>Ga0075163_10013437_pt1 | contig 10601 bp, 6 predicted proteins | sample JI1023141ADNA_FD_71478 | JGI IMG/M metagenome (GOLD analysis project Ga0075163, IMG submission 71478) | Wastewater effluent complex algal communities from Wisconsin, to seasonally profile nutrient transformation and Carbon sequestration -... | ecosystem: Engineered > WWTP > Effluent > Algae... | reverse complement strand
CCGCCCGGCGACGTGCCGTGGCTGGTCAACGACCTCGGGGTAGGCGGGTTTGCGTACTACCAGTTCCCGATCAGGCCGTAGGCACGGCGGCGGGTGACCGGGCTGGGGGCGAACTTTGCAGTTCGGCGGCCACCTTACGCTGGGTCGAGCGGCCCGGCGTTGCCCGGTCGGCCTGCGTCGCACACAGGCTCAAGTGCCCCGAACCTGCGGTCGAGCAACTCGTTGAGGTCCTCATCGTCGATCGCGAGGCCCGCTTCGGACTCAGCAAGGCCCCGCGGTGATGAGGCGATCGTGCTCTCCGGGGTGAACCGGCACGGGGTTGGGGCGGGATGAGCGGATAACCATATGAAATCTAGGGGTTTCGCGGAGCGCTCGCCGCTCAGACATTGAACAAGAAGTGCATGATGTCGCCATCCTGCACCACGTACTCCTTGCCTTCGCTGCGCAGCTTGCCGGCGGAGCGGATGGCGGGCTCGGTCTTGTACTGCTCGAGGTCGGCCAGGCTGTAGACGTTGGCGCGGATGAAGCCGCGCTCGAAGTCGGTGTGGATGACGCCGGCGGCCTGGGGGGCGAGGAAGCCCTTCTGGATGGTCCAGGCGCGGATTTCCTTGGGGCCGGCGGTGAAGTAGGTCTGCAGGCCGAGCAGCTCGTAGACGCCGCGGGCGAGCTTGGGCAGGCCGGGTTCGGTGAGGCCGAGGTCGGCGAGGAACTCGGTGCGCTCGTCTTCGTCCAGCTCGGCCACTTCGGCTTCGATCTGGGCGCAGATGACCACGTGGCCGGCGCCCTCGGCGAGGGCGCGCTGGCGCACGCGCTCGCTCATGGCGTTGCCGGTGGCGGCGGCGGCTTCGTCGACGTTGCAGACGTAGAGCACCGGCTTGCTGGTGATGAGGCCGGCCAGGCGCAGGCTGTTGGCCTGCTCGGCGTCCCAGTCGCCCGCCCGCACGGGCTTGCCTTCCAGGAGCAGCGCGAGGGCGGGCTCGAGGGCCACCAGCTTCTCCTTGGACTCCTTGTCGCCGGTCTTGGCCTTCTTGGTGGCCTTCTCGATCTGGCGCTCCAGGGACTCCAGGTCGGCAAAAATCAGTTCGGTTTCAATGGTTTCCGCGTCGCGGAGGGGGTCGATGTTGCCCTCGACGTGGGTGATGTCGGTGTTCTCGAAGCACCGGACCACGTGCAGGATGGCGTCGACGCTGCGGATGTGGCCGAGGAACTGGTTGCCCAGGCCTTCACCCTTGCTGGCGCCCCGGACGAGGCCGGCGATGTCCACGATCTCCACGGCGGCGGGGATGATCTTCTGGGTGGGCATGATGGCGTCGATGCGCGCGAGGCGCGGATCGGGCACCGGCACGATGCCGACGTTGGGCTCGATGGTGCAGAAGGGGTAGTTGGCGCTCTCCGCCCCCGCGGCCGTCAGGGCGTTGAACAAGGTGGACTTGCCCACATTGGGCATGCCGACGATTCCGGCCTTCATGGGCGCCTCCTGGGGCGGGTGGGCAAGCAGCTTCGGGCGCGGGAAACTAGGCGATGGCGCTCCACTTGGCAAGCCGATGCGGGCCGCGGCGGGGAGGTCCGCGCAAAGGCCAGTGGTTTCGGTGGCTTGCGGTGGTGGGCGCCAGGAGGACGTGGGAGGGGGGCCGTCAGGTCGGGGGCAAAGGTGAGTGTTTTCGGTGGGTTATGAGGCTGCTTGCCGTTTAGCGGAACTGCCGCACGAGGTTCATGGCCTCGCGGTAGACGTTGAGGCCGGCGGCCTCCACCACGGTCTCGAAGGCGGCGTCGACGACGTAGGCGTGGTCGTCGTTGGGCAGCCAGCGCAGGACGCCGGGGATGATGGCGAACTCGGTCAGGCGGTTGGCGGCGGTGCCGGCGGCCACGTCAAACTCGATGCGGGCGTCGGCCATGTGCGGCAAGCGACCCACGGGGATGCCGGGGCGGTAGGCGTCCAGGTGCAGGCGGAACCACTCGCTCTCAAACGTCTCGCCCAGGTGGACGCGGCCCACGCGGCGGGCGGCCAGGCGGCTCTCGCTCTGGACACACTGGCCATCCTGGTTGACCCAGGGGTGGCGGTAGCCGGCCGTGTTGCTGGTGAGCAGCCAGTCGTCCTGGCGGGCGCGCACGCGGTAGGCCACAAACTGGGCGGTGCACTTCTGCTGCGGGGCCGGGGGGGCGTCGTAGTAGAGCGGCACGGCGGAGCGGTCGTCGCGGGGGAGCTGGGCGGCAAAGGTGGAGGTGGTGTCGCGCTCGAGCACGAGCTTGCGGGCGGCCACCTCGGCGACGCGGTAGCGCAAGGGTTCGCGCTGGCTGAGCGGGTCGCCAGCGCGGTTCTCGGCGCGCAGGGCGCGGCACTCGGGCTCTTCGCCCGCCGCCGCGTCGAGGGGCACAAAGACGTCCACCAGGAGGATGTCGCCCACCTCGATGCCGCGGGCGCAGAAGTCCACGGCGTAGTCCACCATGGTCCAGCGCTCGTCGCTCTCCCGGCTGACAAACTGGCCGGTGCGGCTGGCGGTGTCGGGCAGCTCGCCCTGGAAGGTGAGGGCGAAGGTGCCGCCGCTGACGCGCTCGGGGTTGTTCTCGATGACCTGGATGCCCTCGTAGAGGTCCACGCGGAAGCGGGTGCGCGCCTCGGCGTCGGTGCGCGACTCGAGCTGGCCGGCCGCGGTGTAGCCGACGGGGATGCAGGCCTCGGGCGTGGTCACGCCGCCCTCGGCGCTGGGATCGGGCTGGGGCAGCTGGCACAGCACCGGGTGGCGGTTGGGATCGGGGGTCGCGCCGCTGTTGTTGATGAAGAAGCGCGGGCCCCCCACCACGCGGCTGGTGCGGCCCTGGGCGGAGGAGAGCACGTTGGCCTCGCGCTGGAGCAGGGTGCGCACCGAAGCGGCCGCGTACACGAGTGGATCGGCCCGGCCGCGGTCGAGGGTGGGGTAGTCGGGGTTGAGGACCTCCACCGGGGTGCGATCGGCCACATCGGCGGGCAACTCGAAGTTGATGACCGGCTGGGTGAGGGCGGTGTGCAGCAGGCCGTTGGCCGGCAGATCGGTGCCCACCAGCGCGTCGAGCGGGCCGCCGTCGGTCACCTGCCAGGCGACGCCGTCTTGCACGACGTAGAAGGCCACTACCTTGCGGATCTCCTCGTTGGTGTTGTCGAGGTCGATCTGGCCGAAGATGGGCATGCCGTCGAGGGTGACCAGCGGGGTGGGGGCGCTGATCTCGATGGAGCGCAGCGCGGTGTCGTTGCCCACCATCAGCAACGAGGCCACATCGCCGATTTGGCGGCCGGCCAGGGCGAGGGGCGTCACGCGGCTGAGGGGCACCCGGGCCACGGGCAGGGCGGGATCGTCGAGATCGATCCAGAGCAAATTACCCGTAGGATCAACCACATAGGCGAACTGGCGCAGGCCGTCGGCGGTGGGCAGGCCCACCACTTCCAGCGCGGAGGGGCCCACCGAGGCCGCCGCGGGCGCTTCGGCGTCATCGCTGGCGGCGTAGCAATCGGGATCGCCCGCGGGGCCGAAGTCGAGGCGGCCGTCGAAGTCGTTGTCCTTGCCGTCGGCGCACTGGGGCTGGGCCTCAAACCGGTAGCGGAGGGCCGCGTCCACGTCCGTGCAGCCGGGATCCTCGGCGTCCACCAGGCCGTCGCCGTCGTTGTCGAGGCCGTCGTCGCACAGGCCGTCGGCGTCGGCGCGCTCCAGGGGATCGGCTTCGTTGTTGTCGCCCTCGCTGCTGCACCCGGGATCGGCGCGGTCGATGCGGCCATCATCGTCGTTGTCGCGGCCATCGGCGCAGGCGGGCACCGAGCCCTCCCAGTCGAGCCAGGTGGCTACGGATGGGCAGGTGTCGGCGACGCAACCCAGCGGATCGCAATCGGAATCCTCGCCGTCGATGAGGCCGTCGAGGTCGTTGTCGACGCCGTCGTTGCACTCGCTCTGCTTGGGGCAGGCGGGGTCGAGGGCCTCGGTGCGGGCGGCACCGCGGCAGGCGGGATCGTCGGCGTCGGCCACGCCATTGCCATCATTGTCGAAGCCGTCGGTGCAGGTGGTGTCCTCATCGGCCAGGCGGACCAGGAAGCCGTCGCCGCAGGGGCTGCGGGGCGCCAGGTCCACCACGCGGGTGGGGCCACCGGTGCGATCAAAGACGCTGATCAGCGGGCTGCGGCTGTGGGTGACGAGGAGGCGGTCGCCCAGGGGCGTGACGGCGAGGTGGCCGGGCGCTTCGGCGTGGCCGTCGCGGGGGGCGAGCTCAAAGCGGCGGCGCAGGACGTTGTTTTCGTCGCCGCGGCCGAGGGCATCGAGGTCGAGCTCGAGCACCGCGCCATCGAGGGGAGCGCTCACGAAGGCGAGGGCACCTTCGCCCAGGACGGGGCGGGGCCGACCGACCGAGGGCCAGACCACCGCTTCCAAGAGGGGCATGCCGAGGTCGATGCGGAAGGCCTCGCGCACCTTGTCTTCGGCCGGGATGACCGAGAGGGTGCCCGCGCTGGAGTTGACGGTGAAGACGAAGTCACCGTCGGGGTGGGTCTCCACGTCGGAGACAAGGTCGTCCACAAAGATGGCGGTTACGCCGGGGATGGTGCGGTCCACGTCGAGGATGCGGCCGGTTTCGGCACCGCTACCCGGCGGGGTGATGTCGATGACCGCCACCTCGCCGCGCTCGGGGCTGCCCACGTAGCCGCGGATACGGCCGTTGCGCCGCGGGGTGCAGGCCATGGCCGTGGGCGGGTTGGCGCGGGTGCCTTCCTTGGCGCCGGGGCGCCAATCGCCCGTCTCGGGATCGATGGTGGGCTGGCAGCCGTCGTCGCCACACGTGGCGGGATCCACCTGGACGTAGGGCACCGAGACCTCGCTGCCGTCGCTCAGCGTGCGGCAGTCACACTCGATGCGCCCGAAGGTGCGCACGTGGGTGGCGCCGGCTTCGTCCGTGATGGGCTCGGAGCAGCCGCAGCCATCCAGCGGCAGGCCGATGGGCCCGGTGGGGCTGTCCACCACGCAGCGGAAGGCGAGGAAGCGCGCGCCCGGGATGTCGGCACGGGTCTTGGCGGACGGCGTGTCACACGCGGTCAGCAGACCCAGCAGGAGAAAGAGCCGCACCGGGCTTTGGATCAAGCACATCATGGCACCGTGGCGAGCAGGGAGAACCGGCGCGAGGAACCCGGCTGGACATCCAGCACGGCCAGCCGGTGCGCCTCGAAGAGGGTCACATACGCCCGCAGCGCGCCGGCGCCGTCGGGCAGGAAGGCGAGATCATGGGGGCCGCCCTTCACGTCGATCTGGGCCACCACCGAGAACGTCTCCGGGCTGATCACCACCACCCGGTCTTCTTCAAAGAGCGTCACATAGATGAGACCGCCGCCGGTCTGGTCCACCTGGGCGCCTACGGGGCCGCGATCGAGGCCGTCTGAGGGCCGCACCTCACCTGAGCGCAGGCCCGCGACGCGCACCAAATCGGGGGTGCCGCCCAGGGGGATGGCCGCCAGCAAGCGGTTGCGCGCGCCGCCCGGACCCACCGTTGTGTCATAGATGCGCAGCGAAGCGTCGGTGCTGGAGGCGGCATAGAGCAGCGAGCCGTCGGCGCTGAAGGCCAGGCCGCGCGTGCGCCCCCGCTCGGAGGAGGGATCCACCGCGATGGCACCCACGGGCCGCAGCTCGCAGGGATCGCCGGCCACCCCGGCCACCGTCTGGCCGAAGGGCGCCACGCGCTCGAGGATGGCGATGCGCTCGCCGAAGCGATCGGAGACGTAGCTCTGGCCGGTGGCCGGGTGCCGCGCAACGGCGGTGGCGCCCAGCTCCAGGCCCAGGGCGCAGCCGTAGCCCAGCGCACTCTGGCTGCCGGCGCCCGCCTCATCCCAGCGCGACACCACGCCGCGCCCCACGTGGGTGAGGTAGAGGCCGTCGCCATCCAGCGCGATGCCGTAGGGATCGGCGGCGAAGGCCCCGTCGTCGCCAAAGTCTTCAAACACCGACGATCCGGCGCAGGTGCGCCCCTTTTGGTCGCAGCTGATGGGCTGGCTGGCGGTGGGATCGAGGGTCATCCGGATGAGGGCGTTGTCGTTGCGGCTGACGGTGTAGGCGTGCAGTGGGGCGTCCGCGGCCGTTCGACCCACCGCCAGCTCGCCCGCAAAGAGCCCGATGCGCACCGTGGCCTCGGGCACGATGCGCCGCTCGAAGGTGTCGTACATCGCTACGGTGCCGGCGTTGTAGCGGCGGTCGTAGACGGCGTTGGTGACGTAGAGGTAGCGGCCATCCGGGTGAGCGGCCACGCCCAGCGGAAACCAGAAGGCGTCGTTGGGGGGTGGGGTGCCCGTCTCGTCCACCCCGCACGCACTGAGGGCCAGGAGGGCACAAGTCAGCGAAAGAAAACGGATTTTCACGGCAGCATTTCTCCCCTCGCCGCCGCCTGGGCCGCCGCGAGGCGGGCCACCGGCAACCGGTGAGGTGGACACGTCAAGTAGTCGAGCCCGACCCGATGGCAAAACGCCACGGTGGCCGGGGCCCCGGTTTGCGCACCACTCAAGCCACAGCGCAGGCCGGGTTTGGCCGCCCGCCCGCGCTCCACGGCCAGGCCGATGAGGGCACCCACCCCGGCTTCATCCAGGGCCACAAACGGATCGGCGGGCAGCACATCGTGCTCGAGGTAGAACGGCAAGAACCGGGTCGCATCGTCCCGCGACATGCAGAAGGTGGATCGCGTGAGATCGTTGGCCCCAAACAAGAAGAAATCCGAGCACTCCGCCAGCTCACCGGCCACCAGGCAGGCCCGCGGCGTCTCCATCATCGCGCCCACCACCACCGGGGGCGTCGGTACGCCGCGCTCGGTGGCCACCGTCTGCACCATGTGCTCGATGCGTCGGCGCAGGCGCCGCATCTCCTCGGCGCAGGTCACGAGCGGGATCACCACCTCCACCTGCGGCCGCACCCGGGCTGCGAGCGCCGCCTCGAAGATCGCGCGGATCTGCACCGCGTAGACCTCGGGGAACGTCAGCCCCAGCCGACACCCGCGGTGGCCCAGCAGGGGATTGGTGGCCTTCAACTGCGTCATGCGCTGGGTGATGGTGGCGGCCGGCACCCGCAGCTCGCTGGCCAGCGCTTCCACCTCTTCGGCCTCGGCGGGCACCAGATCGTGCAGCGGAATGTCCAGCAGGCGAATGGCTACGGGGCGATCGCCGGTGACCTCAAAAAGCGCAGTAAAATCATCGCGTTGGATGGGGAGGATGCGCTCCAGCACCCGGCGGCGGGCCGGCTCGCCGAAGGCAAAGACCATCTCGCGCACGAGGGCCAGGCGGTCGGGGGCCAGGAACATGTGCTCGGTGCGGCACAACCCCACGCCGTCGGCACCCTCGGCAAAGGCCTCGGCCACCTGAGGCGCGAGGTCCACGCTCGCCCGGATGGACAGGCGGCGGCGGTCATCGGCCCAGGTCATCAGCGTGCGATAGCTGGCTGGCGGCGAAGCGGGCGTGGTGGCGGCGCGCCCCTGGATGACCTCGCCGGTGGTGCCATCGAGGGTGATCCACGCGCCCGCTTCCACCACCGCGCGGCCGCTGCGCAGGCGCACCACCTGCGCCCCCTCGTCCACCACCAAATCGGAGCAGCCGGTGACGCAGCAGCGGCCCAGGCCGCGGGCCACCAGGGCGGCGTGGCTGGTCATGCCACCCCGCGACGTCAGCACCCCCACGGCGGCGCGGATGGCCTCCATGTCGTCGGTGGACGTCTCCACCCGCACCAGGATCACGGGCTCACCCGCGGCGGCCAGGCGCACGGCCTCCTCGGGATCGAGCACCACCTTGCCGGCCACGGCGCCCGGGCTCGCGGGCAGCCCCTGGGCCAGCACACGGCGGCGATCGGCCACATCCACGCTGGGGTGCAAGAGGCGCGTCAAGCGCTCGGGATCCACCCGCAACAAGGCGAGATCCCGGGTGATCAGGCCGGTTTCGGCCATCTCCACTGCGGTGCGGACCTCGGCGCGCGCGGAGCGCTGGGCGGCCCGCGTCTGCAGCATCCACACCTGCCCGCGCTCGACCGTGAACTCCAGGTCCTGCACATCCCCCAGCGCCGCTTCGAGCACCGAGGCGATGCGGCTCAACTCCTCGTAGGCCGCGGGGTGGCGGTGGCCCAGCTCCGCCAGCGGCCCCGGCGTATAGGCCCCGCTCACCACATCCTCGCCCTGGGCATCGGGCAGGAATTCCCCAAACAAAACGGCCTCGCCCGTGTTGGGATCCCGCGTGAAGGCCACCCCGGTGCCCGAGTCGGCGCCCAGATTGCCAAACACCATGCACTGGACCGTGACTGCGGTGCCCGGGCTGTCGGAGATGCCGTGGTCGCGCCGAAAGCGCACCGCCCGCCGCGCGTTCCACGAGCGCAACACCCCAACGATGGCGGCCTCGAGCTGGGCCCACGGATCCACCGGGATGGCGCGGTCGCTCTCGGCCAGCCGCGTTTGGTAGACGAGGATGAGCTGCTCCAGACCCGGCTCATCGAGCTGGCCGACGTCCACCAGACCGTTGAGGTCCAGCAGCTCCTCGCGCACCTCGGCCAGTAGGCTGGAGTCGGCGTCGAGGGCCACCTCGGCAAACATCTCGATGAAGCGGCGGTGGCTGTCGAGCGCCATCCGGGGGCGGGACATGCGGGCGGCGAGCCCAGCGCGGGTGGTGGGGTTGAGCCCCACGTCGAGCACCGTGTCCATCATGCCCGGCATGGACACCGCCGCGCCGGAGCGCACCGAGAGCAGCAGGGGGGCGGCCGCATCACCAAACCGCTCGCCGCGCAGCGCCTCGATGTGGGCGATGCCGCGTTGGATTTCGGGCCAAATCTCGGTCGGCAGCACCTCGCCCTGGGCATGGAAGGCGGCGCAGACCTCCACCGGCAACGTGAAGCCCGGCGGCACCGGCACCCCCAGCAGGCTCATGCCCGCCAGCCCGGCGCCCTTGCCGCCCAGCACATCCACGAGGCCCGCATGGCCCTCGGCGGTGCCGTTGCCGAAGGTGAAGACGCGCATCAGCAAGCAGCGAGGCGAAGCATGGAGGCTGCGGTGGGGACGGACATGCTCGCTACCTTCCACCGCCCGGAGGGCCGGCCCGAGCGCACGGTCTTCTACCTGATCGCGATCTGCGGGGTCAACGAACCGCTGTCCTGCTGAGCGGAGGTGGCTTGGGGTGAGGCTGCGAGCGTCTTGGGCCGGTCCGCGTGCCGGAAGCCGAATTGAATCAGGGACTTCCAGCGCGTGGCCGCCCCTGGCGGGTGGCGCATGCCGGCCACGCTCCCCCGCGGGCCTCGGCCGACCGCGCCATCCGCCCACATCTGCGGGCTTTTTTTGGGCGTGGGTGGCATTTCGCCGAGGCCCCGAAAGACGACCGCCGCAAGTGCCCGAAGAGACTCCCGTTTCATGGTCAGGTGCCGTCGCCCAAGAGCGCCGGATAAGGCCCGGCGCGCTCCGCAACGGCGCAGATCTTCGGTTGACGCGACCCAATGGGTTCCGTAAACTGAGCTGTAACCGTGCGGAAAGAAAGTAGAAAGTCTATCATGCCGGTCGCGATGGACTGCCTTCGGGCAGCCCGCAGCGCCCGCCGGACTTTCTCGGCCGACATGGTCCATCACGTCCAGGGGTGAAGCGGATGGCCGGCGACAAGAAGGAAGGCGTGCTCTTCACGCTGAAGGAGCTCAAGGACATCACGGCCGACGAGCCGGCACGGGCCGCGGCTCCCGCCCGGTCCGCACCCGCCCCTTCACGTCCGCGCTCCTCTTCCGTCTTGGGGGACGCCAGCTCCCTGCTGGCCGACATCCGCGACTCGGTGGTGGCCGATGCCGCGGAAGAGCGGGCACGCATCGAGGCCGCCAAGGAAGCGGCTCGCCGCGCCGCCGAAGACGAAGAAGCCCGCCGCCAGGAGGTTGAGCGTGCCGCCGTGGCCGCCCGCCTCGCGGCCGAAGAAGCCCGCCAGCGCGCCGCCGCCGAAGAGCGCGATGCGCGCCACCGCGCCATCGACCTCGCCGAGCGCCGCGCGCGGGGCGAGTTCATCGAAGAAGACCAGCCGCGTCCCCGCGTGCAGGTGGAGCGCTCGCCGGCCCTGGTCAGCGAGCCCGTGGGGCCGGCCCGCCGGGGCACCGGCTTCTACCTCGCGGTGGTGGGCGTGCCCGTGCTCTGCCTCACGGCGGTCGCCCTGGCGATGATCCTCAAGCCCGACGAGCCCGCCCGCCCGACGCTGCCCGTGTCGGCCATCGAAGGCCCGGCGGTGGTGGCCGTGGTGGCGGCGGACGAGCCCTCAGACATGCCGGTGGCCATCGCCACCGAGCCCCCGGCCCCCGCGGCTGTGGGTGAGCCCGCCGCGGCGGATGGCGACGTGGTGGCCGCGGCCGACGACGACAAGAAGGGTGGCCGCAAGGGCGGCCGCAAGGGCGGCAAGAAGGCCGGCGGCGTGGCCAAGGGCGACGACGACGGCAAGAAGGCCGGCGGCGAGGCCCCCCTCAAGCTGAACCTGGGCGGCCAGGGCGGCGGCATCACCTTCTAGAGCACCCATCGAGATAACCACAACACGTCGCCTGGAGGCGTCTTTTCGCCGAGCCTCTGCGTCGATCTCCCTTGCCGATAGCGCTGCTATCGGCCGCGGTCGTCTCCTTGATCTC
>Ga0075163_10013436_pt1 | contig 10601 bp, 2 predicted proteins | sample JI1023141ADNA_FD_71478 | JGI IMG/M metagenome (GOLD analysis project Ga0075163, IMG submission 71478) | Wastewater effluent complex algal communities from Wisconsin, to seasonally profile nutrient transformation and Carbon sequestration -... | ecosystem: Engineered > WWTP > Effluent > Algae... | reverse complement strand
ATTCGTCGGAGCCGCGACCGGCAGCATCCACCCAGTAGCGTTCCCCAAAAGTATTGGTCACCGCCAGGCCTTTTACGTTCAGTACTGAACCGGCCGGCACAGTGTAGGGCAGCACAAACCAGTCGTTGGCATATACCAATCCGAACTCGATGAGCAGCAGTTTGGCCAGGTCGGTTGTGCCGGGTTTGATGTCGCCGAAGTTTGTTTTGCCATCCTCGAAGGCCCACCAGCGTGTGTCGGGCATGCCGTTGAAACGCACGGGCGACGGGATAAAACTCTGGGTGGTGTATTTCGATTCCACCGGCATGTCGGGAGCAGGCACCGGCGGGTCGCCCAGTTTTTGGCCCTTGTCCCAGTCGAAATTGTACCAGTCGAGTCGATCATGGTAATATTCTTCGGCAGCCAGCACCTTTTCGCCTCCATTGCCGTCGGGCACAGCGCAGGCAAACTGGTATTCCAGACGCTGCGGTTGCCAGGCGTCGCCTTCCTCCGGTTTGGGCTGGAAATAGAGTTTTTCGAACCACTGCACAAATAACGGTCCTGCCGTATCGGCGGCCGCTTTATCGCCCGCAGAAAGCCCCGCTACCCCGTCGGAAGCCAGACTACCCGACACCTTGAGGTGGAAATACAGATCGGCGCCATCCATCGCCCGGCCTGCCACCGCCTTGAATTGCTGCCAGGCTTCCGGATGGGCACACACCGCCGCGTTCGCTTTATTGGCCGGGTCGGGCGATTCAATTTTATAGGTATTGCGGAATGCCGCCGCCGCTGTGGCCGGAATCATTTTGAGCCAGCGGCGCCCCATTTGCAGGCGCAGGTCGAGTGCAATGTCCTGTGTGCCGATGGCAAACGGGAAAGCGCGGCGTTCGACCGTTGCTTCCAGCGGGGTGTCGGTATCGAACTTCTGCACCGCATCGCCCACCGGCTGGTACTTGGTGATGCGCTGGCCTTCCACATGGATTTTAGCATAAACGGGCGTGCCGGCGTCGTCGCCGAGGAATTCGCCCATTTGCCACTGCTTGCATAGCATCCACAGTGCATCGCGCACTTCAGCCCGCAACGCCCGGTTGAAATTGTCGGTGCGGGGTCGCGCTTCCAGGCGGTTGTAGCGCGTGAGTGTCGGGTAGAGCACCTCGCCTGTGAAGACTTGGTTGAGGTTTCGGATGACGAGATTTTCGGCCATATCGGTACTTTGTTTTATTCCTTGGGTATTCGAATTTGTATTTTGAGAGACTCCGCCTAATTAATTATCACCTTCTCCATGTACTTGTTCACCAGCGCCAGATCCGCCGCAATCGTCACGGGTCGCCAGGTGGTGGCCAGTACGGTGGCGGGCAGGAACACGGACAATTCGGTTTGGTCGAGTTGATCGGGGTCCACGGCGCGCAGGCGTGCCATGTCCAGCGTTTCGTGCAGGGTGGCCACGAGGTCGTCCCATTGCCAGGCGCCGTTGAATTGCGGCGGTGTGGCGAGCAGGATGGCCTGGGGCGGTTCGGCGTTGGGTTTGTCGAAATGGAAGGTGATGCCCGTCGTTTCGGTTTCGGCCGGGATGATCTCCGTCCATTCATCGAGCAAAAGACCACATTGAGGCTGCGTTTTGTCGAATCCGCCTGAAGGGTAAATGGCCGTGTACAACAGGTTCTCGCGGTTGAGTTTGTCCCTGGCGTCGGCCGGAAATTCGAGCGCCAGCCAGGGCGCCGTCGCGTCCAGCGGCAACTGAACGGGCTGCAGGTCAGGCGCCGGTTTGCCGAATGCCTCGGCGAGGAAGGTCAGGTTTTCCACGTGGTGCATTTTCTCCCGCACCCGTGCCGTGCCGTACAACCAGTCGTCCACCGGGAAAGGATTGCTCTGTGTCATTTGCTGGTATTGCAGCAACTGCGCGCGGCTTGCATAGGCGTTGGCCCATTCTTCGGCCTGGTTTTCAGGTATGGCAAACGACGGCACCACCACGAATTCATCGCCAAAAACCAACCTGGCTGCATCGGTCAGCAATTGCACTTTTTTGTCCGGATTGGCCTCTGCATCATGGGCCGTCAGTTTGGCTTCGATGGTGGCGATGCGTTTGTCCAGGTCTTCGGTGAGTTGTCGGGTCCGCACCTGCGCATCCTGTGCGAGCACCACAATGGATTGCTCTACATCGTCGATCTTGAGTTCCTGCAGATCAAAATCGGTCACGGGCAGCAGGGCTTTGAAATCGGTCAGCACCTCGCTGATTTTTACTTTGGCAGTATTGGCGAAGTTTTCAAAAGCCATTTTTCTAGCCTCGAACAAAACCCGTTTGGCTTCTACTTCCGCCTGCACCTGCACCGAGTTTTTGCCCGCGGTATCCACAAATGTCGTTGAAACAAGCAGTTCCATCTTCTGCAACAAAGCGATGCGCTCCGGCTCGCCGGGCTGCATCGGGAGCGTCGCCAGCAGAGCGCCGTATTCGTCGAGTTTGCCGTGCCAGCGGTCGGCGGTATCAGCGGCTTTTTGCAGGAGGTTTTTGAAAATGCCTCCTTTGGTTTCATGAAACACGGCATAGCCGGTTTGCTGCAAACCGTACAGCGACAACGATTGCAGGGCGACAATCAGGTCGTGCAAGTAATTGTCAATATTGGCCAGGAGGGTTGCCGTATCGGGGCCGGGTTCGGGGAAAACAGCGTCGAGTTGGGTGAGCAAGGGTAGCAGCCGGGTCGTTTTTTCGTTGTTCAGCGCCACCACCAGAAAATCAGCGCGGCTGCGGGACAAGGAAATATCGCCCTGATTGTCCGATTTGGCTTCTGTGGGCAAGGTCGCGTCCGTAGAGCGCAGGTGTCGCGAACGCAGCAGCAAGGCGCGCAGGCTCCGCAGGATGGAAGCGATTTCAAAAAAGGTGTAGTCGCCGGGCCGCGTCTCCGTGTAGGTAATTTCGAGCACCACATCGGGCCGGGGCCGGGGCACGGCGTTCTGCAGTACATAATCGCGGATGCGGTCTTCGAGTTCGGAGCGCGTTTCGAGGTTGTCGGGGTTGATGATGTACAACAAGTCTATCGCCTGCCATCCCAGGTTCGCCTGTGTGACAAACATTTCCTGCGGATTGCCGGTGGCCGCGTCGGTGTATTGCACCCGGCAACTGACCTGTGCGGGCGCCGGCAAACAGGCATTCACCCACTGCTGCATGGCCGGTTCGGCTTTCACCCGCGGATTGTCCGAAGGCAGGGCGGCGGCATTGGCATCGAAATGCAGGGCGACGCGGTGTGTGAGTCCGATGCCACTGCGGGGTGTTTGCACCACATCGGGCACGGGCGGGAAGGTCGCCTGGCTGTAGGCGTCGAGTGTAGCGGCAGCACGGTCGTAATTGCCCATCACCACCTGGTGAACACCTTCTGCCACGGCGAGATCGGCCAATGCGTCGTAAATGTCTAGCAGCCGGTTGATCTCGGAATTGATGATGTTGGCCTGCGCGGCATTAGCAACCGGCAACTTGGCCGGTGTCAGGAAACCAAACGGGTAGGTTTTCACCGTTCCGTCGGCGTTTTTGACGTGGCGAATCAGGTTGAGGCCATTTACCACGTTGCGGGCCTCCACGGCTTCAATGGATACGCCGTCCGGCAGCTCCTCCGGCCGCGTGTAAAGGGGGAACACCCGGCGCAGCGGGTAGATAAACTGGTCGCACTCGGCAAAATTGTAGCGATCGTGCAAACCGCGCTCGAACTGGTACCCCAGCAGGGCCGACAGGCTCTGGCCGTTGCGAATGCCTTCAATCAGATCCATGGCCAGGCGGACGCGTTCGGACGACAGGTTTACTTTCAGCAATTCGGGATGCTCCGGCGTGGCATTGGCGATGTAGCCGTTGCGCAGCACCGCAGCCGTGACGGCGTGATTGATAGATGGCGCGTGGATGTAGCCTTCGTTTTTGTCGTCGCGCATCAGCGGCACGCGATGCCGGTCGGGGACCTGTTTGTTGAAAATTTCGTTGAGTTCCGGTTGATTGGCCAGATCAACCGGCGTGAGGTTTTTGTTTTCGGACTTGACATTTTCGAGCCAGCCGTATGCGCCGAGGTAAATGCCCTTGCGATACGTGGAGCCCAGGTCGTTGCCCTCATTATCGGCTTTTCGGGAATATCTGGATGACGCCAACTGGAAATTCACCAGACCGGTCATCCAGGCATCGAGCCGATAGGAGGCACAGTCGAGGTGTTCGGCCAGCAGGCGTTCGAGGCGCGCTGTCGGGGTGTTTTTCAGGTGCTCGAGCGCTTTGAGTTGCTCGCTGAGGTAGCGGGTAAAAAAGCGCTCGCCGAGATTCAGGGTGATGTGCTCCACGAGGGTGCGCGTCGGGTGGTCGGTGATGCGCACGTCGGGGGCGTACAGCAATTCGTAGCGACTTTGTTCGGGTGCAATGCCGGTGACAGCGGCCGCGGCTGTGGTCAGGCCCGGTTTTGCGGACTGGGTTTGTATCTGGAAAAAATGCGGCTCGCTGCGCAGGGCGCGTTTTTCCTGGTTGTCCAGCAGTTGGGCTTCGTCGAGCGCCCGCACACCGGCATCGTGGTAGCCGAGTTCGAGGGCATGTTTGAGCAGGATGTAGAGCAGCGCATTGGGCCATTTGTTGTCCTTGAAGCCGTCCTGCACGCGCAGGTTGTCAAACGACTGGGTCGCCCATTCGTGCAGCCATTCGATGTAGTTGTGTTCGTTGGTGGTAACCTTGCGCAGCGCTTCGGTTTCCGAGAGGGCGCCTTCCTCGATCACCGGGCCGGTCAGTTTATTGGCAAATACTTTCCAGAAAAGGTCGAACAGTTTGGGTGTTTCGGGACCGTTGTAGCCCAGTTGTTGCAACCGCGAAAACGCCTCGTTGTGCAGTTCATTTGCCGGCAGTTCGAGCCAATTAATGTACCACTGGTGGAGTGCAGCGATGTTGTGCTCCTGTTTTTGGGTGCTGGCGTAGCGCTGATAAAACTCGACCGAAGCGGGGTGCAGGTTGAGGATGTCGAGCAATTCCTGCTGCGGATTGGCAGAATCGGGGTGTACCCGGGCGACATCTTTGACCAGAGGCTGCCAGTTGTTTTCCTGCAAGTCCTTGAGGATGAGATAGTATTTCCACAGCCAGTCCTTGAACGCCGTTTTGCGCTGCTTTTCCTGAAAATTCGTGGAATAGTCAATGTACGACACCTTCTGATCGCCGTACACCCAACTGATTTTGCTGAAAGCAGTAGTGGGCAAAATACCATAAGGCTGTCGGCCGATGCGAATAGCAGGAATCAGGCCGCGCCCGCTCACAAAACGGGTAAAAAACCATCGGGTATAATAAATGTCGTCGTCATTGAATACCGGCTGGAGCAGGGTGTCCATGAAATAACCCATGGTAGCCGGCCAGAGGGCGGTGTTCATGGCGCGGGATTCGCATTGATCGGTATGACCCGCCAGCGGCACTTGCCGGAGCCATTCCGTATCCAGGCCGAGGCTTTCCGCAAACCATTGCCCGTCGCGTTTTTGCTGCCAGTCCTCGGTTTCCGTAAACTGGGCCTGCCCCTTGAAAACGAAATTGTAACTGGCATCCGCGTCGTCTTCGCGGGTGTAGCCGGAGTTGAGGTCCTCTGTGTTGTTGGTGGGTGCGCCCTGCGGCAAAAAGGCAAATCCCGTGCGGCTGAAATAATGATGCTGGAACAGGGTTTCGAGTTCGGCCTTGCCTTCGGCGGCATCCGAACTGAGCCGAAGACCAAGCACAAACAGCCGGTCAAATCCGGCGCTGGCCTGCTGGGCTGTGATGTTTACCTTGAATCCCATGCCGCGGCGCACGGCTTCTTCAAAATCGAGCATCCAGCGCAACTCGTCACCGATGACCAAGTTGCCGAAGTCGTCGAACTGGAACTGTGATTCGGCCTCGGCGGTCGGATCGGGACTGACGTGGAAAGGCGCCTGAACGGGAGCGCTGAGTTCGTCGATAACTTTGGTGTCGCCCTGAAAACCCATCAACACAAAGCGCTCGGGCAGGAGATTGGCCTGAGCGGCTTTCATCCACGAACGGGTTTTGGTTTCGAGGTCTTCCGATTTGGGGAAAACGACAAATACCATCCGCACCGTAGTGGTTACGCGGGTGAATCCGTCGGCAGGCGCCTCGCCCAGATTGTAGGGTTTGGCTTGCTCCCACAGTGCTTCGGCCCGTTCATTGCTGCCTGCGGCCGCCACGAGGTTGTTCCAGGCCAGGTCTTCCGAGCCGGCGTCGCCGTCCGCTTTCCAAACGGCGGTCCAGTAGGTGGCCAGTGCTGTTTGTTCTGTCCCCGTGAGGTATTCTTTTTCGGTGCTGACCACCAGCAGCAAATCGCCGGCGGCTTTGGATTGGGGCTTGATTTCCAGGGTAATATCGCCATCCGGATCGAGGGGCGCCAGCGGGTTGAGCGGGCGGTAGTGTTGTTTGATCCAGGTGGCGCGGCCCGACCCGTGGCTGGCCACCAGACCGCGCCAGGCTGCGCGTTCGTCGCCTTCCACCCCTGCTGCGCGGAAAAATTCCCGCCAGAAAATGCGGGCGCTTAGGATTTCGGTTTCAGCCAGCGTTTCCTCGAAGGTATCCACCAGGCACTCGTCGGGGAATACGCGCACCCAGAGTTGGTGGCGGATGCCGGCAGCAGCAGTGGTGATGGTCTTGAAACGGGTTTCCAGCCGGAGCGGGAAAAGCATGACGGGCATGTCGTCGTTCATTTGAACGGCGTTGTTGCGCGGGTCGGTCCAGGTTTCCCAAAAGGTAGGGTACAGGTCGGCCAACTGGCTCTGGAATGCACCCAGTGCTTTTTCCCGTTCCAGTTTCAGGCCTTCCAGTTGCTGGCGCCGGTCTTCGAGTTCGTGGCGTTTTTTCAGGTGCTCCGGGTTGTTGGCGTTGAACCAGCGCCCTTGTTGTTCCAGTTGCGTATTCACCTGTTTCAGTTGCTCGGTTACCCGGAACAGGGCGCCCTCGGCATCGCTGTGTGCGGCGCGGGTTTGGGATAAGGCTTGTCGTATTTGTTGAAAATCGGACATTTTTCTTGAATGGTTTGCGGGTCAACCGGTTGCGGGTTGCAGGTTAACAGGTTTCAGGGAGGTGGTGGGGTCGGGTGCTTTTCCAAATTTTCGTTTCAGGACTCTGCCTGTTTCAACATTTCACTGCCGTGTACGGCCACCATGATCGGCACCTGGTACAGAATGTAGGCCAGGTCGGCCGCATCGGCTTCCTTGCGCCAGGCGATGTTTTTATCCTCGTTGTGTTGCAGGAGTTCTTCTTCGTATTCGGCCTGTGTGGTGTCGGTCGGTGCGCTGAGCCCGATGTTGGGTGTGGCATTGGTGATTTGAAGGAACCCGCCTTCGGGCAGTCCGGGCGCCGCATCTTCCCAGGCGAGGTCGCTCCAGGTGTGTTTTACGGCATTGGGTCCACCGATGTCGAGGCCGAAGCGTGGTTCTCCGGGGCGTTCCTTGATGACAAAGAACCAGCCGGCATTGTCCGCCGTGGGGCTGGTGCCGTCGTTGCCCTTGGCCACTTCTGAAGTGAGGTCGAAGCCGAAGAAATAAATATCCGGTTCCACTTTAGCGCTGTACAGCGGGTCCTTCAGGATCGTGCGCGGCGGATCGTCCTCCAGCCCATCGGGAATGTCGAAAAAGTCGCGCTCCTTGGCCGGGTCAAAACCGCCGGTGCCGTCAGCATTTTTGGTTTGCCACTTGGCTTTGTGGGCATAAATGACGGCCGTCGGGTATTTTTTCAGCAATTCACCGCGGATCACCAGCACCACTTCTTCCTCCTTGGCGCCGCCCACTTCGCGGTTGTCATGGTCGCCGAGTTCGGTATTGAGTTTCCACTTGTGCAGTTCCGGGATGTCTTTGAGTTTTTCTTTCAAATCGTCGAGGTCCTCGTCCTTTTCCGGTCGGTATTGGCTCACATCCCAAAACTGGCGGAAGTAACTGCCGCGCTGGTCGGTCGGGTATTCGCGCCAGAGCAGTTCGCGCGACATTTCGTGGTTGATGCCGACCATGTAGGATTCGATGAATTTCTGGTTGGTTTCCAGCAGGGTAATGCTGTTTTGAGGGATCAGATTGATGTTGGGCAAAAAGTATTCGTCCGAGAGATCGACCAGCGGTTTGTACATGGGTTGATCGAACTTGGGATACTCCATGATCTGGTCGAATTTTTCGGGCACAAACCGGATGCGATCGGGCAACAGGATGCGGTCGAGCACCAGCCGCGGTATGGTTTTGTCGGGGTGCAGGGTATTGACCACCTCATTGACCATGAGCGGCAGGTCCAGTTTGCGTTTCGCGGGTACAAATGCTGCTTTTCGGGCGGCCACATCCACTGCGTACATTTCTTTCAGTGCCGTTTTGAATCGCACGGCTTCCACGCTGTCGCTTGTCCCGGTTTTGGGACGGAAACTGTCACCCGGTTCCGTGATGCGAAAATCGGGGCTTTTGGGCGCTTTGTCCACCTGCTCGGGTGTCTGGGCTGCCTCCGTAAATACCGGCGGCTGGGCCAGTTCCTTCAAAATCCGGCGCATCAAAAAATAAGCATACACCAGTCCGCCCACCACAGCCATGCCGATTGACATCCAAAGGGCGGCAGGGCGGAAAATCAACAACAGGATGAGCAGCACCAGCGCCAGGACGATGGTGGCTATCGGCAGCCATTTGTTCTTTTTCAAGAGATCGGCGAGCCAGGCCGGTTTCGGACGGGGCGTGGTTTGGTCGATCAGAACCTGTTCGGTCCGGATGGCCGGCGAGGTGACTTTGGGCTGCACGGCTACGATTTCGCCGGCATTGAGCCGGGTCACCATCGCAGCCGGGGCGATGTTTTGCGCAGCAAAAGGCAATCGGGTCACGGCCCGGGCACGCGGGCGGACGATTTTGCGCATGGGCGGCGATACCACGACCGGCGGCACCAGGCTCATTTTTACCTGGTGGTATGCGGTGGCATTTTGTACCAGGATGCGTTTTTGCACGGGCGCACTGAGCAACATCAGTTTGTCGGGCTGCGCCAGCATGGGCTTGAACTGTTTCGTATGCCACTGGTACAGCGCTTCCTGACTCAACTGTGCGAAGCGGATGAAGTGGTTGGCTTTCACCACATCGCCTACCTGTTCCCAGGCGGCATTCATGTATTTTTCCTGCTGTTCCTGTATCACTTTGGTACCGAAGCCCGCCGGCACGCGGAACCGCGGGTCGAGGTTGAGTTCGTGTATCCAGTTTTTATTGTTCGAAGCCGGTGTGCCGTCGGCATTGGTCAGCAGGCGGTCCACTGCCGCGTGCCAGCGTCCGTAGAGCGGCGGGGCGATGAGCGGGTCGGGGTCGAGGGCGTTGTCCGGATCGGGTATGGGCTGGGGATTGGCGCCGGGTTTCTGATAATCATCGGCGAGGTTGATGAATTGCGCGATGTCCGAGTTGACGGGCTGGGGATAATTGGTTTTGAGCCAGTCCTCGTATTTGTAAAATTCGGCCGGGTCGCTCAGCACCTCGTCGGGTACGCGCAGAGCGCCGCCGAGTTTGAGGATGCCGCCCAGGTCGCCTTCGGGGTCGAGGCCGTCGAGGTTCCAGCCGGGCACCTGCACGTCCATGTCGCGGCGACCCACACGCTCGTCGGCGGGTTGCGCTTTCAGCAGGCGCACGAGGTATTCAAAATCGCCCACGGTGCCGGTGCGGAAATACCAGCGATGGTAAAAGGGAAAGTCCGTCTGGTCGGGTTTCTGTCCCCAGGCGTATTGAGAGGCAAAGTCCGGGTTCACTTCGATGCCCAGCCCCGCCTGCCTCCCCCCTTCAAAAGACGGGATGAGAAAAGCGTGATAGGCGGCGCTGGGTTTCAGTTTACGCGGGCAAAGAATGCGGGAATAAGCCAGGTCCGGGTCCTGTTTCAAGGCGCTGTCCAGTTTGGGCAGCACGGCATTCATGTCCAGCGAGATGATTTCGGCATCGGTGGCTGCCAGGTCGCGGTTGATGTGGATGTGCGCCCATGCCCAAAGTTGTTCGGGCGGCTGAAACTTGGTGGCGGCGCTTTCGACATGAATATAGGGCAAGGGCTTGTCTTTCAGGTTTTTACCATCCTCGAATTCGCCTTCTTCCAGGATAACGAGCGCCAGCCAGGGGCGCAGGCGGTGTTGGCCTTCGTCCGCCTTGTTGGGGGTGTAGCGCCAGGGAAAATCCTCGTCGTAGAAGTCGATGTAGGGCAGGTAATTGGCCTCGAAGTTGGTGATCCAGTTGCGCGGTTCGTTTTTGATGATGACACGCGGATCGATGCCCACCACATCGCCGGGGCCATAGAGTTCCACGTCTTTGGCAACCACTTCGGTGAGTGTGCCTCCGCCTTCGACGGCCTTGCCTTCCACGGTCAGTTCGAGGTGAAAACTGGCGCGCAGTTTTACCGGATCCTGGTCGGGTTGCTGGATTTTGTTGGCCAACCCCGTCCGGAGGTATGGCAGAAAAGAATATGTGGCGACAGGTTTGTCCATGATGGCGACGTTAGGTCATGAATTCAACTCAAACTCGGGGATCACGTGCAGCGATTCGTGGAGTTCGGGATTGAGGGCAATTTGTGACTGGATGAACTGGTTGGCCTGGGTCTCGTTGGCAAATCGCAGGGTCTGATCGTTGAAAGCCTTGTTGTTCTCTGTGAACGCCACGGCGAAACCGGTATCCTT
>Ga0075163_10013435_pt1 | contig 10601 bp, 5 predicted proteins | sample JI1023141ADNA_FD_71478 | JGI IMG/M metagenome (GOLD analysis project Ga0075163, IMG submission 71478) | Wastewater effluent complex algal communities from Wisconsin, to seasonally profile nutrient transformation and Carbon sequestration -... | ecosystem: Engineered > WWTP > Effluent > Algae... | reverse complement strand
CCCGCGAGGCTGCTTTGAGACGGTCGCGGCGCGGCTCAACCTGGTCGTCCTCTGCCCCAACTGCGAGGACCTCCTGGTCGATCGGCTCGACCCCACGCCACCACCGGCTCCGGAGGAGGTGCGGGAGGTTCATCGCGATGTGATGACGACACTCGGTGCGACGACGTCCAGCCCGTCCGCTCGAGATCGGCTCCGGCGCCTGGAGTCGCTCATGGCCGAGGTCGAACTCGCCCTCTGGCCGAACTGGCCCCCGCTGTTCGACGGGGAGACGCAACAGTGGAGAACTCGTGCGGTGCACTGGGTGGACCGCAATGTCATCACCTGCCGGTACACGATCGCACGCCCCCCGTCGATCACCGCCACCCTGCTCGCCCTGGCCTGGGATGCGTCGGCTGATCGGGCCGCCGCGGAGGCGATGCTCGATGACATCGCGATCATGGCCGATCCGTGGGATCCCGACCCCCAGGAGATGCCGGACTGGCGCAACCCACTCGACGCGCGCGACGGACTCCTCGACCTCCTGGAGAAACTCGGTATTCAGGCACGCCACGTCCCGACCATCCTGCGCCTGCCCGACGAGCCGATCATCCTTCCGGAACACCACCGCACCCACCGAACCGCAGAAGCCCTCGCCCTGACCGCCCTAGCCAGCCAAGCCCACGGCACCCCAATGACGATCGCCACAGCCGCCTCCCTCCACGCAGCCGACTCCTCTCGCCGCACCCAACGCGTCGCAGCGCGCCTGCTCGACGACACATATGCGCTCTGCCGACTCGCCGTGCATGCTGAGCGACTGCACTCCGCAGGCCTGCTTGACCGGGCTCAAACCCGTGCAGAACTGCGCGGCATCCAACGTCTCCCGTCCAGCGCCCTCCGAGGTGTCCCGCGACCCGGCGGCACACACCTCGATCGCGAGGTCGCGGCTGCCTGGGTGTGGCTCGACGCCACCGCAGGCCGGCCCGCCGGCGGGCCCCATCCAAACCGAGCAAGCGCCGAGATTGTGGCCTTTGACGACGCCCTCGACCCCGAAACGAAACTCCACCTACGCGCCTGGTGGCAGGACATGCTCAGCGGCGTCCACGACCTGGTCACGGCCGAGGCTTCCGCCTCGCCAGCCGGTGCTACCGAGGAGGGTCGAGATGCTGGCTGACAACGCCGATTCCCACCTGCCGGCTCTCGTCGACCTCGCTCCCGGCGAGGCCCTCGATGCCTATCTCGAACGCGTTGCTGACGCCAACTACCTCACCACGGCGCGCCTGGTCGAGATGGTGCGGGCCGGACACGACACCACCACCGCGTACCTCATGCTCGCCCCCACACCGGCAACTCTTGAGCGGATCGCCCGCCTCACCGGAGCCGACACCGCCACCCTGCAGAATGCGACCCTGGCGGCATTTGACGGAACGAGCCTCGATCTGCGGGGGCTCGACCCCGCCCACCAGTCCAGCTTCCGCGCCATTTCCGCTCGCGGCTGGATACCCGGCCACGGCACCCAGATCTGCCCGGCATGCCTCGCCGACGACGGGATCTGGCGCACCTCCTGGCGTCTGCCCACGACGACCGTATGCCGCACCCACGGCACCTACCTGCTCGCCAAGTGCCCCGGCTGCCAGCGCCCTTTCCGCGACCAGCGCCACTCACCACTGCGCGTCGTTGGTCCCCAGGCGGTGTGCGGCAACCCTCTCGGCCAAGGCCCACGCAAGCAATGCCGCGTCGACCTCACCACGCTCACTGCCGAGCTGGCCGACGATGACTGCCTCCAACGCCAAGCCCGGCAAGACACCGCCGACGCCGGAGGGACCGTCGCCACCTTCGCCGGCGGGCTCGACGCGTCTGAGTTCACCACCACCCTCCGATCCTTGACCGCACTCCTGCTGCACCTCGCCGCTGGGACCCGGGCGCCCGAAGACCTCCCCTCCTGGGCGCGCGACGTCGCAGATGCCGGCACGACTGGTGTTCGGCGCTGGAGCATCCGCCCACCCCAAGACCCCGTACTCCGCTCACGTGCTCTGACAGCCGCAGACCGCATCCTCGCCGCGGAGGACATCGACACCGCCGCGGCCCGATTCGGGCAATGGCTCCGGCACGTCCCCGACGTCCCCGAAGGCCGGCTCGGATGGCTGGCCGACCACACCCGCATGACACCGACCCTCACGCGACTCGTCATGGCCGCCCACGCACCGCGGCGTCGCCTGTCCCATCTCCTCGACCAGCAACCACCGCTCACCGCCTCGACCCGGCAGGTCCCGCAAGTCCTTCCAGGGCGCCACGTCCACGAACACCTGGCCGGGCTCTTCGACTCCCACCCCGCGACCATCGGCCTCTTCGCGTCCCTCTGCCTCGCCAGAACCCACCCGCACATCCACTCGTGGGCCGACGCGGCGCGAAAGCTCGGCCTGCAGCCTGAACTCGGCGAACGCACCGCCCGCGCCTGCTCCGCGTCGATGATCGCGTCGCCCGCCGACGTCGTCTCCGCCCTCGGCGCTGCGGGCCGTGAGTTGGAGATCGACTACCGAGAGCTCGAAGACCGTGTCCGGCACCTGGCCCGCACCACCCGCTGGTTCACTCGCTGGGCCCGCGCCAACCGACCCGGCACCCGCATCGGCAGCCACACGTCCGCAGTGCAATGGCTATGGCGTGAACTGGCGAACGGTCACATCACCTCGGCGCCGACGCAGCCCAAACCAGAGACTTACCGCAAGTTCGCCCGATCTTTAACAAGGGCGCAGACCCGGACGCTGAGGGGCGTCATTACGACGCCCCCGCACATCCCGAGACGCACCAACGAACCAAAGCGGCGCGGATCCGTCGCATCACGTCGAAACCGCCACGCCCCCGGCGCCGTCCATCCGCACGGACCACCAGGCAATACCCCAAGGAGCTGATCCAGTGCCCGCTGACCTCCAACTTGAACCGGTCGGGTTCAGTGGAGAGTCAGGCGGTCTTCCTCGACGGGTGTCGGGGAGAGTCGATCAATGTAACGTTCCTGATACAAGGCAGTCTAGGTCAGGAACGGGTACGCATGGTTGAGCAGTCGGCGGTATCGAGGCGGTCGATCGCACGCATCGTCTGGGACACGGCGGACAAGTTCCTGCGCAACATCGTCGACGAGGAGGACTACGGCGACTACATCCTGCCGTTCACGGTGCTCCGTCGACTGGAGTGCATGCTGGCCGATAGCAAGGACGACGTCATCAGGTACGTCGAGACCTTCGCCAGTATGCCCCAGCATCTCATCGACATCGCCGTCAAGGACCGATTCGGTCTGGGCTTCTACAACTTGTCCCCGCTCAACCTCGCGACCATCGCGTCTGTCGACGACAACGTGGACAAGTCCCTCAAGAGCTACGTCGACGGCTTCTCGAACAATATCGCCGACATCTGGGTCTCGTTCGACTTCAACCGGCGCGCCAAGGTCCTCGCCGACGCCAATCGCCTGCACGCCGTCGTCAAGCACTTCTCGACGCTGCCGCTCGGTCCCAAGGAGCTCAGCGACACCGGCATGGGTGACGTCTTCGAGGAAGTCATGTACCGGGCCTTCAACAAGAAGGGGAAGGCCGCGGGCAACTTCTACACTCCGCGTGACGCGATCCGACTCATGGTCGATGTGCTCATCAGCAACGACGACGACACCATCGCGTCCGACCACGCGGCGCGCTCGGTCTACGACCCGACGGCCGGCTCCGGCGGCATGCTGCTCATCGCGAGGGAGGCTCTGAAGCGCACCAACGAGAAGGTTGACGTCACGCTCTACGGCCAGGAGCTCATGCCATCGGCGTTCGCGCTCGGCAAGGCGGACCTGCTGATCCAGGGCGGTCGACCCGACGCGATCAAGAAGGGCAACACACTCGTCGAGGACCTGTACGACGGGCAGACCTTCGACTATGTGCTCTCGAATCCTCCGTTCGGCATCGACTGGGGGGTCGAGGAAGCGTCGGTGCGCGAGCAGGCCAAGACCGAGGGCTCCCGCTTCAGCCATGGCCTGCCTGGCACGTCTGACGGCCAGATGCTGTTCTTGGCCCATTGCGCCTCGAAGCTCAGCCCCGCCGGCAAGAATGGCCAGGGCGGACGCGCAGCTGTGGTGTCGAACCAGTCGCCGCTTTTCAACAGCGAAAACGGGCCGAACTCGATCCGACGGTGGCTTCTGGTGGAGGATCTCATCGACGCGATCATTGCCCTGCCGACGAGCATGTTCTACGGCACCGGTATCGCGACGTACATCTGGATTCTCGATGCGAACAAGGACTCGAAGCGCAAGGGCAAGATCCAGCTCATCGACGGGTCCGACCAGTGGGATTCGCTGCGTAAGCCCATGGGCGACAAACGTCGCGAGGTGAGCAAGGACCACCGCGCCAAGCTGCTGGAGGCCTACGAAGCCTTCGAGTACGCGGATCCGACGATCTCGCGGGTGATGACGCCCGAAGACTTCATGTTCCGGGACGTGCCCGTGTACAAGCAGGCACGGTTCGCGACGTGCTTCAGCGAGGATGCGGTGGAGGCCGTCCGCGGTCGCCGCGACTTCGCCGAAGGACACGAAGGGGTCATGCGCTCCCTCGACGGCACCGCGTGGAACGACTTGCCGAAGGCGTTCCCTCTCGCTGCGAAGGCCGCTGGGCTGAAGGCCCCGTTGGGGCTGATCGACGCGATCATGAAGGCGATGGCCGCACCGGATGACTCAGCACCTCCGGCCGTGGACCGGAAAGGCAAGCCCGTGATCGTGCCGGGCTGGAAGATCACGGAACGCGTTCCACTGAGCGAGGACCTGACGGAACACATGGAGCGCGAGGTGCTGCCGTACGCGCCCGGTGCGCAGTGGGACGAGAACAAGGCCAAGCACGGCACCGACATCCCCTTCACACGGATCTTCTACGTTCCCGAAGAGCCGCGGCCGCTGACTGAGATCGATTCCGAGGTCCAACAACTGATGGGCGAGCTGGCAGACATGTTCAGGGCGGTGACGACAGATTGACAACGGCACCGTTCTGGTCGAACGCATCATTCGTCTCTGCCGCTGAGGAGCCGCGTGAGTTCCAGGTCTCCTTGGAGGACATGGTCTCCGAGACAGGTCAGCTCGTTGAGGGCGACCTTTCGGCATACGGCGCGAAGGGCACGCCGTTCGAGCCGGGAGACATCCTCTTCGGCAAACTGCGCCCGTACCTCGCCAAATACTGGCTTGCAAATCGGGCTGGTACCGCCGGTGGAGACATCCACGTCTACAGGCCCGATGATGGAACGGACCCGCAGTACCTGAAGTACGTTGTGGGGAGCCGGAACTTCGTTCGTTTCGCCGAAGCGGCGTCCAAGGGTACGAAGATGCCTCGCGCGGAATGGATGAGCCTGCGCGAGTACCCAGTGGTTCAGTTCACGCGAACCGCACAGCATGAGGTCGCGCGATACCTTGACCGTGAGACCAGCGAGATCGACGCATTGCTCGCCAAGATGGATCGGCTGAGCGGGGCGCTGCGGGCTCGCGTCGGGAGCGTCCAGACCAGGACCGTCTTCGGCCTCGCAGCAGGACAGCGCCACAGCGCTGCCGACGCCCACTCGCCGCTGTCCGGCATCCCCGACCACTGGGGTCGCACGAAGTTCGGCTACGACTTCACCGAGAGCGCCGAGCGGAACGGCGAGGCCCCTCCCGGTCCGCTGCTCTCGATCTCCGAGTACCGGGGCGTGGAGTTGAACACCCGTACGGAGGGCCAGCAGGCGTCGCTCGACATCTCGAAGTACCGCGTGGTGCGACCGGGTCAGCTCGCGGCGAACATGATGTGGCTCAACCACGGTGGCCTCGGCGTCTCGTCCCTCACCGGGTACATCAGCCCGGACTACAAGGCGTTCTGGATCTCGGACCGCTTCGAGCCCCGCTACGTCCACCACCTCTTCAGGAGCTCGCGGTACATCGACTATTTCGCCGCGATCGCGACCGGGGTCCGCCCGAACGCCCAGCGGGTGACAAAGACGGTGCTGGACGCGACCCCAGTCCCGCTGCCTACCCTCGACAAGCAGATCAGGATCGCCGACGAGCTTGATGAGGCGACCACGCGCGTCGACGCCATGCTGGCGAAGGTCGCCGACCTCAAGTCCCTGCTCCTCGAGCGCCGCGCCGCACTCATCACCGAAGTCGTCACTGGCAAGAAGGAAGTCGCATGAGCCACGCGCAGTTGATGGAGCTCGAGTTCGAGGAGAACCTCTGCTCCGAACTGGGCGACCGGGGCTGGCTGTACGAGGAGGACGGGAAGCCAACCGGCTGGGACGTCGGCTTGGCGATGGTGCCGGCCGACGTACTGTACTGGCTGGCTACCCAGTACCCGGACGAATACGAAAAGGCGGTCCCCGAGGACCTCGTGGGCGAGCAGAAGGCCGTTGCCGAGCGGAAGCTCCTCGAGCACATTACCAAGGAGCTCGCCAAGGCGACGCGGATGGACCCGACGACCGGACACCCGGTCGGCGGCCTGCTCGGCGTGCTGCGCAAGGGCTTCTCGTACGCCCAGATCGGCCGTCCCGCTGCGAAGTTCGGCCCAATGATGGCGTTCCCGCCGGCGAACCCCAACCTGACCGACGTCGTCGAGGCGGCCGCGGCCGTGCGGCTCAGGGTCCTGCGTCAGGTTCGCTTCGACACGAATACGAACGAGAGCATCGACGTCGTGCTCCTCGCCAATGGCCTGCCGGTGGTCACGCTAGAGCTCAAGACCGACAACACGCAGACGGTCAACCACGCGATCCGCCAGTACAAGGAGGATCGCAAGCCCGGCAGGAGTCGCCCGCTGCTCGCGCCCGGGCGGGCGCTCGTCCACTTCGCGGTCTCCAACGACCTCGTCTACATGACGACCAAGCTGCAGGGCGGGGACACGGTGTTCCTGCCGTTCAACCGCGGGAACGACGGCCACGAGGGCAACCCGCCATCGAGCATAGGCTCGTCGACCAACTACCTCTGGCGCGAGATTCTCGCGCGTTCGACCTTCATGCGCATCCTCAAGGACTTCGCGCTCTTCGAGCCGGGGAAGTCCGGCAGGAAGGAGGACGGTCGCCTGGTCTTCCCGCGCTTCCATCAGCTGCGGGCGGTCGAGCGCGTGGTGGCCGATATCGAGGCGAACGGGCCCGGCAAGCGCTACCTCATCTGGCACTCCGCCGGCTCCGGCAAGACCAAGACCATCGCCTGGCTCAGCCACCGCCTGATCCGGCACATGAGCGCCGACTCGAAGTCTACGTTCGACTCGGTCATCGTCGTCACCGACCGCACAGTGCTGGACGAGAACATCCGCGACGACATGAACCTCGTGCAGTCGAGCAAGGGCCTCGTCGTGGCCGTAGGCGAGAAGTCCGGCGCGAAGTCCCCGCAGCTGAAGAAGGCGCTCTTCGACGGCGACCACATCATCACGTGCACCCTGCAGACCTTCCCCGAGGTCATGAAGCTCATCGAGGACACTGAGGAGCTGCGCGGCCGACGCTGGGCCGTCGTCGCCGACGAGGCCCACTCGTCGCAGTCCGGCTCCGCGGCCAAGCAGCTCAAGGAGCTGCTGGTAGACGTCGAGGTCGACCCCGACGAGGAGATCAGCGCTGACGACCTCCTGGCCGCCAAGGACTCAGCCATCGCGGCCTCGGCCAACATCACCTTCGTCGCCCTGACGGCGACTCCGAAGGGGAAGACCCTGCGCCTGTTCGGCACACAGGTCGGGGACCGCTGGGAGGCCTTCGACACGTACACGATGGCGCAGGCGATCGAGGAGGGCTTCATCCTCGACGTCCTCACCAACTACTCGACCTACGACATGTTCCTGCGGGTGAAGAGCACCCTGGAGGGCGAGGAGTCGGTGAGCGAGATCCAGGTCAACACCGGCGAAGCGGTCTCGAGCATCGTCCGCTACGCGAGGCTCCACCCGACCGCCATCGCGCAGAAGGTGCGGGTCGTGATCGAGCACTTCCGACGCAACGTGCAGCCGCTCCTCGGCGGCCAGGCGCGCGCCATGGTCGTGACCAGCTCGCGCATGGAAGCCCTGAGCTGGTCGCGGAAGATGGACGCCTACATCGCCGAGAAGGGCTACGACCTGCACACCCTCGCGGCGTTCTCCGGCTCGCTCACCGACGAGGACGGTGAAAGCGTCACGGAGGTCTCCGTGAACGGTGTCAGCGACGTCGGCAGGGCCTTCCGCGAGGAGGGCGTCTACCGAGTCCTCATCGTCGCGAACAAGTTCCAGACCGGCTTCGACGAGCCCAGGCTCATGGCGATGTACGTCGACAAGAAGCTCTCCGGCGTCGCCACCGTGCAGACGCTGTCCCGGCTGAACCGCATCTACCCGGGCAAGACCGCGCCGATGGTCGTCGACTTCCGCAACACCCCTGCGAGCGTCCAGGCCGATTTCAAGCTCTACTACTCCGATGCGCACGTCGACGGCGATGTCGACCCGAATGCGCTGATCACGGTGGGAGAGCGACTCGACACGTCCGGGCTCTACACGCACGAGGAGATGGATGCCGTCGCCGACGCATTCCTCGCCGTTCGCGGAGGCGAGGTAATCGCCAAGGCGCTCGCCCCGATCAAGAACCGCTGGACCGGCCAGTGGCGTCAAGCCGTGATGTCCAAGGACAAGACGCAGAAGGAACAGCTGGAGTCGTTCCGTGCAGACGTCTTGGGATACCGCAACGCCTGGCAGTTCCTAAGCCAGATCGTCGACTACCAGGACCCGGAGCTGCACCGTCGCGCCATCCTCGCGACCCTGCTCGGCCGCAACCTTCACGCTGACCGCGACGACCGCGACGACAGCTTCCTCGAAGGTGTGCAGTTGTCCGGCGTCAAGCTCGTCCCGTCCGCCATCGAAGAGGACCACTCACTGAGCGAGGGCAGCAGCGAAGGCATCAGGCTGCCGATCTTCGACGGCGAGCACGGCGGCAGCGCCGCGCCGAAGCGCGGCCCGCTCGACGAGGCCATCGACAAGGTCAACGAGATGTTCAAAGCCAAGGGCGTCGACGTTAGCCCGGGGAGCGTGTCCGGGTTCATCACCACCTTCTGGGGCTTCCTCGACGCGAACGAAGAGGCCGTGGCGATGGCGAAGAACAACACCGTCGCTCAGCTCAAGGCGTCCGAGGGCTTCAGCGGAGCGGTTGGTCTGGCGGTGTTGAAGACCGTCAACGAGTCGAAAGAGATCCACTCCTACATGACCGACCCGGCATTCCTTGGAGAGATCTCCGTAGTTGCTGCCGAGGCCCTTCACTCAGCACACGCATCCGAATCTCTCCCCACACCTGTAAGCGAGGAGGGGCCGTGAACGGCGAGGAAGCGCAGTTCGGTGAAGTGATCCGCCAAGCCCGGAAGGAGCGTGGGTGGACGCAGACCGAACTAGCTGACGAGTCAGGAGTCTCACGCCCCACCGTCGCGCGCATCGAGGCGAACAGGGAAGTCACGACGACCACGATCGCCAAGGTCGCCCGGGCATTAGGCCTCACAATGGAACTCCGAAGTGAAGGCCCGGGCAGCGACCGTCAGGCTCAAAGCGGCTCATCCCTAACGCGGTTGTAGTCGAGGTTTGAAGGCGTGGGCAACGTGAACCCGCTGCCAGGTCAGGCCGTAACCGACGCTGCTGTAGTGGGTGCCGGGTCGGAACTGGCGGGCCCACTCGTTGAACCACCGGCTCATGTAGAGCCGGTGCTCGATCTTGGCTTCGGTGGCCCGGTAGTTCCCGCCGCCTCGTCTCCTCGCCGGCCCGCCAGATCAGGGCTTCCCACTCCTCGGCGCTGACGAGCATCGTGGCCGAGCAGGCCCCACCTCGACCTCTCACCCGCCTGGCGCGGCAAGAAGCCCACCGCCAAGGACCGCCACCAGTACCGCCAGTTCGCCGACTCCCTCGACGACCACCAGCAGTCCGCTCTCGCATACGCCCTCCACAAGCGGGCATGAACCGGGCGAACCTATTGCTACCAGGTGACGAACGGGACCCAAATGGCAGTGGCCCCGGGTTCCACCCCGGGGCCACCGGCCAGCTTCTGCGATTACAACGGCGGCCTCGTCACACGCCAACCGCGTGCAAGCACCGCCTCACCGCCCAGGCCACGTATCGCGACTACGTACGCCAGACCGCCGACTCGCCCAAAGTCCGAACGCACCCCAACTGGCCACTCTCGCACGCGGCGAGTTCCTGATGAGAAGACGCTCGTTCTTCGAACATAGTTCCACTCTACCGCAATGCACACCCCAATAGGCCCCTGACCTGCAAGGATGTGGCAAGGCGAGTCTGGACCGGTGGAGCACTCAGTGCTAGCCTATTCTAGGCTTAGTTTCAGTGACGAAGTCGCTCCGCCGTTGAGGATCGAATAGGTAAGCCGCAGATGAGTGAACTAAAGAGGACATCAAGTTCATCGCGACGCCAAGCAGCGATCGCCAAGGCCACAAGGGCGCAAATCATCGCCAACCGACTCAGTGCAGGGTCGCGCGAAGAGGTGAATCTGCTCCTAGGGTCGACCTCTCGGCGTCAGACGACTCCGCTGCGCAAGGTGTTCGTTCGGAGCGATGACCCGGCCTCTCCGCCCCCGATGTCACGGATCGTGTCCACCCAGGGGCGCGGGGGAGCCGTCACCCTGAAGGTGTATCTCGGGCTCCTGCGGCGGAGCTC
>Ga0075163_10013434_pt1 | contig 10602 bp, 7 predicted proteins | sample JI1023141ADNA_FD_71478 | JGI IMG/M metagenome (GOLD analysis project Ga0075163, IMG submission 71478) | Wastewater effluent complex algal communities from Wisconsin, to seasonally profile nutrient transformation and Carbon sequestration -... | ecosystem: Engineered > WWTP > Effluent > Algae... | reverse complement strand
CGACGATGCCGGGAGACGGAGGGCCCATCACTCGCGTACGGAGAGCTCGATCTCCCAGCGCTCGCCGTCCTTCTTCGGCGCGTGCGGCACCGCGAAGAGCTTGAGCGTCCCCACCTCGGTGAGCTCCGACCGAAGGTAGACCGGCACCACGTCGCCGAGGGTGCGCTCTCCCTCCGGAAGGGTCACTTCGATGGGAGCGAGCTCGTCCACGTCCTGGGCGCGGCGCTTGGAAAAGCGTGCGCCGGACGCGTCGTCGCGGCGCACCGAGGATCCGAAGAAGCGGAACCGCACCGGCTCGCCCACCACCACCCCGAGCTCGGCGCTCTGCATCTCGCTGGCGCTGCCTTCTTCCATGCCGAAGGGCGCGACGCAGAGAAGATCGAGCGGAGGCTCCACGCCCGGGATGGCCGGGGCGTTGCCCTCGATGCCCACGTAGTACGAGCGCGCGGTGCCACCGCGAATACGCACGCCGCGCCCTTTGCGCGCGAGGCCGAACGCCAGCGCCCCCCGGGCCACCGCGAGATCGTAGTGGGCGCCTTCGAGCTCCCGGGCCGGCTCGGCCCCCACCGCGGCGAGCCAGCCGTTGAGCGCGCCGAGCAGCCGCTCCCGAAGGCGCGTCGACTTCATGACGCCACCGTTGAACAGCACGCGCGTGGGTCGGAGGATCGGACCTTCGCCGCCGGAGGCGGTGGCCTGTCGCGTGAGGAAGCCCGAGAGGTGCCGGGTGATGGCCGCGTCGTCGGCATACGGCAGACCCATGCTCCGGAGGGCCGCGCGGGGGCGCGCAATGGGCTGCGTGCCAAGCTCGACCGACGGGAAGAAGCCCTCGAGAATGATCCGCGCGATCTCGTCGCGCGTGAGCTCCGTACGCAGGGTCCCACCGAGGAGCTTGGCCCCGCGCTTGGCCACGGTGATGGGCACGGCGTCGGGGCCCCCATCGGCCAGCAGTGCCTCCTTGGCGGCACGGCAGGCGAACAGGAGGCCCGCGCGCTCGAACGGGCCGAGCTCCTGGTCGAGCTTCTCCTCGCACACGTGCGCGAGGAAGAGGTCCATGTTGTCGCCGCCGAGCAGGATGTGCTGGCCCACCGCCACGCGCTCGAGTGCCAGCGCACCGTCGTCCTCGCGCACCGCGATGGCGGAAAAGTCGGTGGTGCCACCGCCCACGTCGACCACCAGCACCACGTCGCCGACCCGGAGGTCTTTGCGCCACGCGTCCCCACGGCGTGCGAGCCACGCGTAGAGCGCTGCCTGCGGCTCTTCCAGGAGGGTCACGTTCTCGAGCCCTGCGGCGAGCGCCGCTTCCACCGTGAGCTCTCGCGCAGCGGCGTCGAACGAGGCGGGCACCGTGAGCACCACGTCGGCGGACGCCGCGTCGATGCCGCGGCCGTGCTTCAATGCCTCGGCGACGTGCTCGAGGTAGCGCCAGGAGACCTCCACCGGCGAGAGACGCTCCACGTCTTCGGCCGCCTCGCGCGGCAAGAGCGCCGACCGGCGGTCGACTCCGGCGTGGGAGAGCCAGCTCTTGGCGCTGGCGATGACGCGGGTCGGTGCGTCGAGCCCCCGGGCCCGGGCTCCCTCGCCCACCGAGAAGGTGCGCGTCTCGTCCCACGGCAACGCCTGCGGGCCGTCGGATTCGTGTGCAAGATACAAGAACGAAGGGAGCAGCGGACGCGCCTCCACCGAGCCGCGCGCCACCAGCTGGGGAAGATCGACGACCACTACGCTGCCGTCTTCGCCCTCGGTGGCGACGGCGGTGTGGGTGGTTCCGAGATCGATTCCGAGCGTCGTCACAGCTCCACCTCTGCCGGCGCGACGATGGTCGCATCGAACCCGGCCAGCCCTTCCGGCAAGGAGAGCCCCACCACGCGCCAGCCGCGGTGCTGCAGGGTCCCGCGATACGGTCCCTTGCCGGAGACGTTGCCCACCAGCTTCAGTGTCGCGGCGTCGAAGCCGCTCGGCACATCGACCTTCTTGCCCTCTTCGGCCTCGTGAATGGGCTCCACCTTGCCGTGCCCGTGGAGTGCCCGGCGGCAGCCTTCGTGTACCACCCGCGCCGCAGTGCCCACGTCGGCATCCGGAAAGGTGGTGATGTCCTGCTCGAGGAAGTCCACGAAGCGACCTTCGCGCTGGAGCAGGGCCAAGAGCTGCAGCGCAGCGTCGATGGAGGCCGGCGCGCGCTTCTCGGGCTTGGGCGCTTCCTTCACTTCCTTCACGGGCTCGGGGACGGGCGCCGGCGCCGGCGGCAACGCGTCCCGCACCAGGTTGGCTCGGGCGGCGAAGGCGCCGTCGAAGAGCACGCGGAAAAAGCAGGCCCACGCGAAGAAGAGGCGCGCGGGAAAGGACATCGAAGGTTCACTCACAGGCCCTTTATGGCGGAACTTCCCTTCCCCCACAAGGCGCGAGAAAGGCCCCCACCACCGCCGCCACCTGGCGCCGCGTCCGCAGGAAGAAATGGTCCTCACCCGGAAATACGTGGAGCGAGGCATCGAGCTCGCGGGCGAGCGCCTCGGCCTCGGCGGGCCCCGTGAAGTCGTCGCGGTCGCCAACGCAAACCAGCCGACGGTCGGCCCGGAGCGCGCCCTCGTAGGGAAAGAGCGTGGGCACCGGGCATAGCAGCACCGCCGATGCCAGGGTCGCCCGCTGCGAGAGCCTGTGCGCGACGACGGACCCGAAGGAGTACCCGATGATCGAGAGCCGAGCGCCGGGAGCGCGGGCCGCCAGATGGTCCAGCACGCGCGAAGCGTCGTCCACCTCGCCGCGGGCGGCATCGTACGCGCCTTCACTGTCGCCCACGCCCCGGAAGTCGAAGCGCGCGTGGGCCACGCCCGCACGCCCCGCGAGCTCGCGCGCGATGGCGGCTACCACGGCGTTGTGCATGGTGCCGCCCATCTGCGGGTGCGGGTGGCACAACAGGACCGCGTCCGTGGCGTCGCTCGGTACCCGCTCGAGACCCCATATCTTTGGCGGCCCTGGCACCGAGAACGCCGTCTCCTCCCGCAGGTTCACCGGCGGCGGTATCTCCACTCCCTCACGATTGCGCGGCACGCCCGACACGATAGCAACGCCGAGCCCACCGCGGGTACTCTCGCGCGATGGAACGCGAGCACTCTTTCGAACCGGACCTCCCTCGTCGATCCGGAGGCGCGAGCCTCGCGGCGCTCGAGCAGGCGCCGGTCGCGCCAGCGGTCCTGCGAGATTCTCTGGCCGGCGACGACGAAGGCGTGGCGCTCGCCGCCGCCCTGCAGCTGGGCGATCGCCTTCGGGCGGGCGAGGACCTGGACGTCCCGGTGCTCGTCCCCGCCGACCTGTTCGTGCTTCCGCCAGAGGCCCAGCTTGTTCTGGCGCGCCTGGCGGAAGCTGGGTACGCCGTGCCTGCCCCGAGTCCCCCGCCCCACCTCGCCCCGCTGGTGCGGCTTGCTTGGCTTCGCGCCCACTTGCTGGCGGCGCCGGCCGCCCTCGAAGCGTGGGGAGGCTCTCCGCTGGGGTGGGCCGCCGTCGACGACTTGCCCGCCGAGCGTGTCGTTGCAAACGGGCTCCTTGCGCACCTCGCGCGCAGCGCCGATGCGACCTTCCGGATGGCGAGCGTCGGCTACCTTCGCGCGGCGGTCTCGGCTGGGCTCGTCGCGCCGTTCGACGCGCACGCGATACTGGAGCGCCTCGCCACGGATGTGCACGCGTCGGTGGCGTTGGCCGCGCTCGACCTGCTGCGTGCGCCATGGTCCCATGGCATGCGTCTTCCGCCGCTGCCCCTCGGGAACGACGATCTGCAGCTGGACCTCGCGCGCATTGCCCTCTGGGAGGCTCGCGGTCTTCCGGGGCCGCTGCGCGCGGCGCTGGCGAACCGTGATCTTTCTCCTCGGCTCGTCGCGCGCGTGTTGCTCGCGCTCGGCAACGTCGGAGACGCGGCCGACGTAGGGGCCATCGCCGCCGACATACGGAGCGAGGGCGACGACCTGGGTGAAGCGGGGTTCCGCGCGCTCCATGCCGCCAAGCGACGAGGCCTCAGCGTGGACGACGACGACGCGCTGGCCCTCGCCGCGCTCGCGCTCTCGGGCGCCGCGTCGAACCTGCAGCAGGTGGCCGAGGTCCTGAGCAGTCGCTCGGATCGCATCGTGGCCGCGTGGGACGCAGCCCCCTGGGACGACGCGCTGGCGGCACGCAAGGTGGCGCTCCTGGAGGCGTTCGGTACCCGCGGAGCCATCACCCGGCTCCGGGAGATCCTGCGCCGCCCGCGCGAGCGTTCGGGTCTTCCCTACGCCATGGAGGCGCTGGGTCGGCTCGGCGACGTCGCCGCAGAGGAAGGCATTCTCGAGCGCTTCGACGACGCGCCCGACGCCGCGCTGACCGCGCTCGGATACCTCGGTGGCCCGCGAACGGTGGCCTTCCTGAGCGCACGCCTCGACACCGCGGATCCACCGGCGTGGAGCGCCGCAGCGGCGGTGCTGGTCTTCCAGCTCGCGCCCTCGGCCACGCTCTTCGAGACGCTCGCCACCCGCGGCGCGCTCGATCGGTCGATGCTCGACGCCATCCCCGCGCAGGGAGCGTGCACCGACGCGCTCTCGCGCCTGGCGACGGCTCCCGGCCACGCCCTCCGCGCTCCGGCCATCCGCGCGCTCGGGCGCACCGGCGGTCCCATGGCGATGTCGGTGCTGGGCGGTATGCTCGACGATCCCGACGAAGAGGTTCGCGGCGAGATCTCCGCGGCGCTCCGCACGTTGGGGCATGGCCTTGCGGCCCAGGGAGCGCTTCGGCCGCCGGGATTGCGCGATGCAGCGGACCCCGGCGCGACGATGCTCGCGCACGCGTTGGTCGCGCGCCTCGCGGAGCCCGACCTTCCGCTCACGTCGGTCACGCGCCTGCTGGATGCGCTCGCCGCATGCGCGAACATCGTCGCGCCGGCGTGGCGAGCGCCGGCCCGGTTCGTCCCGGTGGTCCGCGCCTACCTTCGGCGGCGTGCCCCCGAGCTCCGGAAGCGCGCCATCGCGTGCCTGGCCGCCGCGGGGGGAAATGCCATTGCGTGGGTCTTGCCAGCGCTCGAGGACGACGACGTCACCGTGGCACGACAAGCGCTGCTGGCGCTCTCCTCGCTGGGCGCGGTCGGCGTCGCCGCACGCGTGGTCCGCTGGCTGCACCAGCCGAACATGAACCTGAAGAAGACAGCCGCCGAAGCGCTCGCCGTGGTGGGCGACGCGAGCGTCGCCGGTGAACTGGTGGGCTGGCTCTCGTCTCACGACAACCCCGGGTTTCGCGATGCGCTGCGCGCCGCGCTCCGGCACATCCTCGGCGCATTTCATCGGGGCGTACTGGTGGAGGCGCTGGTCCGCGCAGAAACCGCGCGCGAGCGAGAGCTCTGCGCGCTGGCCATGTCCGGGGAGTGGACGCCGGACGAGATGGCGGCCCTCGTGCGAGTGCGCGGAGAAGGTGGCAGCGCGCCATGGTGCGCGTTGTTCCTCCGGCGGGTGTACGACGGCACGGTGAAGCCGAAGACCGGCTCGCTGCTCGACCTCGACGCCGCGCTGCGCAAGCGCGGCATCGTGAACCCGGTCGCGAGCACCCCCGTGGCCGAGGAAGAGCCGCTGAGGACGACCGTCCACGGCCTTCGCGCAGGCATCGCGCTCCGCGACGCCTTGCGGGCTCGGCCGGCCGGCACGGAAACAGCGGCGGCCATCCGCGCCGCGTTGCCCCCCGCGAATGCCCGCGGCGGGTTCGTCCTGGCGCCGCTCTCACGAGCCGAGGTGCGTCGCCTGATCGAGGTCTATCCCCACCTCGATCCCGAGCGGCGCGCGGCAGCACGGAGCGTCCTCGAGGGCTGCGAGCTCGATCCCGCGTCGGCGCTGCGCCTCGCGCGCGGCCTCGAGCACGACGCATGGGCCCACGAGCCCAGCTCGCTACTCCGGGTCTGGGCCGACACGCTCACGCTCGACCGCGCGCGCACGCTCGCAGAGTCGCCGAACGGCCCCGCACGGCACGCCGCCTGGCAAACCCTCCTGCTGTCGGACGACTCGATGGCCCTGGTGGCGCCGATGAACGATGCGCAGCGCTGGCTCGACGCGGTCATCCGCCGCAACGGGAGCGGCGACGCCTGGGCCGCACGCCATCGGCAGTTCCCCATGCTCTTCCGGACCCTCGCCCGCATCGACGGTGCCCGCGCCGCGGTGAGCCACGCCAGGCGCTGGATGGTCGAGCATCCGGAGACGCACGAGCTGCTTCCGGCGGAGCTCGCTCGAGTCGGGGACGCCGGCATGGAATTGCTCGAAGAGCTGGCGCTCGGGGACGCCGTATCGCTGCGGGTTCGCGAGGTCGCGGCCAGACAGCTGGCGCACACCGCGACGCCGACGTTCTTGCGCACACTGCTCGAGGAAGGGCACGCATCGCTCCGGGAGATCGCCGCAGAGGCGCTGCTCGAACGCGGGTCCCCCGCGGACCGCCCGCGAATCCTCGGGGACTATCTTTCCGGCCGCCTGCGCATGTCCTTCGTGCCCAGGGTCCGCCGCGAGGATGTCGAGGTCTTCCGGCTCGCTCCCCTCCCGGTGCAGGGCGACGAAGCGCTGCGCTTCATCTCCCTCGCCGAGGAGACCGCGCGGGTAGCGCCCACGGTCGCCGCAGAGCGGCTCCTCGAGCTCTGGAGCACGCCCGATGCGCGGACGCGTGCGCGCGCCCGGGACGCGCTGCGGAGGCTCGGAACCGGACCGGTGCTTCCCTTCGTGCGTCAGGCCCTGAAGGAAGGGTCGACCAGCGCGCTCGACGTGCTCGCCGCCGGCAGTTCGCTCTCCCCGGAGCTCACCGGGTACGTCCGCGCGCAAGGGCCCACGGACGCCTGGGTGGAATACCTCGAACGCTGCGCGGGCGGCGGATTCCTTCACGGGCCGGGCATGGCCCCACTGCTCGCGGATCACCTGGGCGGCGAGCGGCGCGCACGCGTCCTCGCGCTCTTCCTCCGGCTCTCCGACTGGAACGATCCGTCGAGCGTCCCCGGCTTGCTCTCGCTGCTGGAGCCCGAGCTCGCGGGTGATGCGCGCGCCTCGGTCCTCCGGCAGCTCGTGGAGGCCACCGAGCGCCTCGACCTTCCGGTACGCGGACGCGTGCTGGCAAGGGCCCTACGCCCGGGCGACGAAGGCGCGCTCCCGGCGCTGGTGGACGCCCTCGTGGCCGGCGCCGAGGTCTCTCTCTCCCCCGCCCTCGGCCGCGCCGTCGAGCAGGCCATGCGGGGCGCGCTCCGCGGAGAGCCCGAGCGCGCTCGCCGGATTCTCGCATTCCTCGGCGCTCGCGCGGGCACCGAGCAAGAGCGCGACGCCTTCCTCGGCGACCTCGACGAAGCGATGGCGCATCCTTCACCGCGGGTCCGCCTCTACGCGCACCGCCTGCTGCGAAGCCACGCCCCTCGCGCACGCTACCTTGCGGCCACCCGCACGCTGCTCGACGATGCGGACAACACGACGGTCCGCGCGGCGGTACGCGCGCTGGCCCATGGTGGCGACCTGGAGTCCGTGGACGCCATCGCCAGCCTCCTCGGGCACGCCCATCCGCTGCTGCGCAAGGCTGCCGAGGAGGGCCTCGTGGTGCTGGGCGAGGCTGCGCTGCCCAGGCTCCGCAAGGCACTGGGGCGGGCGCGGCCGGATCACCGCGACGCCTACGCGAAGGTCCTCGCGCGTATCGAACGCGCTGCCGAATTGGCGAAGCCGACGCGCGCGCGCCGGACGATTTGACAAGAGGCGCGCGGGGCCCCCGCAAAAGGCCCGGCGTAGCCCCCGGTGCACGATGGCACGCCGGTTGCTCGATGCACGGCATGCAATCCAACGCTCCCAAGAAGCTTCTCCGTGCGGCGCGGCGCGGGGTGACGCTGGTCGAGATCCTCATCGTGCTGGCCATCGTCGCGCTCATCGCCGGAGGCGTCGCGGTGGTGGCCGTCCCCGAGCTGGCGAAGGCGCGCCTCAAGACAGCGCGCGTCGACCTGGCCACGCTCCAGCCCATCGCGGATCACTACCGCGGCGAGCACCCCACCGAGGAGTGCCCCACCGCGAGCCTGCTGAAGGCCCAGCGGCTGACCTCCGGCACCATCACCGATCCCTGGGGCGTGGAGTACCAGGTCGAGTGCCAGGCACTGGAGACGGCGGTCCGCAGCCGCGGCCCCAATCGGGTCGCCGGGGACGCCGACGATCTGGTGCAGCCGGACGACGACACCGCGCGGCCGCGTTGACCCAGGCCCGCGCGATTTCGAGACGACGAAACGCCGCCTCGCCTGCTACGTTGCGCCCGTGCCGAACCACTTTTCCTGCATCGGCTTCCACGTCACGAACGAGAAGAGCTTCCACATCCTGCTGGAGCGGGCCCTGCGCTTCGGCGACAGCGTGGACTTCGACGGCGGGAGCTACGTTCACTTCCAGCCGGAGGACGAGGTCGGCGCCGAGGTCTGGGTCGCGGTCGACGAGAAGGACGCGTCCGTCGGCGCCAACCCGCATTTTTCCGGCTCCGGACGCATCCAGGGCTGCATCGAAGCGGTGTATCCCGGTCCCACGCCCTTCGAGGCGTCGGTGCGCGTGTGGGTCAACGGCACGCGCGTGGGCGAAGGCGACTACCCGCTGGTGGTGGACCTGCCCACCTTCCGCACCCGGACCTGGGCCGCCGGCGAGGCGGTGACGCTGCAAGTCGCGGCCTTCGCCCACGAGGTCGAGAGTTGGGACACGGCCGCCGACTATGAGGCCGCGCAGGCCGAGGCGCCGCGCAAGCGGGCCCTCCCCTCCTTCACACCTGCTCCGGCCGATGGCGACGCGCCCCCGCCCGCCGATGCCTTCTTCACCGGCCGCGTGGAGTCCTTCACGCGCCTCACGAACTCCGAGACGGAACGCGTGTTCTTCCATCTCGTCGTCGCCACCGTGGGGGGCAGCTACGACGTGGTGCTCGACCCCGAGCTGTGCGAGCGCGAGCCGCGCGAGGGCGGCGTGGTGCAGGGGCGCTACTGGCTCTCGGCCCGCGCCGTTCCATGACCGCCACCACCGTCGAAGGCTGGGTCCGCGAGTACATCGCGTCCACCGAGCTCTCGCACAAGCTCACGCCTCCGCCGCGACCCGGCGCGTGGGAAGATCCGACCGTGCCGGAGCGCATCGCCGCCCCGGGCAGGCCCAAGGAGCTCACACCGGTCGCGCGCGCCAAGAAGGCCATCACCGGCAACGCGCTGGGCCACGTTCGAAGGCGCGCGGAGCTCATGCACCGCTTCTTCGGGCACGAGCTTCAGGCGGCCGAGCTCATGGGATGGGCGCTCCTCGCGTTTCCCGATACGCCGCGCGCGTTCCGGGTGGGGCTCTTGGGCATCCTCGACGACGAGATCCGGCACATGCGCCTGTATCGCGATTACCTCGCTACGCTCGGCTACGAGATCGGCGCCTTCCCGCTCCGCGACTGGTTCTGGGAGCGCATCCCCACCAGCGCGACGGCTGCTGCCTACTGCGCCACCATGGGCATGGGCTTCGAGGGCGGCAATCTCGACCACGCCGCGCGCTTCGCCCTCCAGTTCGAGCGCGCCGGCGATGCCGAGGCCGCGCGCATCACGCGCGTGGTGCACGACGAGGAGATCCCCCACGTGCGCTTCGCCATGCACTGGTTCCGGCGCTTCGCGGGCGAGCCGGATTTCGAGACCTGGCGCGCGCACCTTCCGCCACCGCTCTCGCCGGTGCTCATGAAGGGCAACCCGCTCGATACCGCGGCCCGCGACAGCGCGGGGTTCAGCAGCGACTTTCTCAGCCGGCTCTCCGCATGGTCGATGTCTGGCTCCTGAACTTCGACGCCGACGACGAGCTCTCCCGGACGGGTCGTCGCAAGGCTCCGGTGAAGGCTCTCTTCGCAGCGCTGGCGCAGCGAGTGGGGCCGCTGCTCGGCGAGCACCATCGCCTGCTCGGTGATGAAGCGGCGCAGCCGCCCGGTCGCGGACGCGCGTGGATGATGACCGACACCGCGCGCGCCGAGCTCGCTGCCGCCGGTTTCGCGCCGGTGCCGAGCCCGCCCATGAAGGTGCTGGTGGAAGCCAACGGCCGACGGTTCTCGTCTGCGCTGGGCACCGGGCTTCCGGGCGCCACCTTTGCCACGTCCGAAGACGAGGCGGTCCGTGCGGTTTCCTCTCCCTCCCCCACCGGCACGTGGCTCTTGGTGCGCGAGCACGCCTTCGCGGGACGGCACCGGCACCGCCTCGAAGGCACAGCGCTCTCGGCCGAGCTCCGCACCTGGATGCAGGCGTCGTTTCGCAGCGGCGAGGGCATCGAGATCACGCCGTGGATGCGGCGCACCAAGGACTTAGGCCTCCACGGTTACCTCGCTTCGGACGGCGCGCTCACGCTCGGCACGCCCACCGAACAGCTCTGCGACGCCCGGGGCCAGTGGCAATCGACGGTCCGCACCGAGGACCTGACGTCCGACGAGCTTCACGCGCTCACCACCGCGGGCACCGAGACCGCCGAAGCTCTGCACCGGATCGGCTACTTCGGCCCCTTCGGCATCGACGCCTTCCGCTACGAGGCTCACGCGGGCACCTCCTTCTGCGCCCGGTGCGAGGTCAACGCCCGCTACTCCATGGGCTGGGCCGTCGGCATGGGCACCGTCCGCCCGGACCTC
>Ga0075163_10013433_pt1 | contig 10602 bp, 7 predicted proteins | sample JI1023141ADNA_FD_71478 | JGI IMG/M metagenome (GOLD analysis project Ga0075163, IMG submission 71478) | Wastewater effluent complex algal communities from Wisconsin, to seasonally profile nutrient transformation and Carbon sequestration -... | ecosystem: Engineered > WWTP > Effluent > Algae... | reverse complement strand
GAGTCGGTGACGGTGAGGAAGACATCGGCCGGATTGAGCCCCGCGGTAGGGGCGAAATAGGCTCCGGTCGTCGGAGCGGCGGCGGTCGTGATGGCGGCAGAGAGAGGCGCAGTCACGCCTGTGACCGTGGCATTCAATTGCGAGACGGCGATCCGGCCGCTGAGCGTCGGGCCCGCGGCCAGGGGCACGCCGGCCAACTGGCGCGCGGTGACGGAAAAGAAGCCATCGACATCGACCGTGGTGGTGGCGGCGAGGACTTGCCCGTTTTCGACGTTGATGAGGATCGAGGCGGTGCGATCGGGACGCACCAACACGGAAAATGCGCCGAGCGCGTCTGGGCTGCCGAGGTGGCCGACGTAGGCGCCGGCCACGGGCGCCGGGTTCACCGTGACGGCGACCGGCGCGCTGGCGGCGGTGCCGGCGGCGTTGGTGACCGCCACGGCGTAGGGGCCGGCCTGAGACGTGCGCACACCGGGCAGTGTGAGCGTCGCGGCCGTCGCGCCGACAATGACGTTGCCGGCTTTCGTCCACTCGTAGGTGACCGGCGTGAGCGACGAGGCGACGACGGAGAGCGTGACGGTCTCGCCGGCGTTGGCGGTGCGTGCGACCAGCGGCGTCACAATGGAGGGAGCGCCGGCCCGAACGGTGATTTTGACTTGGACCGACTCGGACTTGCCGACGCCGTTGTCGGCGGTGAAGTAAAAACTGTCCTGGCCGGTGTAGCCGGCGTTTGGCCGATAGGTGAGATTGGGGGCGGTGCCGGTGAGGGTGCCGTTGAACGGCCCGAACGTGGTCGTGTAGGTCGTCGAGAATCCGTCCGACGGTGTTGCGACGAGGGTGAGGGCCACGGGAGTGTTCGGCGTCGTGTTGACGGTCTGGGATTGGGCGACGGGATCGAGGGCAAATTTGTAGAGGGTGCCGCCGTTGGACGTGCCGCCGCTGGCGGCCACACCGATGAGCGTGTGGCCGATGGCGGTGAGCGGGCCGCTCGGCGAACTGCCGTCGGTGTTTGGGTTGAAGCGATGGATCACGCCATACGAACCCGTATTCACGTTGATACGAAAAATCGTGGCGGAGTCCGCGCCCGGTTCGAGCGGCGACGTGGTGCCAAAGAGCGAGTCGCCGGCGTAGACCAGACCGGACTGGGGATTGGCGCCGTCGGTGCCGCCGGTAAACGCGTGTAGAACCGTGTAGTCGCTACCGTTGGGTTTGACGCGATAAACTACGCCTTTGCCGTGCGCGCCACCTTTGACCGCGACGCCGTAGATCGGCTGCCCGTTAAACGCCACCATGCTGCCGGACGGGTGACGGCCACCGAGTCCGGCGGGAGCGGAACTGATCACGCGGAAATCGCGACCATCATACGACATGCCGAAAACGGTGCCGACCGAATCTTCGAGGCGATTGGTCGCGCTGCCACCGCGGTAGGTCGTGCCGATGTAGTCCGGCAATTCGCTTGAGTTCGGGCTTTGCAGGTCGCCCCGTGGCGAGGCGCCGCCGGCCACCGAGTCGAAGACGTGCAGGACCGAGTAGTTCTTCCCGTCCAAGCCGACGCGAAAAATCGCGCCGTAGCTGGGCTCGCTCTCCTCCCAGCCCGCCGCGGTGCCCATGAGGTAGCTGGTGGTTTTTCCGTCCGAAGTCCCGATGCCGATGGTGGTGAGCAGCCCCGTCGGTCGGCAATCGCCGGCGGCTCCGAGCGTGAAATGCTTGAGGGTATTAAACCCGGTGCCGTCCATATTCATCAACCACACCGTGCCGCCATTGCCCGATCCGCCCTCGTAAGTCGTGCCGTAGAGCGTCGAGGTGCCGACACCGACGCCGCCGATCGGCCGGGCGCCGTCCGTCCCGGAAAACGTGTGCAGCGCGCGGAAGTTCGATCCGTCGGAATCGACCTGGTAAATCACGCCGCGCCCTGTCGCGCCACCGATGGAGCCGCCGGTTTCCAAGGTTCCGTAAACTGAACTGAAGGTCGTGACGCCGGTTTCCGCGATGTAACGCCGCACTGGGGTCGCGCTGCTGGGCCGGGTGCCGGTCGTGGGCGAAAAATGTCGGAGCACCTCAAAGCCGGCCGCGTAACCCGAATGGGCGAGACCGGTGCAGAGGATCGCCAAGACGGTGCGCGTGAGGGAGGGAAGCCGACGGGCGAAGCGAAGGAGTGTCATGACTTCTCCCAGACACTCGCCGTAGACCGCGGGCGGGCGAGACGAAATGCGCAAAGGAAACACCGTGCGGTGCCCTTCGCTGTCGGGGGGCGCGGTGGGTGGCGGGGTGCGGTCTGTCCGGTGAACCGGAGCTTTCAGCGTCGGGCGCACTTCGCCACGTTGCGCGGACATGCGCCTTCCCCTTGTTGCACTCCGCTCTGCTGTCACGTTCGCGATTTGCTTCGTGCTGGGCGGATGGCATGTGATGGCGAAAGAGGTTTTTGTCGCGCCGGGCGGCAGCGACAGTGCGGTCGGGACGGAAGCGGCGCCGTTTGCCACGATCCAGCGCGCGCAGCGGGAGGTGGAGGCGGGTGACACGGTGCTCATCCGCGGTGGGACTTATCGGCTGACGGAGCAGCAGATCGCGGGGCGGGCCGGGGCGTATGCGTGCGTGACGTTGCTCGACAAGAGCGGCGCGGCCGGGAAACGGATCAACTATTGGGCCTATCCGGGCGAGCGGCCGGTCTTCGATTTTTCGGCGGTGAAACCGCTGGGACGGCGCGTCGCCGCCTTTCGCGTCGACGCCTCGTGGGTGCATCTGCGCGGGCTGGAAGTCGTCGGCGTGCAGGTGACGATCAAGACCCACACGCAATCGATCGGTTTCGACAATCAGGGCAGCCACAACGTCTACGAGCAGCTGAGCGTGCACGACGGCATGGCGATCGGTTTCTGGATCGGCGCCGGGGAGGGGAATCTCGTGCTCAACTGCGACGCGTATCGCAATCACGACTCCGTGTCGGAAGGCGGACGCGGCGGCAACGTCGACGGCTTCGGTTACCACGGGCGGAAGGGCAGCGTGGACAATGTGTTTCGCGGGTGCCGCGCGTGGTTCAACAGCGACGACGGTTTTGATTTCATCAACTCCGACGAGACGGCGCGCATCGAGAACTGCTGGGCGTTTTACAACGGCTACTCGACGAGCTTCGCGTCGCTCGGTGACGGCAACGGATTCAAGGCGGGCGGCGAGGCCGGGCGGCGCGTCGAGCAATTGCCGCAGCCGCTGCCGCGGCACGTCGTGGTGGGCAGCGTGGCCGTGCGGAACAAGGTGAACGGTTTCTACGCGAATCACCACCCGGGCGGATTGGAGTGGATCAACAACACGGCCTACAAGAACCGCACGAATTTCAATCTGCGGGGGCGCGATCCGCGCGACAACCGCACGGTGATTCCCGGACGCGGGCACCGGTTGAAAAATAATCTGGGCTTCGCCGGCGACGTCGAAGTGGCGGAATTGGATGCGGCGGCGAGCGACGTGAGTGGCAATTATTTCACGCTGCCGGTGACGATCACCGCCGCGGATTTTCGCGGGCTCGACGAGGCCGATCTTGTGAAGCCGCGGAAGGCGAACGGGGATTTGCCGGACGTGCCGTTTTTGAAATTGGCGCCGGGGAGCGATGCGATCGACCGCGGCGTGGAGACGGGGCGGCCGTTTCTGGGGAAGGCGCCCGACTTGGGGGCGTTTGAATCGGAAAAGTAGCGGACGCTGCGGGCGGAGCTAACGCGCGGGGAGGGCCGCATCGGGAGTTCAGCCGACGACCGTCAGAATGATGCCGGCGAGGACGCCGAGGACGGCAGGCAGTGCGGTCGGCGCGACGGAGTGCAGCGCCATAGGCGAGAGCCAGATGGTGGCGCTGCAGACGTTGGCGAAGAAGAGGACGGGCAGCCCGGCGTTGTCGCCCACGGCATGCTGGGTGCAAAGACCATCGCACCCGCGAAAAAAGGCGGAGACGAGACTGGCGGCGATTCATGGCATGGAGCGGGCCGGGGTGGAGGCGCAGGGCCGCGGGCTGCAAGGTTGGTCGCGCGCCGGGGCAGCACGTTGACGCAAAAAATGGCGGCGTGCGGAAGGCCGCCCTAATGCTCGGCCTGCGCCGCAGCCCGTCGGGGCATAAAGCCCCCTCCCACACGCTATCAGCGCTTCGCGGGGAGGCGTTTGAGGAGGAGCGGAGTGTTGCGGCCGCCCTGGCTCCACTCGCCGGCGAGTTCGGAGCCGTCTGCGTTGAGCTTGCCTTCGAAGCCACCGCGGATGCGGGGCACGTCGAATCGCACGGCGCCGTCTTTCTCGGTGAGGGTCTCGATGGAAATGGGCGGGCTGCCTTGGTCGAGGCTGAGCAGGTGGCCGCTGACTTTACCATCGGCGCCGGCTTCGAAGTTGGCTTGGAGGCGGAGCTCGACGCCGGGGGCCGGGCTGATCGCGCCGCGCCATTGGCCGGCGAGGCCTTTGCCCGCCTCACCTTTGGCGGGGACCGCGTGGGCGTCGGGCTTTGGCGCCGGCTTGGTGGCGCGGGTGAGGCGGAAGGGCATCGCGTTGCTGCCCTGCTCGGCGTCGCCCGAGATCGAGGCACCGTCGGCAGCGAGTTGGCCCTTGAAACGCGGGTCGCCGGGGAGACCGGTGAGGGCGAATTCGACGGCGGAGCCGGTGACCTTGGTCGTGTTGAAGGCGAAGTTGCGCACGCCTTGCGGAAGACACTCGGCGGTGCCCTTCCATGCGTTGTCGCCGGCCGCGATCCATTCGATGCTGAATGGCACCTCGCCGCGCTGCCCGGTGATGGTGCCCTCCCAATATCCGGTTACGGTCTTGGTTGAATCAGCGGCGAGGAGGAGAGCCGGGCACAAGGCCACAAGGGCCAGGCCGGCGAGAATCAGGCGGCGGGGGAGGTTGGGCATAGAGGTAAGGGTGGGGTGCGACCGGTGGGCGTGAGGCGTGTTCCGCGGCTGAGAATCGAGCGGTGCTCAATATGTGGTGGATTCTTCAGCGCGCTCAGTCCGACGGGTAAACACCTTCTTGCATGAGGAGGCGGCGGACAGCGACGGTGTCGACTCGATTGATGTTCAGCACTTGGATCGTCGCGCGGCCGGTCGGGGTCTTGCCGATCAGGGTGGCGCCGTTCCACTCGAAGTGCTCGCGCCAAGTCTGTTGTCGCGGGCGGAACAGCTCCGTGATCGTGCGCGTCGTGGGATCGATGCCGGAGAGATTCGGTCCTTTGTGGCGATTGCAGAAGCAACAGGCGAAGGCTAGATTGGGCAACGCGGTCGGTCCGCCGTGTTGCTGCGCGATGACGTGATCGACGTGAAACGGCACCTCGGCAAATTTTTCAGGGAAGTGACAATACTCGCACCGGAACTGTGCACGTGTGCGAACCGCCTCGTGCAAGAACTCATCCATGCGCGGGCTTAGGCCGAGGCGTCACGCAGCGAGAGGCGGGCCTTGGCCTTGATGAACTCCAAGGTGCGACCGACGTTCAGATAGTGGTCGAGTTCCTGGGCTTCATCGGCGCTCAGTCCACCGAGACTGGCTTTCGCGGAAAGTGCGTGAACTCGCTCCGTATCGCTCTCGGCCAGCCGTAAACGCAGAAACTCACGGGCGGCCCCGGCGGCCAAGTCACCAATGTCAGGCCGAATCGTGCGATTCCAAATCTCGGTTTCAGTCACAGTGGCGCTCATGCGGGGAGAGATACGGCGAATCTCCTTCGAATCAAATCCGAAGTGGGCGCTGGGCGGTTGCCAGTGTCGTGAAGGCGGGCTGCCGCCATTAGCACCGAATACCGCGGGTCAGCGAATCACGCGGCTGTCGGATAGTTCGCCATAACCCCTTTCGCTGCCCGCGCCCCAAACCCCGAAGCCTGCCCCCGTTCGGCAGCCTCTGCCGATGATTTCCGCACCCGCGCTTGTGTGAAGACGTGAGCTGCCTACGGTGCCCGCGCCGTCCCACCCACCATGAAGAAACTTCTGCTTACCCTCAGTCTGTTCGCCCTCCCCCTCGCCGGACTTCGCGCGCAAGTCGCGTCCGCTGCCGACCTCGAAAAGGCCGCCGCTTATCTGGAAAAAACCCGCGCCGCCGTGCTCGCCGCCACCAAGGGCCTCTCTGAAGCCCAGTGGAAATTCAAGGCCGCCCCCGAACGCTGGTCGGTCGCCGAGACGCTCGAGCACATCGCCTCGTCCGAGGATATGCTCATGGGCATCGTCAAGGGCCAGGTGATGAAAGCGCCGGCGCGCCCCGCGGGTGAGGACGTGAAGGCCATCGACGATTTCGTGCTCACCGCGATCCCCGACCGCACGCAGAAAGCCAAGGCGCCGGAGCCACTCGTCCCGAACAACCGCTACGGCTCGCCCGACGATGCCCGCAAGCACTTCGATTCCAGCCGCGCCGCGACGGTGGCCTTCCTGAAGGCGACGGCCGGCCTGCGCGATCACGCGATCGACTCGCCGCTCGGCAAGAAACTCGACGGCTACCAATGGCTCCTCTTCATCGCCGCCCACTCCGAGCGCCACACCAAACAAATCGAGGAAGTGAAAGCCGACGCCGGCTTCCCGAAGAAATAGGCCGCGTCCCGAACAGTTTCTCGATGGCGAGTCGGGCAGCTCACAAGGAGTTCGGCGGCCATCGCGGTTCGCTTCTGTGGAGAGTCGAGACACGATCCCTTCCGGATACCTGTCCTGCCCCCACTACTTACCACTGGCCGAGCTTCGCCTGCTTTCTGGGGCAATTTCCGTCAAAAAAACTCAGGGGAGACCTTGGGGAACCATTTTCCCCATAGGCCGACGTCTGATAGTCCGTCCGGCCGTTCCGCCGTTCCGCTGGCCGAGAGTTGCTTCGTTAACGTCACTAAACCTGACATTGTAAGAAAATGTATGTGTGAAATATCCAGGCCCCACTCATAGCCACCGGCTATGTTGCGCCGGAGTCCGACGCGATGATCGACGTAAAACGTGCACCCTGCGACTTGAGATGGTGCGGCGGATACGGCGCCCTGATGGTCGTATTGCATTGTCCAAAGGCTATTGTCTGAAACTACAACAATTGGGATCACCACGGTGTGGAAAAGGGTTTGGCGGCCGACTTGCGGGAATGCGGTGGCGCGCTGGCATAATCCGTCTGCCGACGAAATCGCCTGCGCCCAGCTCTCATAGACGTCTGAATCCGATGAGACTTCCTGACGCTCGGCAGGTTGCCCTCTTGCTTTGGTTACAATCCGCACGGTGCTTTTTCCAACGAATTCACCGGGACGATAAATTGATTCGTTCGCCGCGAAGTGTTTGGTGATAAAACTTTCACTATCACAATATTCCTTTCCATCGTAAAAATTGCGCGGGCGCGCCGTAATATAGCCGTGTCGCGACTCTGCTGGCGATCGTGCTGTCCCGCAAACGACTAAGGGACATTCGGGAGCCAAGTTCTTGCACTCCACCGCAAGTCGAATGATCCGATTGCCTGAAGAAATCGTCGCTCGGAAATCGAATTGCCGGGGAATTTTTTTTATTGGATCGGAGTATGTGCCACCGTGCTCCAGCTCACACTTCGGAATAGAGCCGAGCGCGTTACCAACCCGCATCTCATGGCCGAAGTCGTCGGCGGATTCGACCAAAGATTTGATTTTGTCAGGCGCGATCGACACGGGGAATAGGGCTATACAGCAGGGCGGATCTTGATTAGCAGATCCTTCGATTCCACCGTGTCGCCGAGGGCTATGTGGAGTTCGGCGACGACGCCGTCGCAGGGGGCGTAGACGGTGTTTTGCATCTTCATCGCTTCCATCATCAGGAGCTTGTCGCCTTTCGCGACTTTGCTGCCGACGGAGACGGAGAGCGTCGCGATGAGGCCGGGGATCGGGGCGGCGACGTGCGTCACGTCGGCGAGGTCGGCTTTCGGGCGGGACTTCGTCTTGGGCGTGATCGTCTTGTCGATGATGAAGGTCTCGCGGGCGGTGCCGTTGAGTTCGTAGCTGATCGTGCGGCGGCCGTCTTTGTCGGCGGGGCTCACGGAAATCAGGCGGATGATGAGCACTTTGCCTTCCTCGATGTTGACGGAGATTTCTTCGCCGGGTTTGAGGCCGTAGAAGAACGCGGGCGTCGGGAGGACGGAGACGTCGGAGTAGGTGGCGGAGTGTTTCGCGAAGTCGGCGAAGACACTCGGATACATGAGGTGCGAGTAAAGGTCGTCGTCGGTGACGGCGTGCTTGAGCTTCTCGGCGAGGTCGGCCCGCGTCTTGGTGAGATCGAGCGCGTGCGCGGAGGCGGAGTTTTTCTTTTTGATGTCGGCGAGGTATTTCGCGCGGGCTTCCTTGTGGCGCTTCTCGCCGAGGACGACGAGGGAGACCTTCTCCGGCCAGCCGCCTTCGGGCCAGCCGAGGCCGCCGGCCATCATGTCGATGACGGACTCGGGGAACGGGATGGAGCCGGGCTCGAGGTTGACGACATCGGCGGCTTTGATGCCGCGGCTGAAGAGGAAGAGCGCCATGTCGCCGACGACTTTTGAGGACGGGGTGACTTTCACGATGTCACCGAAGAGCTGATTCACGTCGGCATAGCCGTGCGCGATCTCGGGCCAACGGTGCGCGACGCCCATCGAGGCGGCCTGCTCCTTGAGGTTGGTGTATTGGCCGCCGGGCATCTCGTGGAGATAGACCTCGGCGGAGCCGCTCTTCGGCGCGGTGTCGAAGGGCGTGTAGAACGAGCGGACGGCTTCCCAGTAGTCGGAGAAATCGTTGAGCGCGGGGAGGTCGAGTTGCGTGTCGCGCGGCGTGTGCTGGAGCGAGGCGACGATGGAATTAAGGTTCGGCTGCGAGGTGCTGCCGCTCATCGAGGCGAGCGCGAGGTCGACGATGTCGACGCCGGCGTCGGCGGCGCGGAGGATCGAGGCGGAGGCGATGCCGCTCGTATCGTGCGTGTGGAAGTGGATCGGGAGGCCGACCTCTTCCTTGAGGGCTTTGACGAGCTTCTGCGCGGCGTAGGGACGGCAGAGGCCGGCCATGTCTTTGATCGCGAGGAAGTGGGCGCCCATCTGCTCGAGCTCTTTCGCGAGGCGGACGTAGTATTTGAGGGAGAACTTGTCGCGCTTCTCGTCGAGGATGTCCCCGGTGTAGCAGAGGGCGGCTTCGCAGATACCGTGGGTCGCGTTGACCGACTCCATGGCAACGCGGAGATTCGGCAGGTAGTTCAGCGAGTCGAAGACGCGGAAGATATCCATGCCGTTGGCGGCGGCGTGCTTCACGAAACCGGCGACGACGTTGTCGGGGTAGTTGGTGTAGCCGACGGCATTCGCGCCGCGGAAGAGCATCTGGAAACAGATGTTCGGCACGCGGGCGCGGAGCTGGCGGAGACGTTCCCACGGGTCCTCGTTGAGGAAACGCATTGCGGTGTCGAAGGTGGCGCCGCCCCACATTTCGAGGGAGAACAATTGCGGCGTGCGGTGCGCGAGGGCGTCGGCAGCGGCGAGCATGTCGTAGCTGCGGACGCGCGTGGCCATGAGGGATTGGTGGGCGTCGCGCCACGTGGTATCGGTGATCAGGAGACGCTTTTGCTTCAGGGTCCACTCGGCGAACTTCTTCGGTCCGAGTTGGAGTAGGAGCTGGCGGGAGCCGGCGGGCGGGGCAACGCGGTGATCGTAGGCGAGGGGCGCGGGGAGGTTGAAGGGCTTGTCGGGGCGGTAGCCTTTGGCGTGCGGATTGCCGTTGACGATGACGTTGCCGAGGAAGTTCAGGAGCTTCGTGGCGCGGTCGCGGCGGGGCTTGAAGGCGAAGAGCTCGGGCGTGTTGTCGATCAGCGTGGTCGTCGCCTGGCCGGCGCGGAACTGTGGGTGCGCAATGAGATTCTCGAGGAACGGGATGTTGGTTTTGACGCCGCGGATGCGGAACTCGGAGAGGACGCGGCGCGCGCGGTTCATCGCGATTTCGTAGGTCTGCGCGCTCGTGATGCTCTTCACGAGGAGCGAGTCGTAGAACGGCGTGATGACGGCGCCCGAGTAACCCATGCCGCCATCGAGACGGACGCCGAAGCCGCCGGGTGAGCGGTAGGCGAGGATGCGGCCGTAGTCGGGGATGAATTTGTTTTCCGGGTCCTCGGTCGTGATGCGGCACTGGATCGCGTAGCCGTTGCGCGGAATCTCGGTCTGGTAGGGCATGCCGACCTCGGCAGAGTGGAGGGCGTGGCCCTGCGCGATGAGGATCTGGGCACGGACGAGATCGAGACCGGTGATGACTTCGGTGACGGTGTGCTCGACCTGGATACGCGGGTTCATCTCGATGAAGAACCACTCGTGGCGGTCGAGATCGTAGAGGAATTCGACGGTGCCGGCGTTGTCGTAGCGGATCTCGCGCGCCATGCGGGCGGCGGCGTCGCAGAGCTCGCGGACGATCTTGTCGGGCAGGCCGAAGGATGGGGCGACCTCGACGACCTTCTGGTGACGGCGCTGGACGGAGCAGTCGCGCTCGTGGAGGTGGATGACGTTGCCGTGTTTGTCGCCGAGAATCTGGACCTCGATGTGTTTGGCGCGCGGGATGTATTTTTCGAGGAAGACGGCGGGATTGCCGAAGGCGCGGCCGGCTTCGCCCTGGGCCTCGTCGAGGAGATGGGCGAGATCGGCGGCTTTGTGGACGACGCGCATGCCGCGACCGCCGCCACC
>Ga0075163_10013432_pt1 | contig 10602 bp, 11 predicted proteins | sample JI1023141ADNA_FD_71478 | JGI IMG/M metagenome (GOLD analysis project Ga0075163, IMG submission 71478) | Wastewater effluent complex algal communities from Wisconsin, to seasonally profile nutrient transformation and Carbon sequestration -... | ecosystem: Engineered > WWTP > Effluent > Algae... | reverse complement strand
GTAGAGCGAGGTCTAGTGATGAAAAAGACGTTAGTAACACTGATTGCAGCATCGGTAGTTGGTGCAGTTGTGCTAGGCTGGTTGGTTTTTCAAAACCGGTCAGTTTCAGCTCCACCAAAAACAACGCCTCCTGTAAGTAACAATCAAAATCAACCCGATCCAAACAAACATGATTTTTCTGATGTAGACTTCTCTCGAAAGATGATTGTCCACAACCAACAAGCTATAGAGATGACAGAGGCCGTCTTAGCGGTATCAACCAACCAAGTTGTCCGTGAAATAGCTACAAAGATACAACAGGAGCAAAAAAGCGCCGAAGATCAATATAAGAGCTGGCTGGGCGAGTGGAACGAAACATACACGAATCTGTCTGATTTTCCTGAAATGGACGGTCATGACATGTACACTACTTTTCTTGGCCTCGCGTCAGCAACAAACATGGCAACGCTTAAAGCTGCAACCGGTAGTGACGCAGACAGGCTTTTCATTAGTCTTATGATTGCACACCACGAGGGCGCAATTCAGGACAGCGGTGTGGTTAGCGATCTTCAATATGGCAAGCTGATTGAATTCAAAAATAAAAGCCTCACCAGCTACAAGAACGATATTAAAAGATTAGAAGACTTACAAAAGGGAGAGTAATGAAAATAACGAAGAACAAGCTGTTTGCCGTTATCATCATCGTGCTGGTAGCTGTTGCAGCCGCCATATGGTACTTTGGAGTTTTTTCGATTAAACCTGAAAAGACAACATTTAATACCGAAAACACGAAGAATAGCCAGCAGGCAGTAACTACCGAAAAAACCACAGATAGCAAGTACGCGACTCTTAAGGGTGACGCTTTCGACGAAGCATTTATAGCTGATATGATCGCTCACCATGAAGCAGCGATAAACATGTCGGAGCAGGCGCAGGCTATAACGGCACATGATGAAATTCGTACCCTTGCTAGTTCGATCATGGAAACGCAAACAACGGAAATGGTACAGATGCGGGAATGGCAGCAAGCATGGGGCTTCGAGATTACAAATAGCGGTGGTCACATGAGCCATGGTGGTGGAGGTGCGGAAATGGCGGGTGACATGGTCGAAATGCAAAATAAGTTGAAGGACTTGAAGGGCGAAGCATACGACAAGGAGTTTCTTAAACAAATGATTCTTCATCATGAGCAAGCTGTAGATATGGCAAAATATGCGGCCGACAACGCCAAGCGTCAAGAAATAAAAGACCTCGCAAGTAATATCATTAAAGCCCAGAGTGAGGAAATCAGACAGATGAAACAGTGGCAAGAAAGCTGGGGTTACTAAATATGCGTAATAAAAGTACGATCATATTTTCAGTAATCGTCTTACTGCTGCTAGGTGCTATCGGTGGAGGTATTTGGGTGGCGCTTAATAATCGTCAAACTCAACCGCTCCTTGACAAGCAGAATCCTGACCAAGCCAAGGTGTATACGCTAAGTGAGGTTGCACAGCACGCATCAAAAGACGACTGCTGGGCAATTATTTCTGGTGATGTGTACGATCTGACGGAGTTTATAAATCGTCACCCTGGAGGCGATGAGATTCTTCGAGCGTGTGGCACGGACGCGACGACGCTATTTAACTCTCGGCAGACTCAAGATGGCCAGGCCGTGGGATCGGGAGCGCCTCATAGTCAAGCTGCACAAGAGCAATTAGCAAAACTTAAAATCGGAACAATAAACAAGAACTAAAATATGATGAAACACGACCAAACACAACTAATTCTAGATGTTCTTAGTAGCAAGTGGACAATACAAGTTATTCAGACACTTAACGACGGCACGAGGCGATTCAGCGAGATTCAAAAAGTATTACCAGATACGAAACAAAAGGTGCTTACTGAAACTTTACGAAAATTAGAACGAAACGGTATTGTTGACCGTCGAGTTTACCCGACCATACCACCACAAGTTGAATATACGTTAACTTCCATGGGACTCGATCTACTGCAACTATCTGGTGTGCTTTCTGATTGGGTTGTAGCGCATGAGGGAGAAATAGTGCGCTCGCAAAAGTCATACGACCGTCGCAATAAAGCGTAGTTATTTGCGACTTCTGCGACCATATTATGGGCTTTCAACGAACCAAGCTCACCAAGGGTAAAACGCCGGTAGCTACACCATCAGCTTTTACTGCAAGAACAAGGACTGTTTGCGACACAAACCCAAAGAAGCCACCGAGCGTTTCGGCAAGCCACTACCCAAGAGTATCCGTCTCAAGCTCCTAACGGCTCATATAGCGTGGACACTCAAGCACCTGACCAAGAACACCGAGAAAGCCTACAAACAGTACATTGGTCGCCTCGAAGAACAGCTCAAAGTAGATAAAGCCATCGCTCAACGTAAAGTCGCCGACGCCAGACTTGACCTCAAGAAAGAACAAAGCAACTACTCAAAATGCCAGTTACTACAAAGGGACGACCCCGAAGCCTACAAGAAGCGCCACAAGGGCAAGCTGGAAGAACAGCAACAGATAGTAACCGCCAAAGAAGCGACACTCGCTCAAGCCGAGAGCGAGCTAGAGAAAGTAAGCCGTGCATTGCCGACCGAGCAACAGTTCGTTGAACTAACCCGTTCGTATCTGGAAACCTTGCTCAAAACAAAAGATTTAGTGGAAGAAGATTTAGTCTATCGTGAGGTGGTGTTGAACCTACGTGCAGGTAACGACGCTGTATCTGTTATAAAGCTAAATCCACCATACGATATGATGGTGGATTTTAGCGAAAATACTATGTGGTCGGGGTGACAGGACTTGAACCTGCGACCTCACGGCCCCCAGCCGTACGCGCTACCAACTGCGCCACACCCCGTCGTCACAGCACGACGCCAGCTTTCGCTAGCCGAAACAAGCCTTTGGCTTCTTTCGCCGAACTCCTGCTTTGGTCGACTGCACCTCTCAAAATTCCATTCAGTCGCCTGCGGCTCCTTGGGTTGGAATTTTGTACCGATATAGTATAACTCATTTAACGGACGTAGAGTACAGTTGTTCCTGCGTTTGGAGCAGGGGGCTGTGTTAAGATGGGTGTATGTGGACAGAAACAAAACATGGGTTATATAAACAATTTGTCTTTACTGACTTTCATCATGCCTGGGCATTTATGGAGCAGGCGGTTGCAGTCATAAACCGACTAGACCATCACCCGCGCTGGCAAAACGAGTGGAATGTCGTGGAGTTTTGGCTGTCGACTCACGAGCCAAAGCAGGCTATTACAGATCGTGATTGGGAACTAGCCAAGGCTATCGATGCACTTATAGAGCTCGCAGAAAAGTCAAATGAAATGGCAACTGACGATGTACAAAACACAACAAAAATAACAGAGGTGCAAGTGTATGCAGACGGTGGTTCGCGCGGCAACCCTGGCCACTCGGCAAGTGGTTTTGTCGTGCTCGATATGGGTGGCAAAGTGCTCCATGAAGAAGGCGTGTACCTGGGTATTACCACCAACAATCAGGCTGAATACCGCGCGCTAAAGTTTGGACTAGAAGCTGCTCTTAAAAAGTTTCAGGCAAGGGAAGTGCATGTCTATATGGATAGCCTGCTGGTCATAAACCAAATGAAGGGTATCTTTAAGGTCAAAAACCGTGATCTGTGGCCGGTACACGATGCTATCAAACAACTACTGCCTAAGTTTGAAAAAGTCAGTTTTGATCATGTCCCCCGCGAGCTAAACAAGCTGGCCGATGCGGAAGTCAACAAGTGCCTAGACGCTGAGCTTGGCTCAGACGTTGCTCGGGTCATATAGCCGCGCCAGGTTACGATAAGAATGATGGACAGAATCTAACAGAGGTGGTATACTTTGCGGGTTAGATTGCTAGCTAATCGCTTGTACCTTCAAGTACCAGAGGAAAGTCCGGGCAGCATAGGGAGTGACAGCCGCTAACGGCGGCCGAGGGCGACCTTAGGGAAAGTGCCACAGAAACGAAACGTCCAGCTTCGGCTGGTCATGATGAAACGAGTGCGGTAAGAGCGCACAGTCGTCCGTGGTAACACGGAAGAGAGGTAAACCCTGTCTGCTGCAAGGAGCGAGTTGTTTACGTCCCCGCGATACTCGCGTTAGACCCCGCTCGATCCCGTCGGCAACGGTGGGACTAGATAGATGATTAGCGCCCCGCTTCGGCGGAGAACAAAACCCGGCTTATCGGCAACCTAACAAATATGAAAACACCCTCGGTTAATCGGGGGTGTTTTTCTAACTTGATGGCTTAAATTATGGTAACGCGTTTTCTTCGCACCAGTGGTCGGCCCATCTGCCAAAGAGATACGCCACCATGTGCCAGCTGTACTTTTTTCAAAGAATCATACGTTAGGAGCATAGCGTCCAAAATTTGAGGAATCGGGGCTTTATCCTCAGTTTCAAAGTATCGGAGGCTCGAAACCGAGCTAGTATTAACATTGACTGTTAGTCTCTTTATCTCCCCCTCAGGCTCCTCTGCTAAATCCTCAGGTAAAAAGACTTGGCCCGAACTCCAAGGTGGAATCCTGAAACCTGCGTCATACTCTTCTCGAACAAAAGTATATACCCCAATACTTCGCCAGATTACTTCTGTCGCATTGACTGAATCCTTAGATTTCCATCGACGGAGTATCTGCTGTTCTGGCGCACCTAAATAAGCCTCAAGACGAATATCTCCTGTCTCAGGGTGTTCGTAGAGACCACTTGGACGATGAAAGCTGCTCATAGGGTTCTTATTTGTCGAGTTTGGCGGCTTTGACTACTGCGGTGAAGGCAGCTGGCTCGTTTACGGCTAGCTCGGCGAGGACTTTACGGTCCAGGTCGATTTTAGCGGCCTTAAGGCCGGCAATGAGGCGACTGTAGGTAGTACCGTTTTCGCGGGCTGCAGCGTTGATACGCGTGTTCCATAGGGCACGGAAGGTGCGCTTGCGGTTGCGACGGTCACGGTAGGCAAACTGCAGGCTACGAGTGGTAGCTTGCTTTGCTCGCTTGATGCTGACCTGGTTTGGGTGGCTAAAGCCTTTGGCGGCTTTACGAATTTTATTATGCTTGGCGCGCGTAGTGACGCCTCGTTTGACTCGCATCTGATTACACTCCCAACTTCTTGCGGATTATTTTGCTATTGGTAGCGTTCAGTGTCTCCAAACCAGCCAGCTTGCGCTTGCGAGCGCCGCTTTTCTTCTGCAGGAAGTGGCTAGCGTGTGAGTGACGGATGCGAACACGACCGTTCTTGGTTACTCGTACGCGGTCTTTGGTGCCGCTATGAGACTTGAGTTTTGGCATTTTCCTAACTCCTTAAATTGATAATACTGTTTTTGTGTCAGCACTGTCGTCTTTGGCCGTAGTTTCTTCGGAAGGTGATTCTTCAGAAACAGGTGCTTTAAACGCAGGGTTGGCACGGACCACAAAGGTTAGCTGCTTGCCAGCGAGTTGTGGAGCTTGGTCCACAAACACCCGGCCACCGAAATCTGAGATTACTCGCTCAGCTAGTTTAAACCCGATATCTTTATGTGCTAGCTCACGTCCACGGAAGAAAAGGGTGATTTTGACCTTATGGCCGGCTTCGAGGAAGCCATGTACCTTTTTCATCTTTACCGCGAGGTCGTGGTCGCCGATCTTGAGGCCGAAGCGCATTTGCTTCATCTCGAGAGCTTTGGACGTCTTGCGGTTTTTTTGCGCCTGTTTGGTCTTTTGGTAGTTAAACTTGCCCCAATCGACGATTTTACAGACTGGTGGGTTTGCATTTGGCGAAATTTCGACCAGATCAAGTTCTTGATCTTGGGCGAGCTGGTAAGCTTCACGGGACGTCATAACCCCGAGCTGCTTGCCATCTTCGTCAATAACCCGTACTTGTGGTGCCCGAATTTGTGCGTTCAGGCGTGTGCTAGTAGCGATTGCCGGTTCTCCTTTATGTTTTCGGTAAGAGTAATTGTAACAGATGAGACTACAGAGGTCAACTATCGGCAGTGTTTTTCTTTAAGCGTCGTGGAACTGGTGAGGTCGGTATTGCAGGGCTTCGGCTACGTGGGCAACCTGTACAGTTTCTGAATCGTCGAGATCAGCTATGGTGCGCGCGACCTTGGCAGTTCGCATGTAGGCGCGGGCGCTCAGACCAAACTTGTTTGCCGCAGCGTCCAGCATGGTGCGAGCATCTTTTTTGAGATTGAGGTGAGCTTTGACATCGCGGTTCGACATGTCGGCGTTGAGACGTTCATTTTTAAACCGATCTTTTTGAATCTGGCGCGCTTTGGCGATGCGCTCACGAGCATGTTCGCTCGTGTTGGTGGTGTCTGCCTGGTGGCTGAGCAACTGACTGTTGTCTATCTCGTGTACATCAACGTATATGTCTATACGGTCGAGAATGGGGCCAGAGAGTTTGCGGCGGTACTGTACGATTTGGCCGGGTAGACAGCGGCAGGGTTTCTTGGTGCCATAGTGGCCGCATGGGCATGGGTTGGCTGTGCCAACAAAAATGAAATGGGCAGGGTACTCGGCGGTTTCTTTTGCTCTTGCGATGGTAACTGCTCGCGTTTCGAGTGGCTGGCGCAGAGCCTCGATGGTGACACGGCCAAACTCAGGTAACTCGTCAAAAAGCAGGACGCCGCGGTGTGCTAGACTCATTTCACCTGGTCGCACTGAGTTGCCGCCGCCTACCACGGCAACATTGCTTGCGCTGTGGTGAGGTGAGCGGAATGGGCGCTCGGTCACAATATGGTTAAAATCATTGCTAGCCAAGCTGTGCAGGTGAGTCACTTCGAGCATCTCGTCTCTAGTCATTGCAGGCAGCAGAGTAGGTAAGATGCGTGCAAGCATGCTTTTCCCAGTGCCGGGAGGCCCGCCGAGCAGCAGGTTGTGTCCACCTGCCGCGCTTATCTCTACGGCACGCTTGCCAAGTTGCTGGCCTATGACATCTTCTAGGCACAGTGTCTCAGTGTTTGCGTTCGGCAGAGAACTGGGCTTAGCGGTCGAGTCTGTGTCGATAAGATTTGGTTTTTCGAGGCCGTTAAAAATTTTGTAAAGCTGCTCAAGCGTATCAACGGCCAAGAGGTGAACTCCTGGTACGAGTAAAGCTTGCTCAAGGTTCGCCCTCGGAATCACGAACAGCGAGAAGCCATGGCGTTTGCCGGCCAGCAGCTTGCCTATCAAGCCGCGGATAGGTCGAACATCGCCCTCAAGCCCTAGCTCGCCAAATATGGCACATGATTCGGGTAGTTCAGTGCATTGTCCGCTTGCAGCAAGAACGGCGGTTGCAATCGCAAGGTCAAATGCTGTGCTGTCCTTGGGCACATCTGCTGGCGCTAGGTTTATCGTTATACGTTTACGTGGTAGCGTGATTGCCGAACTGCTAAAAGCACTTCGGATCCGCTCCTTAGCTTCATCGACGGCCTTGTTGGCGTAGCCGACGATCAAGATGTTTGGGAGGCCGTTGCTCAGTTGGCACTCAACCGTTATGACCATACCTGATTGGCCAGTTTCAATAATACTGCTTATGCTACGTCTCGCTCTCATGATAATCGGCATTGTAGGCGTTTGATAAAAAGAAAACAACCCACTTTTAGGCTTAAGTGGGTTGTATGCGAGATAAGATATGTTTTGGTTTTAGCTTTTTATGAGTGATGACGTTAGTTTCGAAACAACGACCTCGCGAGAAGCCGTTGTTTGTCTTAGTCATTTTTGTTTTTGAGCACTATTTTTGTTCAGTGCTACAGATATAATATGTCGTCAATAATGCTATGTCAATATACAAAATGTGGTAATTTTTAATAGAGGTAAGATGGTCTTGCGCTTGCCGTTGACTGATTGACAATATCACCGAAGTGTAGTAGTATGGAACTTGAGTAAGGCAAAACAAAAACACTAAGAAAATACCTTACAGATTTAACGCTCAAATCACCCTAAAGGTGAAATGAGCGGTCAGTCACAGTCAAAGGCGGTAAGCGCTAAATAATTATTTTTTAAAGAGCGCATTTACCGCCTGCGACGCAATATTCTTTATCCTCTCGTCATGTAATGATGAGGGGCTATTTTTTACTCTGACAGTGTCATATACTGTTGATAGGGTAATATGAAGAGCACACAAACCTTTTTTAAAAAAATTTCTTGGCCTGCACTGTGGTTCGGTTTGCTAGGTGTATACATGCTTTTTGTTAATCCAATGCATGCGCCCGTATTTGCGCTCATTGTACCTTTCGTACTCTTGGCGCTTGGCGTGTTTGCGGCGGTCTTAGCAGTTATCAAAAATCTCAATGCATTATCTTTTATGCCTCAATCTCATCGCCGCACTGTCGCTGCGCTTATCAGCTTTGTGGCCGTTGGTTCTCTTGGCCTGCAGTCAATAGGGCAATTCTCACTTCGTGACACCCTAGTACTCATACTTTTAGCAGGCATAGCGTACCTATACGTGGCTAGAAATATCTTGGGCACGCACTAGCTTCGGTATATACTATGGCTATGCAACCCACGAACCCACCCCAGCCCGGCCCACAGCCAGTACCGAATCAGGCTACTGCCCCAACGAATCAGGGGCTTGCTGAAGACGAGAACTCAGGTAAGGTTTTGCTTTCACAAACTGTTACTCAGATTGAGGCTGCGTTTGCCGCAACAGCAAATAAACCAAGACAACGAGCACTCGAGCTTCAGCGGATTAAAGCAGCATACCTGAAGACGAAGTACAACGTAGAATTAAAGGCTCAGGCGAGCGAATAACAGGGGCAATCAGAATTTATCGATGTTAAACATACTACAGAAAACGCTTGGGACTAGCACCCAGTACGAACGTGGCTTAGAGATGGTGCCCTTGCTTATTCATCTGCCCCCGGCAAGTGAAGATATCGAAGGGAACGGACGAGATACACGTGATGTGACGGATGAGAGCATCTCTAAAGCTCAGATTATCTACAACATTATCGCCAGTACTGCTGAGACAAGCATGAAAAACCGGTGGTATGGCCAGCGGCACTTCAGCTTTGAGATTGTGGGAAGCAAGGGGTTTGTTTACCTCTATGTTGCAGTGCCCCTCGATATGATAGATGTACTGAAACAGGCGGTAACGAGTGCATATCCGTCCGCTCGACTAGAGGAAGTTGCTGAACACAATATTTTTAACGAGGTCGGCGGCTCTAGTGCGGTTGTAGGTGGGCGCATGAATCTCAAAGATAAATATGCGTACCCGATCGCTACTTACCAAGATCTAAAACGTGATGCTATGCAGGCAATTTTAAACGCACTGTCTGGTCTTACCGAAGAAGATGGGGTGGCTATACAGATTCTTTTTCGCCCTGCCGATGACTCTTGGCGCAAAGAGGCATCTAACCTAGCAAAGCAGAAGAGAGAAGGGAAGAAGAATGGTCTGTCTGTTGGGGCGCTAGCAAAAGATGTCATGACTGCGTTTGTGAAAGCCCCTGAAGCAAAAGATGCTGCAGACAAGAAAAAGGACTTATCGTCATTGGAGCAGTCGGTCATCGACGCTATCGATGACAAAACACGTTATTCTGGGTTTGAGGTAACAATTCGTCTTGTTGCGTCATCAAACATATTGCAACGGGCGCAAAGTATTGTGAATAGCGTTGTTGCAAGCTTTTCGCTTTTTGATGCGCCTGGGCGGAACGGCTTTAAGTTTAAACCGACCACCGACGTTGACAAGCTCATAAATAACTATTTGCTACGAGTATTCCCCCCTGGAGGTGATAAAAACATATTAAACTCTGTAGAGCTTGCAACACTGTTTCATTTCCCAGACCAAAAAAGTACGCCCACCTCACAGCTGGAGCGGCAAGACTCTAAACAGGTCGATGGCCCACGCAATATGCCCGATGAAGGCTTGTTGCTTGGTTTTAACGTGTTCCGTGGAGTTAAGAAACCGATTCGTCTCGGAAAAGGCGATCGTCAGCGACATGTGTATGCAGTCGGACAGACTGGTACTGGTAAATCTACTTTTCTCGAAAATCTTGCACTCCAGGACATGCTTTCCGGCAATGGCTTTGCGTTTGTAGATCCGCATGGCGACACTGCCGAGCGCCTACTTTCAATGGTTCCAAAAGAACGCACAGAGGATGTGATCTATTTTTGTCCAAGCGAGATGGACTACCCGATGGGCATGAATTTGTTCGAGTACCAAACCGAAGATCAGAAAGATTTTTTGATTCAGGAAGTACTCAACATGCTTTACAAGTTGTACGACCCACAACATCAGGGCATCATGGGGCCACGCTATGAAGACATGTTCAGAAACGCTGCACTTGTTGTAATGGCTGACCCTGACGGGGGTACGTTCGTCGATATCCCAAATCTTTTCCGTGATCCGCAGTTTTTGAAAGAAAAATTACAACACGTTAAGGACCAAACAGTCCTCGATTTTTGGACAAAACAATTCCCAGCTTCGCAACGGTCCAATGAGGCTGGCGAGGTAACTGCCTGGTTCGTAAGTAAGTTCGGCGCATTCTTGAGTAACGAAATGATGCGCAACATAATCGGACAGTCCAAGAGCGCGTTTAATCTACGCGAAGTTATGGACAACAAAAAAATCTTGCTCGTAAACTTAAGTAAAGGTCGCACCGGCGAACTAAACAGCAAGCTGCTCGGCATGATGTTTGTTATGAAATTCCAGGCGGCGGCCATGAGCAGGGC
>Ga0075163_10013431_pt1 | contig 10602 bp, 9 predicted proteins | sample JI1023141ADNA_FD_71478 | JGI IMG/M metagenome (GOLD analysis project Ga0075163, IMG submission 71478) | Wastewater effluent complex algal communities from Wisconsin, to seasonally profile nutrient transformation and Carbon sequestration -... | ecosystem: Engineered > WWTP > Effluent > Algae... | reverse complement strand
GTGTTGGTGAGCAGTTCGTAGCGGATGCAGCCGGTTTCCTTGCGGGTCGGTTCGAGCATGGCCAGGCATTCGGCGCGCAGGGCGTCGATGGCGTCGGGGCGGGCGATGAAACGGGCGATGATGCGGATGCTCATTGTGTTCTCCTGGTGAGGTGGTGGGCCTTATTGGCCCTGAGACGGCCCTCGATTCTAGCCCATCGCCGCGCCGCGGCGGCTCCCCGGCCGGTTGAGCGCCCGGGCGTGCCTGCGCGGGCCGTTTCAGTTCCTGGGGGCCGCCCCGCGTGCCCGCCGGAGCCCGGCCACCACGTCCGGTGGGAGGGCTTTCAGGTATTTTTCGGTCACCGGGCGCAGGAGGTCGGCCATCTTGCGGGCTTCGCCGTCGGGCAGCCGGGTGACGACCATGCCGTGCTTCCTGAGGTTCTCGAGCGCCGCGCCCTCCAAGCGCCGTGCCTGGGCGCGCTGGAAGACGGCCGATTCGCGGGCGGCATCGGCCAGCATCGATCTGTGTGCCGCATCGAGCCCGTCCCAGACCCGCTTGCTGATGAGCACCGACTGGGGGTTGTATTGGTGGCGGCTGAGCAGCAGGTATTTTTGAACGCGGTCGAAGCGGTTGGCGTCGATGACGGTGAGCGGGTTGTCCTGGCCGTCGACGGCGCTGCTTTCGAGGGCCGCGTAAACGTCGGGGAAGGGGATCGGGACGGCTTGCGCCCGCAGCGCGCCCACCCAGTCGATGTTGAGCGGGGTGGGGATCACCCGTAGCTTCAAGCCTTCGATGTCGGCGACGGTGTTGATCGGCCGCAGCTTGTTGGTGATCTGCCGAAAGCCCAGCTCGAAATAGGCCAGGCCGACAAGGCCCCGGGCCTGAAGCGACGCGTGCATCGCGCTGCCGAAGGCGCCATCGAGGACCGCATCGGCCTCGCCGTCACCCGAAAACAGCAGCGGCAGGTCGAACACCGCGAAGGCGCGGACCTGGTTGGCCAGGATCCCGGAGTTGAGGGAGGCCATTTCCAGGGTGCCCGCCTGGAGCGCGGCGATGCTCGTCTCGTCGGAGCCCAGTGTGGCGCCGGGAAACACCAGAACCTTGATCCGCCCCCGGGAGCGCGCCTCGACGAGCTCGGCGAAGCGCTCCAGCCCGAGCACGATCGGGTGCCCCCGGGGGGTCTGGGTGGCGATCCGGAGGGTCTTTTCCTGTGCCACCGCGGCCGTGGCCAGGATGGCCAGGAGCGCCGCGAGGCAGAGCTGGATGCAAGGGTGTCTCGCCATGATATTTTCATTGAGACTGCAGGGTTGCGGCATGATTATGCTTGTCCCGAGGGGTTTTTTCTGCCGGACGACGTCATTTTGTTCGCGTCCACCCTGCGGAATCGCGCAGGCGCGCCGTAAGCGTTCTGGTGAACCCGGAAACTGTCGGCCGCACGCGGGCTGGCGCAGGTGTCGTGGGATGTCGGTATTTCTGTAAAGGCGGGTCCAAATGTCGATTTTGCGCGTCCATCGCTGGCTCATTGCCCTGAGCGCCCTGGTTTCAGCCCTGACGCTGGGCTCATATGCGCTGTCCCTGCATTATTTCGACGCCCGCCTGCAGGCCCAGAACTACCGGGTCGAGATCTCGCGCGGGCTCGAACACATCATGCAGAGCCTGTACAAGACCAACAGCGCGCTGCACCTGTATGCGACCACCGGTGATCTTGCCCAGCGCAGCCAGTTCCAGACCGAGCTGACGATGGGTTTCGATCGGGAGGCGGCCTTCGCGTTGCTGCGCATTGCGGAGCTCAACCAGCAAGAGCATTTGAGCCTGCAGCGCCTCCAGGAGCGCTACAACAGCTACCTCGCCCTGTCGGCGCGGATCGTCGATGCGGCCCAGCACAGCCAGCTCGCCAAGGCCACCGAGATGGTATCGGGGCTGGAGTTCCGCACGCTCGTCGCCGCCCAGTTCGACGCCGTCGAAGAGCTGCGCGCCGCCCTGCTGCAGCGGCTGGAGGACGACACCAACCGGCTCTCCCGCCAGGCGTCGGTGGCGTCCATCGCCGCCCTGGGCCTGTTGATCGTCAACTTGCTGTTGTTCTGGGCGGTGTCGCTGATCTTCGTGCGGCGCAAATTGATCGTGCCGCTGATCCAGCTGACCGCCAGCACGGAGCAGATGTCCGCCGGCAACCTGGGGGCCGAGATCGCCCACCTCGACAACCAGACCGAGATCGGCGACCTGGCGCGGGCCCTCGACCGCTACCGCTCCACCAGCACCGAAGCCGCCCGGCAGCGCTGGGTGCGCAGCGGCCTGGCCGACATCGGCGCCTCGCTGCAGCGCGCCGACACCCTGGCCGATTTCGCCCAGCGCCTGTTTGTGCCGCTGATGCCGATGTTCGGCGGAGGTGCCGCCGCGCTCTACCGGTGCGACGCCGATGCCTGCGCGTTCTGCGGCGGCTGGGGCGTGCAGGAGCAGGCGCTGCGGGAACGCCGTTTCGCGCTGGGCGAGGGCCTGCTCGGCCAGGCTGCCCGCGATGCGCAGCCGCGGGTGATCCACGACCTGCCGTCGGGCTATCTGCTGCTGGCCTCCGGCCTGGGCGAGAGGGAGCCCGGCGTCCTCGTGCTGATCCCGCTGAAAGACGCCGACCTCGTCGTCGGTGTCCTCGAACTCGCCCTGTTCAGCGCCCCCGACGATACCCAGTGGGCCCTGGTGCAGGAGTTGTCCGAAGCGATCACCCCGCGCCTGATGGTGCTGCAGCGCAACCTGCACACCCAGGATCTGCTGGCCGAAACCCGGCGTCAGGCCGATACGCTGCAATTGCAGACCGACAAGCTGGCCCAGCAGGCCGCCGACCTGGCCACCCAGCAGCGGCAGATCCAGGCCACCGAAGCGTGGTACCGCAACATCATCGAATCGGCGCCGGTGGGGATATTGGTCGTCAATGAAGAGGGCCGCGTCACGCTGTGCAACACGACGGTGGAACGCCTCCTCGGCCATGCCCGCAGCGAGCTGGAGGGGCAGCCGATCGAGATCCTGCTGCCCCTCGACCGGCGCGAAGGCCACGTCGCCCTGCGCGACGGCTTCATCCACGGCACGAGCCACGGCAGCGAGGGTGTCCTGGTGCGCGAGGTGGTGGGCCGCCACAGGGATGGCCACGTGATCCCCCTGGAGCTGATCCTCGACCGCCTGCCGGCCCTTGAGGGCCACGGCCGCAGCGTCTTTGCGGCGATCCTCGACATCAGCGAACGCAAGGCCGCGGCCGAGGCGCTCAACAAGGCCAACCGCGAGCAGACGGCGATCTTCGAATCGGCCCGCACCGGCATCGTGCTCTTCAAGCACCGTACCATCGTGCACGCCAACCCGGCCTTCCTCAAACTGTTCGGCTACGGGGCCGACGAGCTGCTCGGCCAGAGTTCGCGCATCCTCCACATCGACGACGCCCACTACAAGATGATCGGCGCCGAGGCCTACCCGGTCATCGAGCGGGGCGAGACCTACCAGGGCGACCTTGAGCTGCGGCGCCAGGACGGCTCGACCTTCCTGTGCCACATCATCGGCAGCGCCGTCGACCCCGACGACCCCGACGAGGGCGTGGTCTGGCTGATGGAGGACGTCTCCTACGAGCGGCAGGCCACCGAGACCATCAAGCGCGCCCGCCACGAGGCTGAAGAGGCCACCCGCATGAAGTCGGAGTTCCTGGCCAACATGAGCCACGAGATCCGCACGCCGATGAACGCGATCATCGGCATGACGCACCTCGCGCTGCAGACCGACCTCGACCGCCAGCAGCGCAACTACCTCGAGAAGGTCGAGCGGGCGGGGCAGAACCTGCTGGGGATCATCAACGACATCCTCGATTTCTCGAAGATCGAGGCCGGCAAGCTGACCATGGAGTCCATCGATTTCCGGCTCGAGGACGTCATGGACAACCTCGCCAACCTGATCACCCTGAAGACCGAAGAGAAGGGCCTCGAGCTGCTCTTCGACGTCAAGGCCGACCTGCCCACCGCCCTCGTGGGTGACCCGCTGCGGCTCGGCCAGGTGCTGATCAACCTCGGCAACAACGCCGCCAAATTCACCGAGAAGGGCGAGGTCGTCATCGGTGTCGAGGTCGTCTCGCAGGACGAAGACGCCGCCGAGCTGCACTTCTGGGTCAAGGACACCGGGATCGGCATGGACAAGGAGCAATGCGCCCGCCTGTTCGAGGCCTTCAACCAGGCCGACGCCTCCACGACCCGCCGCTACGGCGGCACCGGGCTGGGGCTGGCGATCTCCAAGAACCTGGTCGAGATGATGGGCGGCCAGCTGTGGGTCGAGAGCGAGCTGGGGCGCGGCTCGATCTTCCACTTCCGGGCCCGCTTCGGCGTGCAGAAGAACCCCTACCCCTATCGCATGTTCCACGCCGACGAGCTGCGCGGCCTGCGGGTGCTGGTGGTCGACGACAACGCCTCCGCGCGGGAGATCCTGGCGGGCATGACCCGCTCGTTCGGGCTCGACACCGATGTCGTCAGCACCGGCGCCGAGGCCCTCGAAAAGATCGAGGCGGCGGTGCAGGCGAAGCAGCCCTACAGCCTGCTCCTGCTCGACTGGAAGATGCCCGGCATGGACGGCGTCGAGACCGTCCGCCGGGTCGAGGCCCAATATCCCTTCTCCATCCCGGCCATGGTGATGGTGACCGCCTACGGCCGCGACGGCGTGATGACCCAGATCGAGAAGAGCGGTGTGCAGGTCAAGAACGTCCTCAACAAGCCCGCATCGCCCTCGACCCTGCTGGAGGCCATCGGTCGCGCCCTCGACAAGGGCGCCATCGCCGACACCCACGTGACGCGCCGCATCGACAGCTGCGAGGCCTCGGTGGCCAGGCTGCGCGGTGCCCGGGTGCTGCTGGTTGAAGACAACGACATGAACCAGGAACTCGCCCTCGAGCTGCTCACCCGCGCCGGCCTCCTGGCCGTGGTGGCCAACCACGGCCAGGAGGCGCTGGACATCCTGGCGCGCGACCGCGATTTCGACGGCGTCCTGATGGACTGCCAGATGCCGGTGATGGACGGCTACACCGCCACCCGGGCCATCCGCGGCGACCCGACGCTGTGGCACCTGCCGGTGCTGGCAATGACCGCCAACGCGATGGCCAGCGACCGGCAGAAGGTGCTGGAGGCCGGCATGAACGACCACATCGCCAAGCCCCTCGACGTGGGCGTGATGTTCGCCACCATGGCCCGCTGGATCAAGCCCGCCGCATCCCGGGGCGCCACTGCCACCGACCCGGCGGCCCCGCCAGCCGCCCCTGCCGCACCGGGCCTGCCGCCCTTGGCCGGGGTCGTCACCGCCGCCGGGCTGGCCCTGGCCCAGAACGACGCGCAGCTGTACCGCAAGATGCTGGTGCGCTTCCTGGATGGCCAGGCCGACTTTGCCCGCCGCTTCGAGGAGGCCGGCCAGAAGGGCGACGCCTCGGGGCAGGAGCGCTGCGCCCACACCCTCAAGTCCACCGCCGGCACCATCGGCGCCCTCGGCCTGCAGGATGCCGCCGCGCGGCTCGAGCTGGCCTGCCGCCAGGGCGTGGCGGGCGAGGCGCTCCAGCCCCTCGTCGACGCGGCGCTGGCCCAGCTGGCGCCGGTGATCGACGGCCTCCGCACGCTGGCCAACGGAAGCCCCACGCCGGAGGCGCCGGCAGCGGAGGCCGGGCCGCCCGACCTGCGCGACCTTGAGCCGGTCATCGCGCAGCTCGATGCCCTGCTGGCCGACTCCGACGGCGCTGCGGTGCAGCTCTGGGACGAGCACGCCAGGCACTTCATGGCGCTCTGCCCGGCCCACGCCAAGGCCGTCTCGAATGCCCTGGCGGATTTCGATTTCGACCTCGCCCGCGAGGCCCTCCGCGCCTGCCGGGAAACCCTGCCCCCGGCAGCGAGCTGACGCGTCACACACGCCTGGAAGCGACCATGGACTCCACCAACGAAACGCTCACCAAACCCACCCTGCTGGCCGTCGACGACACCGCCGACAACCTGGCGCTGCTCAATGATCTGCTGTGCAGGCAGTACAAGGTGAAGCTCGCCAACAGCGGCGCCAAGGCCCTCAGGATCGCCGCCGCCGCGCCCGCGCCCGATCTCATCCTGCTCGACATCATGATGCCCGGGATGGACGGCTACGAGGTCTGCCGGCAGCTCAAGCTGCAGCCGGCCACCCGCGACATCCCGGTGATCTTCCTCACCGCCCGCGCTGACGCCGAAGCCGAGCGCGCCGGCCTGGAGGCGGGCGCCGTCGATTACGTCACCAAGCCCTTCAACCCGCCGGTGCTGCTGGCGCGGGTCAAGACCCACCTGGCGCTCAAGGCGCAAACCGATTTCCTGCGCGACAAGAGCGCCTTCCTCGAGGCCGAGGTTGAAAAGCGCACGCGGGAGATCCGGGCCATCCAGGACGTCACCATCCACACCCTGGCGTCCCTCGCCGAGACCCGCGACTCGGAGACCGGCAACCACATCCGCCGCACCCAGTTCTACGTCAAGGCCCTGGCCCAGCGCCTGTGCGAGCACCCGCGCTTTGCGGCGGTGCTCACGCCGCGCTACATCGACATGCTGTTCAAGTCGGCGCCGCTCCACGATATCGGCAAGGTCGGCATCCCCGACGCCATCCTGCTCAAGGCCGGGCGCCTGACGCCGGAAGAGTTCGAGATCATGAAGACCCACACCACCCTGGGCCGCGAGGCCATCGAGCACGCCGAACAGCAGCTCGGCATGGCGGTGGATTTTCTGTCGATGAGCAAGGACATCGCCCAGTCCCACCAGGAAAAATGGGACGGCTCCGGCTACCCCCAGCAGCTGGCGGGCGAAGCCATCCCCCTGTCGGCGCGCCTGATGGCGGTGGCCGACGTGTACGACGCGCTCATCAGCCGCCGCATCTACAAGGCTGCCATGACCCACGAGCAGGCCACCGCCATCATCGATGAAGGCCGCGGGCAGCACTTCGACCCCGACATCGTCGATGACTTTATGGCGATCCAGGAGGCGTTTCAGGCCATCGCCCGGCGCTTTGCGGATGCGGAGGCCGACGCCGGGCACCGGGGCTGAGCGCCTGCGGGGCTAGGCAGACTGGTGAAAATAGGCGAGCACGGCCGCATCGTCATTGCCCGACGTGTGGCCCTCGATAAGGCGGCTTACGGCCTCCTGCGGCGTGCAGGGCCCCGGCAGGATGTCGTGCAGCGGCAGGTCTTCCGGAAAGCCGTCGGTGAACAGATACAGGCGGTCAGCGTTTTTGAGGGGCAGAACGTCGGGCGCCAGCTTGCGAAAGCCGCTCCCGACAATGCCGCGGCAGCCGCCCAGGCGCAGCTCCTGGCCGTCGCGCAGCAGGACTACGCGGATGTTGCCGACCGAGGCGAGGGTGAGCCGGTTCTGGGCGATGTCCACGATGGCGACTGCCAGCGCAACGCCGCGTGTCGTACGCAGGCTCTGATCGCAGCTCAGGAAGCCGGACTCGATGTCCCGCGGCAGGTGCTGGCCAAAAAAGGCGATGGCCGCCGCCGAAGCCTCTGCCGCCTCCGGCCCGTGGCCCAGGCCATCGGCCACCGCGAGAATCCGCCTGCCGTCGGCAAGCCAGGCACCGCAGAGATCGCCGCACACGCTCTGCCCCGGTTTGGGCCGTGACAGGAAGGCCAGTGGGTGATCGGCAGACGCGCTCATCCAGCCAGCTGTTTCCAGGCCCTGATGCGCGTGCCCTTGCCGACCTCGCTTTCAACCTCAAGCCCGTCCATCAGCCGCTTCACGCCGGGCAGCCCGCAGCCCAGGCCGCCCGAGGTGCTGAAGCCGTCCCGCAGCGCCTGGGCAATGTCCGGAATGCCGGGGCCCACGTCCTGGGTCACGATCTCAAGGCGGTGGGCGTGATGGTCGGCATCGATGGTGAAGGTGCCGCCCGCGGCGTGAATGACCAGATTGGTCGCGAGTTCCGAGGCGGCGGTGGCGATGTAGCAGCAATTCACGGCGCTGAAACCCAGTTTTTCGGCGGCACGACGCACGTGACGCACGGCATCCGCCACGTCGGCTTCACGCTGTATGTAGCTCTGGAAAACCGGTTGCCGGGCGTCGGGGGCTTCGTGCGTGGTGGCCTCAGGCACGGCGCCGCACCATCGCGATGTTCACCCGGGTGAGGCCCGGGCGCGACTCGATGCTGAACTTGTCCATGAGTCGTTTGGTCCCCGGCAGGCCGGCGCCCAGGCCTCCGCCGGTGCTGTAGCCGTCCTGGATGGCGAGGGAGATGTCGGGAATGCCGGGGCCGTTGTCCTCGAAGAGAATCTGGATGCCCAGGGTGTCGTTGGTGGAGATGTCGCGCATTTCGCAGTGCCCTTTGCCGGCGTACTGGAGGATGTTGCGGGACAGTTCGGACACGGCGGTGGCGAGCCGCGTCTGGTCGGCCGGGCTGAAGCCGATCATCGATGCAAGCTGGCGGGCATCTGCACGGGCTCGGACGACGTCCATGGACTCCGCGATGCAGAGTTGTGTGTCCAGTCTGCCGTGGCTGGCCGTGCTCATGATCCGGTGTCCAGATCGGCATCGCCCCGTGCCGCGATGCGTTCCCGCAAACGCTGCAAGGCCTGTTCCAGATCGAAGACGCAGTTTGCGCCGATGAGGTCGCGGCCCATCTCCACAAGGGTCATCGCCACATAGGGCTGGATGCCGCACACCACGACCTCGGCGCCCAGCAGGCGGGCCATTGTGGCGGTGTCGTTGATCACCCGGGCCATGTAGGAATCCACGACCTCCAGGGAGGTGATGTCGATGGCGATGCCGAGCGCCTCGATCTCCGAGATCTTCTGCACCACGTCGCTCTGGAAACGCAGGGCGTCCGCGTCGGACATCTCGACCTGAATGGACGCGAGCAGGATGCGCCCAATCCGCAGGATGGGGATTCTCATGTCTGCACCCCGGTGGCGACGATGCGCCGGCCGACGAGCTTCAGGGCTTCGGCCACGCCTGCACGGAGGCTGGCGCGGTTGATCACGTTGGAGAAGTTGATGTTGAGCTTGGTGAGGGTTTGCGCGCCCTCCGGGCTGAGGCCGGTGAGGACGATGCGCGAGCCGAGCAGCTGGGCGGCGTCGACGGCCTTCATGATGTGTTTGGCCACGCCGGTGTCGAACACCGGTACGCCGGTGATGTCGATGATCGCGACCTGGGCCTCGTACTTCGAGATGGCGGCCAGCAGGCGTTCGGTGAACTGCCGGGCGCGCACCGTGTCGATGATGCCCACCAGCGGCAGCAGCAGCACCTGGTCCCACAGCCGCACGACCGGGCTGGAGAGTTCGACGAGGGACAGGCTCTGCTGGGCGATGATGCGCTCACGGGTTTCGACGTAGGTGTCGAAGGTCAGCAGGGCCAGCCGGTCGAGCACGTCATCCATCGCCGCCAGGCAGGTGATGAGGGTGTCGCTGTTGTCCTTGAGGGCATCGACCAGGCGGCGGGTGAGGACGTTTTTCAGCGAAGAGATGTAGAGCGCCGTGTCGGTGGGGCGAAAGCCCAGCTTGGCGCGGCTGGCGCTGAGTTCGATGGCGAGTTCGGCCAGCGGGCTCTGGGAATTGATGTCGGGGGGGCCATCGTGGTCGTGGGTGTCGAACAGTGCGGTGAGCTCTCTTCGAGCAGGCGCCGGGTGTGGAGGCGCAGCTCATCTTCGGTCACCAGGCCGTGATATTTGCGGTTCCAGTTGCGTGAAACCTGTGTGGTCCATTCCTGCCGGATGGCGTCGCCGTCGCGTTTCAGCAGGACGCCGATCTGGTTGAGTTGGCTTTGGGGCATGTGGGGTCTCCGTTTATCGAGCCGTGGGCTGCGGCACCTGGCCGGAATACCTCGGTTGGGAGCGTACTGTATTCCCACTGGCTCGGAGGATGCGTGTAGCGACGCTGGAAGTGCCTGCCGTCTGATGCAGGTCAAGCAGGTGCCGGGCTGGCGGCTCGGGGTGGGCGCGGGTTCTGTCAGGCCAGCGCGCTGGTGATGGCCTGGCGCAGTTCGGCCCGGGTGAAGGGTTTGGTGAGGGTCGCCCGCACACCGAGCAGCGCGGCGGATTCAAGGTTGAACTCTGCCCGGATGGTGCGTCGCCCGCCCGACATGGCGATCACCGGGATGGCGCTGCCCTGGCGGTTGAGGGCCATGATGAGGTCGATGCCGTCCGTGCCGGGCATCAGGATGTCGGTGAGGATGAGCTCCGGCGCTGCCTCGGCGATCCGCCGCAGGCCCTCCTCGCCGTTGCCGGCAACCTGGATGCGGTGCCCGTCCTGGGTCAGCATCTGGGTGATCATGGTGCAGAACTGGGGGTCGTCTTCGACGACGAGAATGTGGGTCATGGCGCTTCTCCGAATCCTGAGGGGGGCGAATGCAATGCTCCCAACTTAACGCCAAACCCCTTGTGAACCTGCGCCACTCCCGGTAAAATTCATACCGTTAAGTCATTGATAAATAGACAGTATGAACTCAAACACTCGATCCCCAATCGCTGCTGGATGAGTTCTCCAAGTTCCTCCTCGACCCCGCCCTGGTCGACCAGGTGCGCCTGCGCCCGGGCGCTTTCGCCCGCGATCGCCACCTGACCTTGCCGCGCATCGCGGCGATGATGATGTCCGGGATGTGCGCCAGCGTACAGGCTGAGCTCGACACCTTGTTT
>Ga0075163_10013430_pt1 | contig 10602 bp, 11 predicted proteins | sample JI1023141ADNA_FD_71478 | JGI IMG/M metagenome (GOLD analysis project Ga0075163, IMG submission 71478) | Wastewater effluent complex algal communities from Wisconsin, to seasonally profile nutrient transformation and Carbon sequestration -... | ecosystem: Engineered > WWTP > Effluent > Algae... | reverse complement strand
ACGCACCGCAGGACCGCTCGGACTCGACATCGCGCCGCCGCAAGTCGATTGGTCCCGCGTTAAGGCCCACGTCCACGGCGTGATCGAAACCATTGCGCCAATCGATAGCCAAGAGCGTTTCGAGGGTCTCGGCGTCAGGATCGTGCGCGAGCGCGCGCGCTTTGCCGACGCGCGCACGATCGTCTCTGAAAGCGTCCGCGTCCGCGCGCGACTGATGGTGATCGCCACCGGCGCCCGCGCTGGCGCGCCACCCATTCCGGGCTTGAGCGAGGTCCCCTATCTCACCAACGAGACCATCTTCTCTATCGATGCGTTGCCAACACATCTCATCATCCTGGGCGCAGGCGCCATCGGGCTCGAGCTCGGCCAAGCCTTTGCCCGCCTTGGATCCAAGGTCACATTGATTGAAGCGAGCACGCTCTTCGCGGGCAAAGATAACGAAGCCGCCAAAGTGCTGCGCGCAAAACTGAACGCAGAGGGCGTGACCCTGCTCGAATCCGCGACGGCGCAGCGCATCGAAGGCGCAGACGGCGTCATCGCAGCCGACATCGAACTAGGCGGCGCAACCAAACGCGTCGAAGGCTCTCACCTTCTCGTCGCGGCTGGACGCAAGCCCAATGTCGAGGACCTTGGCTTAGAGGCTGCGGGCGTCATTTACGACAAACGCGGCGTCACCACCGACGCTCGCTTGCGAACCTCCAATCGGCGCGTCTATGCGCTGGGCGACGTCGCCTCACGCGAACAATTCACCCACGCTGCGGGGCTCCACGGATCGCTGTTCGTGCGCAATGCTCTCTTCAAGCTCTCGCCGGGCCGCGCGGACGCTGCGCACATTCCCCGCGTGATCTACACCGAGCCCGAATACGCGGCTGTCGGCTTGTCGGAAGCAGAAGCGCGGGAGCGCTGGGGCGATAAGGTGCGAGCGCTCTTTGTGCCAATGCACGACAATGATCGCGCCCAGACTGAGCGCGACACTGAGGGCTTTGCCCGCATCATCGTCCGTACCAATGGTGAGATTTTGGGCGCGGTGATTGTTGGAGCGCACGCTGGCGAGACTATCGCAACCGTCGCCCTGGCGATCGCCAACAAGCTCAAGATAGCCGCCTTCACCTCGAGCTTTGTGCCCGCCTATCCTACCCGCGCAGAAATCTTGAAGCGCGCTGCAGGGCAGTTCTACACCGAGAGCCTGTTTTCGCCGCGCACCAAGCTTTTGGTTCGCCTGCTCGCGCAACTGCCTTGAGAGAGTTCGATCGCATGACGGCCTGGCGTTTGGGAATCATCGGCGGCTCTGGCCTTTACGACATCGACACCCTTGAAAATCGCCGGTGGACGCGGATCGCCAGCCCTTGGGGCGAGGCCTCGGACGAGGTGTTGACCGGCATTCTAAATGGCGTCGAGTTGGCGTTCCTGCCGCGGCACGGCCGCGGGCACATGATCCCGCCGTCCGCCATCAACGCCCGCGCCAATATTGATGTGCTCAAGCGCGTAGGCTGCACTGACATCGTCTCTGTTTCCGCCGTCGGGTCACTACGGGAGGATATCCCGCCCGGCGCTTTTGCGCTCGCCGATCAATTCATCGATCGCACGCGCCAACGCCCAAGTAGTTTTTTCGGGGCGGGCCTCGTTGCTCACGTCTCAATGGCCGATCCGGTGTGTCCGCGCCTTTCAGCGCTCGTGCAAACCGCCGGCGCTGGCGCGGGCGTCCAGATCGCAAAGACGGCCACTTATCTTGCTATGGAAGGCCCCCAATTTTCGACCCGGGCAGAGAGCCGCCTTTATCGGAGTTGGGGTTGCGATATCATCGGCATGACAGCGATGCCCGAAGCGCGCTTGGCGCGCGAAGCGGAGTTGCCTTACGCTTCGCTTTGCATGGTTACCGATTACGATTGTTGGCGCGAAGACAACGCCGATGTCGATGTCGGCGCCATTCTCGCGGTGATGCACGCCAATGTCGCCCGCGCAAGGCAAGTCATCACCGAACTGGCCAAGGTGTTGCGCGAGGTCCCGCGTGCGCCTTCGCCGATCGATACGTGTTTGGACATGGCTCTCATCACCGATCCGGCCAAGTGGGATGCCGAACTCGTGCAGAAGCTCGACGCCGTCTGCGCCAGGCGGTTCGCCAAAACTTAGGCGGAGCAAGTGCCTCCGCCCAGCACGCAGAATTTGGCGCAATGGCGGTGATTGAGCGCGACTGGCGCTAGGCTGTCCGTTAAACGCGCCGCCAGCTCGAACTGCGGTTCATAGGGAAGCAGTGTGCAGGCTATCACGCTGGGTGCGGCGGCGCCTTTGCGTTTGGCGACCATGCGCGCGCTGGCGCACATCATAGCTCGGGGATCGACCTTCAAGAGCCCCCAGCAGGCATCGGTGATTTCCGGGACATCGATTGCTTCGTCCATCTCAGGGAAGAGCACCAACTCATCTGGTTTGTTCGCATCGATTGCCCAGGCGCGCGCCGCAATGAGACGCGAGAAGCCAGCGCGCATCTGGGTTTCGTCTACGCCCCATAGAGTGCGACCCGCCAAGCTTATGATGAACCCTGCTTCCGAAAGCCAATCGACACCAAGCAAGGTCTCCGCATAGCTGCCAGCGCCACGCTCCTGATCGTGTTGCTCTGCATCGAAATGGTCGAGGCTCACGCGGAGCGCGATCCGCCCAGCATACGCTGCTTGCAACGCCTGCAGTCCATCGCGAACCCGCGGCCGCATCATAGGCCTCATGGCGTTGGTCAGGATCAATACGCGATGACCGCGCGCAACGGCCAATTCCACGAGTTCGATGATCTGTGGGTTGAGGAAAGGCTCGCCGCCAGTGAAACCAATTTCGATCGCACCATCCGCAAGCGCCGCCACTTCCTGGAGGAAAGGCGCGAAATCAGCCGTCGTGAAGTACTCAAACCGATCGTTAGTGGGAGAGCTCTCGATGTAACAGTGCGCGCACGCGATGTTGCAGAGCGTCCCCGTATTGACCCACAGCGTCTTTAGTCCGTCAAACGCCACACGCGCGCGGGGCTCGCCTTGGGCGGTAAGGTTTGGATCGCAGAACTTCGTGTACGGCGGATCAGTGACAGTCATGGGTTTCATACGTTCGGCAAAGACGACGACATGGAATCCCCGGCTCTCGCGCCGGCCAAGCGCTGTGCGCGGATCGCAGCCAAATCATCCCCCAATTGCGCCGCGAAATATGCATCGCAGCCGATGCAGACATTAGCAAAGGTCCGCCCTTTGGGGTCCGATACGGTAGAAGCATTGCGATAAGCTTCCCGGCTCCAGCCGGCGCTTAGCCCCATCGCTTCGGGATCGCCTGCATTGATCGCTTCAAACGCTGGGTGGCCCCTCAAACTGTCGAGAATATCGGTCAGGCGCTCCTCGGCCACGCTGCCCAGCGGCGCCTTAGTCTTGAGACAGCACGGATAGACAGAGCCGTCCGGCTCGAGCGCAACCTCTGAACCCGCCTGACCGTAGTTCAGAAAGTTCTTTCCACCGCTCCAGCGGGCGCAAAAGTTGGTTTCGTATGTCGCTTCAGAGAGGCCATTCGCCCAAGCACGGCCGCGCGGCCAAAGTTCGCCAATCCACAAGTCGGGCTGCGCGCCAAAGAACAAAAAGAACGGTCCGCAATCGTCATCGGCGGGCCTAGATCCCGGCGCTTTCAGACGCGAATCTCGCGCGCCCCCCAAACCTACTTCTCGCGCGCCGAACAGCGCCATCATCGCGCGCACATCCTCCATCAACGCGAACTTCTTGTCTCCTTCCAACCCAACGTGGAAGTCATCGATCGAGGCGATCGCTATCGTACGCACACCACGTGACAGCATGCCTTCGATATGCTCGGGGGTCAGAATGTCTCCCGTCGTTTGGATCGAAATGTGCGGCCCCCGATCACCCCAACGACGGCCTATCTCTTCAAGAACCGGATAGAACAATTCCTCGCGCACGCCGTCAATCAACACCTCGCCGCCAGCCAGCACCAAGAGCGTACGCTTGCGCGCGCCACTGGCGTCCACAAAACTCATATCTTCCGGTAGGTTTGCAATGATGTTGCGATAGGCGCTCTGTCCCTCACCCACGACGCGCTTTAGGTCTTCGCGCACATACGGCCGAAAGCGATCATCGTAGCAATGCTTGCATCGCCGATGGCACGCCCAGGTCAAAACCCAATAGATCGCTTCCACTGCGCACCTCAAAAAGTTCCTGATCACCAGAATGCCGACAGATTGCCGGGTCAAGTGCGCCCAGAAGCAGCACGACTGTATCCAAAGGACGCGCCGCTGCGTATCGAAAGAAGTGAAGTTGGGAGGATCCTTATGCTTGGTCGCAAGCTGCTCGTCGCCGCGATCCTCGCGTTGGGAATGGTCGGCGCACCCGTCGCCGCGCACGCCGCAGACACCGCCGCTTACGATCGCTTGCTGACGCGGTACGTGGTCGCTTCAGCGGACGGGATCAATCGCGTGCGCTATGCGGCCTGGGTGTCGAGCTCTGAAGATGTTCGCGCGCTCAACGCCTATGTGGCCTCACTTGAACGCGATCGCCCGTCGCGCATGACGCGCGATGAACAACTCGCCCATTGGATCAACCTCTACAACGCTGTGACGCTCCAGATCATCCTTGAGAATTACCCGGTACGATCGATCCGCGACATACGCAGCCAAACCTTGGATCCGCGCGGCCTGATTGGTCCATGGCGAACACCGCGTGTCAGCGCCGAAAGCCGGCGCTTGAGCCTAGATCAGATTGAGAATTCAATCCTCCGCCGTGACTTCAACGAACCGCGCATTCACTACGCAATCAATTGCGCTTCAATCGGCTGTCCGAATCTTGCGGCACGCGCCTGGCGGGCCGAGACCATGCACGCTGATCTGACCGCAGCGGCGCGCGCCTACATCAACCACCCGCGCGGCGTGTCGATTGACTCCCGGGGGCGGGTTCGCGTCTCAACAATATATCGATGGTTCGCCGCCGACTTCGGCGGCGACGCCGCTGGCGTTTTGACCCATCTGCGCCGGTTCGCTTCACCAGAACTGCAGGCGCGCCTAGCTCGAGCGACAACAATCTCAAATTATAACTACGATTGGGCTCTGAACGGATCGAACTGAAGGGCCAGTGCCGAGGTAGGTGGTTGTGCAAAACCTCGCGAGTGGCCTTGAGGAAACCTCCGAGCCGTACGTGACTGTCGATACTGCTGGCATCAAGTTCGCGACTCCGCAGCGCGATGCTACGGCTGTTCGTTTGTAATGTCCTCGCTTGCAAAGCCTGTCAGACGATCCGCGACCGCGAAGAAAACAGCCAGCCCGCTCGTAATGACGACGCTCCAAAGCGGCTGCAGCCACGATAGGCCGAATGCAACGGCGTACAGCAGAAGAGTTACAAGATACGTCCGGCTTATTCGCCTACGATCATGCGCTTCAACTGATGGCATCAACCGAGCGGCGTCACTCGCGATGTAGCGCCACAGCAGATTGAGCCAAAGCGCCGCCCACGTCAGCACGCCAGTAAACACCGCTGCCGCGACGGGCGCATCCGCACCGGTGAAGTGATCCGCTAATAGCGCCGTCGAAAATGGCATCACAGCCACGCCCAATAACAAGAGCCCGTTTAGGTAGAGGAAGCTTGTGTCAGCGCGAGTAGCAATCCGCATCAACTCGTGGTGGGCGACCCAAAGAATGTAAATGTTGAGGAAGCTAATCAGGTAGGCGGCGGACACAGGCCAGAGCTCCAGCAACTGCTCGAATAACGGCAGCGTGCTGCCCTCTGGCAAACGCAGGTCGATGACCAACAACGTAATGACGATTGCAAAAAAGCCATCGCTGAAGCCCTCCACCCGGTGGGTGCCGCGATCGATCTCCTGGGACGCCTCACTGGGAGAAGATCCTTCTGTCATTCAGCTGCGCTTTGAGATGTATTGTCCACAGTGCTCATTCAATGTGAACCGGCCGATAAGGATCAAAGCCGGACGAAAAAGCCTCCGGGGTGCCTCTGAGAATTCCCTCGATGATCCGCGAACCCAATGCGGCGAAGGTGATGCCGTTGCCCCCGAAGCCGTACGCGAGATAAACCCGATCCATATTCCGCGCCGCGCCGATAGCTGGCAATCCATCTGGGGAGCCGCCGAACGTGGAAGCCCAAGCGCAATCAAACTTGATATCGTCGCGCTCCAGTAGACCCGCCGCTTTTCGTTCAAGAGTGGCGCTCTTTTCGCCAATCAACGCGTCGCGCCGTTCTGCATCCACGAAATCTTCGTCCTCGCCGCCAATGATGATGCGGCCATCCGCCGTTGCTCGCGCATAGAGGTATGGGTCTGACGACTCCCAGATCAGCGCGTTCTCCTTCCATGCCGGCGCCTCACCAGGCCTGCTGGCGATCGCAAAACTCGACGATAACGAATAGTGCGAGGGCAAGAAGAAGCGCGCTGCTTCATAGCCAGTCGCAAGGACGACGTGGCGTGCTTGAATGCGCTCTCCCGTCTCGCAAAAAATCGCGATCCCGTCTCGCACAGGTTCCAGCCGTTCAACCACGACAGGATACGTTACGGTGGCCCCTGCTGCGTACGCGCTTTTCAGCAGCCCGCGGGTAAGCGCAACGGGGTCGACCTCATAACTCCCGGCAGAAAGAAGCGCGGGGCGACTTGCGATTTCGAAACGCTCCATGACTGCTCCACCCTCTAGGAACTCGGAGGGGAGGCCAGCTTTGCGACGAAGCTCTAGTTCAGACTGAAGCCCATCCGCACCGAGCACATCGCCGGCAAGGTAAAGTTCGGGTCGCGCCATCCAATTACAGGCGATATCATTCTCGCGCACCACGCGATCCAGCGCGCTGACTGCCTCGAACACACTTCGCCAGCGTGCGATCGCCTGCTCTTCTCCAACCATCTTGGTAAGATGTATGAGCGGGGTATCCGCGCCCCACATAACAAGCGCCGTCGAAGCTGCAGTTGCGCCGCTCGCGGGAACGCGTTGGTCGAGCACAGCAACATCCATCCCATTGTGGGCCAGACGCTGAGCGACCATCGCACCCATGACGCCCGCGCCGATGACGACGACATCGGACGCATGACGAAGCGGATCGGACGGATGTGGGCGCCGCTCGTCACGCCAACAATTTCGCCCGCCGCGCAGGTTTATTTTTTCAGTCAACAACACTTTTGTTCTCGCGCGCAGCACGAAACTAAAGACCAACTTGAGTGCCTCAAGCGGCTTCGGATCTGCAGGACGGCAACGGCAGTGTCTCAACTGCGTTCCATCGGGACCGCGCACCGCCGACGACCAAGGAGAACAATTGAGCGATGCATCGCTTGGATTTGGCACGCGCGACACCGGTTCGACGATCAACTGCAAGCGACGCGATTTAATCGGAACAGTGGGCACGAGAGAGAGTTGAAAACGCATTCTCAGTGAAGGACAGCCAATGGATACCCCCAATGGAACTCCCGGCGCGGTAGCGCCGGACGATGCCGCTCGCCGCATCAAAGACTCTGCCACGACGGTAGTCGATCACACGAGGCAACTCGCGGCGGAAAAAGCCGGTGAAGGCGCAGAGCGTATTGCAACCTCCGCACAAGGCACCGCTGAGGCGCTTCGCCGTGCCGCCACCGACATGGACGGCGACAACGCGTGGATAGGCACAGCGCTCCGTAAATCCGCTGACGGCCTTGATCGCGCAACGCGCTCAATCGCGGGCGGCGACTTTTCGCGCGGCATCGCCGATCTGAACAACTTTGCCCGAAATCAGCCGGCAATCTTCTTGGGCGCGAGTGTCGCATTGGGATTTGCACTCGCCCGCGTCGGCAAAACCGCAATCGAAGCTGCAAACGACGGGGACGCATCTCCAGGATATGAAGATCCGTCTCGTCCGGCGGGCGTGTAGCCATGCAAAGCGAACGCACCCTGCCAGAGCTCACCATGGATTTGGCCAGCCAAGTCGGCGACCTTTTGCGCAATGAAGTGCGCCTTGCACGTGCGGAGGCCGTGGAAAGCGCAAAGCACATGGGCGGCGGCATCGCGCGCGTTGCCCTTGGCGTTGTTTTGGCGGGCTCCGCCGCCACCCTCGGGTTGTTCGCGCTCGCCTATGCGTTGGCTGAGACCATTCCGATGTGGGCCGCAGCTCTTGTCGGCGCGGTCATCGCCGGACTCCTCGCCTATCTCCTCATCAAAACTGGCCTCAAGGCCGCTTCGGTCGACAACGTCTCTCTGCCACGCACTGCGAAGCAGGTTTCGCGCGACCTTCGAGCCATCAAGGAAAATGTAACGTCATGAGTATGGAAACAGATCGCATCGAGGCCGACTTGAACGAGTCACGCCATCGGTTGAACGACACGCTCTCAGCACTGGGCAGTAAGCTTTCACCGGGTCAAATGCTCGATGAAGTTCTCGGCTTGGCGCAGGGCCAAGCTGGACAGTTCGCGTCAAAGCTCGGCAGTCAGGTTAAAGAGAACCCGCTTCCGACGCTGCTCATTGCAGCGGGGGTTGGCATGCTCTTCCTGAACCGCGGCAATAGCGGCAGTAATGTCAGCAACGACGACTGGCACAGCGAAAGTCGTTATCGCTCACTTGAAGAAGCCCGTTGGTCCACCCCGCGCAACGCCAATGAGAGCGACGACGCCTACAATGACCGCGTGCACATGGCTTACGCTAAGGCGCTCGATCTGAAGGAGATGGCCGGCGAAGCCACGCACGCATTTAAAGAACGTGTGTCGAAAACAGTGCAAGGCATCCAACGCCGGGCGGGCGACGTGCGCGCGCGCATGAACCAGACCGCGTCCGACATGTCCCAGTACGCACAGGAGCAATCCCGGAACTTCGGCGCCGAAGTCTCATCCGTGTCGCACCGGGCGCAAAATCTCTATCGCGACACCCCGCTGGCAGCTGGCGCGATCGCTCTAGCGGTGGGCGCACTGATCGGCAGCGCGACGCCGCTGAGTGACACCGAGCGCGACGGTCTGAGCGGCATCGCGAACAAAGCGACTCGCGTCGGCGCAGATCTAGCTGAACGCGGCGCTCGCGCGGTGAGCCAACAGGTCGAAGGTGCGGTGCACTAGGCGGAAACAACCGAAGTGATTGAAGGGCCCGGCAACGGGCCTCTCTTGCGTCAAATGGGAGCGTAACACGTTGAGGGGCCCGCTCGTCTCCGGATACCCATCTCAGGCTTAAGGCCACGTCCTTCAAGCAGGTCACTCAGCGGGGCGTGCTCACACACTGCCGAACGCGCTCGGCTGGCAAAGCCCCCTGTTCGGTTGCGTACAGAGTTGCGCGCAGTCTGCGGACTAAGGTTCTCCGTGCCGCGTTCATCTCGACATCATGTGTATTGGTTAGGCGGCTTGCTCGTGGCTGTGTGGATCGTTGGCCTGACGGCCTTCGTGGCGCAGTGCACAACGCCCTAAATCAAAATCAGCGCCATCAGCGCAACGATCAGGCTGGTGAAGGTTAGCAACGCCAGCAACTGCATTTTTTCAACACGCAACATGAGCGCCCCCGGGTCCAACGGCGCTAAAGCCATCTAGTTCCGTGCAGCCAAAAAAGCGGCCCGGCGGGGACCGCTTTCCTAGCTTTGCGCGTCCGGTCACGGGGGAGTGTCTAGGACGCGCACTGGTAAACGTCGATTGCGCGCGCTCGTTCCGATGGCGCAAGATTTTCTTCTTCCGCGCTTAGCTGCGGTCTTGTTGAACAATCTTAGAGTGCTCGGCAGCGCTGAGAGACTTGGCCCATTTGACGTTTCTAGTCACGGCATGGGGCAGACCGTTTAGCGCGGCGGGTTTCGGCAATTGGTTTCGCGAAGTGTGTGACAACGCCGAGTTGAAGGGTCGAAGCGCTCACGGCCTACGTAAGTTCCGCCGCGCGACGTCTCGCCGAAGCGGGATGCAGTCCCCACCAAATCCAAGCAATCACCGGCCACAAGTCGCTTGCGGAAGTGACGCGTTACACCGCTGCGGCGGATCAAGAGCGCATGGCGCGTGAAGCGATGAAAAGGATTGGCGAAAATCAGTAAAGGCGAGCGTGCGTGCGGAACAAGAAGCTCGCCCATCCCCCTAGAATTCCACTCAAGAACAGTCCGGGAAAAACAAACACTATGAACACGCCCATCATTGCATAGAAAGGATCGTTGCTCACTGACGCCGTAGGATTGTCGGGCTGCGGTGTGGAGTAGGACGCGTAAATCCCCATGAATGTCGGTTGCGTAAGAACGAGAACGAAAAAGGCGATGTTGGCGCCAATGAGCACGGGGCCAACTTGCTTCCGTAGCTCTTCAAACGTGACGGGACCGTAGTAGCCAACGCGCTGTTTGTTGACGGTCCGCTCGAAGTAGATGCTTCGGAAATAAGGGCGAAGGATCATCCCCGAGAACATCGAAGTCACGGTCACCGACGCGGCGAACAGGAACATACCTCCAATAAGCGCCAACCACGGACCCAGTCTAAACAGCGCGAGATCGGTTCTCCGATTTCTGACGACTGGAAGAAGTGGGCGAGCAAGTATACAAGCGATCCTTGGTAGGAGATAAAGACTTCGCTCATGGGCACAGCGGCGGACAGAGAGGGATTCGAACCCTCGTTAGGCTTGCACCTAAACACGCTTTCCAAGCGTGCGCCTTCAGCCACTCGGCCACCTGTCCATCC
>Ga0075163_10013429_pt1 | contig 10602 bp, 8 predicted proteins | sample JI1023141ADNA_FD_71478 | JGI IMG/M metagenome (GOLD analysis project Ga0075163, IMG submission 71478) | Wastewater effluent complex algal communities from Wisconsin, to seasonally profile nutrient transformation and Carbon sequestration -... | ecosystem: Engineered > WWTP > Effluent > Algae... | reverse complement strand
CAACCTGGGTTTCTACATGCCGCCGATGACCTGGGGCGGGCAGTTCAATTACTCGCCCGATGCCGCGTTGCTGGTGTTCGCCTCGCATCACTACGATGCCGCCGACTACATCCGCGACCACGCCGAGTTCCTGCGCATCGCCGGGGTGTCGGCGTGATGCGATGCCCGGGCCTTGCCTCCTGGCATGCAATACCCTCGCGTCGCTGAGAAGACGCATGTCCGTATTGGGTTACCGTCCCGACATCGATGGACTGCGCGCGATCGCGGTGCTGTCCGTGGTCCTGTATCACTTCGGCATTGGTGGCCTGCAGGGCGGCTTTGTCGGCGTTGACGTGTTCTTCGTCATTTCCGGCTACCTGATCACCGGCATCATCCAGGGGGAACTGACGCGGGGCGATTTCACCCTGGCGCGTTTCTACGAGCGGCGAGCGCGCCGCATTTTCCCGGCGCTGTTCGTGATGTTGCTGGTCACGATGGTGGCGGGGTTGTTCCTGTTGCTGCCGAGCGACTTGGCGCGGCTGGGGCAGGCCACCATCGCCACGATCCTGTTTGTCTCCAACGTCCTGTTCTACGAGCGCAGCGGCTATTTCGACGAGGCTTCGGATTTCAATGCCCTGCTGCATACGTGGTCGCTGGGTGTCGAGGAGCAGTTCTACGTGGGCTTGCCGCTGTTGCTGATGGCGATACATCGCTACAAGCCCGGTTGGCTGGTTCGCGTGGTGGCGCTGTGTGCATTGGTGTCATTTGTCGGCTGCGTACTGACGCAGCTGGTCCAACCCAAGCTGGCGTTCTTCCTGTCGCCATTCCGGGCATGGGAACTGTTGCTGGGCGCGCTGTTGGCATTGGGCGCGGTGCCACGGTTGCGCAACGACAGCCTGCGGCAGGCCGCATCGGCGCTGGCCTTGGTCGTGCTGTTGGGTGCCGTCGCGTTGATGCGCGCCGGGGCGGATTTCCCTGGCTGGAAGGTCGCTATTCCGGTGCTTGCCACCGCCGTGCTGCTGCATGCCGGGGCGGGAGGGCGCACGTTCGCCGCTGCGCTTCTGTCATGGCGGCCGCTGGTGTTCGTGGGGCTGATTTCGTATTCGTTGTACCTGTGGCATTGGCCGTTGCTGGTCTTCGTGAAATATCGGCAGGCGATGGCAGCGCTTACTGACTCGCAGGTGCTGGGGCTGATCGTGGCATCGCTGCTGCTGGCGGTGATCAGCTACCGCTGGGTGGAGCAGCCATTCCGACGTTGGCGCAAGAATGGAGAATCGTCATCGCGCTCCCGCGTGTTCGCGGCATCCGGACTGGGGGCGGTGCTGCTGGTCGTAGCGGGCGTGGGGCTGGTGGCCACGCAGGGGTTGCCGCAGCGGGTTTCACCGGCAGTGCTCGCACTCGACCGCGCGCGTTTGCCGGTGGTTCCGTACCTCGAATGCGACGGAAAACCGGTGTCCATGGAGCGCAGTGCGTGCCGCATCGGTGCCGATGGAAACAGCAAGGTGGCTTTGCTCTGGGGCGACAGCTGGGCCATTGCCTGGGCACCCGCGCTGGATGAAGTGCTCAAGCGCGAGGGGCGTACCGGCATCGTGGCGGTGCGATCGTCCTGTGCACCCTTGCTGGGTGTGAACATCACCAGTTCGCCTGCATGCATCGAACGCAATGAGCAGATCGTGGCGTGGATCCGCCAAAACCGGCCCGAACGGGTGTACCTGATCGGCGCGTGGCCCGCCTGGACCAACGACGTGGATGGTTATTCTCTGCAAGACAGTTCCGGGGTGCAGGGTAACGCCCATATTTTCGCCGCCGCCTACCGCCGCACCTTGCAAGAGATCAATCCACACGTGCACCAAGTCGTCGTGCTGGCGCCGACTCCCGGCGCACCCAAGTTCCTTCCCTATCAACTGGCGATTAGCGGTTGGAGCGGCGCCATATTGCCGGCGCCCGTGACCCGTGCGGATTTCGACAAGGAATCGAGCAATTTCTGGAGAGGGGCACGCGAACCGGTTGCAAACGAGCAGATGATCGATCCCGCCACGTGGTTCTGCGATCAAGCTACCTGCCGCTATCTCGATGCAGGCAAACTGTTGTACCGCGATGGACACCATCTGAGTTTGGATGGTGCAGGGTTCGTGGCCCGGCATCTGATGGTAATGGACGACCGTGCCGCTTCGAATCCAGTGATGAAGGTGCACTGACATGCTCAAGCTTCGGGTTCAACGCCTGACGGCCGCTGCGCTGATGCGACGCGCGTCGCTGGCCTATCTCATCATCTGGGTACTGTCGCCACCGATGGCCTATGGCACAGGTTGGCGCGTGCTGGCAGTGCTGGCGATGTTGCTGTGGCTGGCCCTGGATACGTTGTCGCCGCGCAGCGTGCTGCGGAAACCCAATTGGCCCGTCCTGTCCAGCCTGATGTACATCATCTACACCGTCTTCCTCGAATGGCTGGTGCCCGACCAGGCCACCATCAACCAGCAGTTTTCGATCTGGATCATGCTGTTCTTCCTGATGGTGGGGGAAAGCCAGCGACGGGGGAACAGCACGGACGCGCAGTTCTGCTTCTGGGTCATGCTCCTGGTCATGCCTATCTGGTCGTTCGCCACGCTGCGGGGGCTCACCAACATTTCAGCCGATGTGGCGCGCACGATGAGTCGCGCCTCCGAGGAGGCGAAAGAGTTGTCGGCGCAAGGCATCGGCGGCTTCGGTTACATCTATACGGTGGTGCTGTGCATCCCGTTCCTGGCCCAGTTGGCCTTGCGCGACCGCCATGAATGGTGGCTCGGGCAGAAACGTTGGAGTCGGCGCCTGGCCAAACTGATCATCTGGATCAACTTCCTGCTGGCGTCGTTGCTGGTGTTCCGCGCGGGGTACACGATTGCATTGATCCTGTCCGCGTTCGCGATCCTGAGCGTGGTGATGATCCGCTCGCGTCGCACCATGCCGTTCGCGATCTCGATCTGCGTGGTGTGCATCGCGGTATTGCTTGCCGGTCTTGCCCTCAAACCCGCATTGCGCGGCATGGAGGGCATGGTCACCGGGACCGAGTACGCGTCCAAGGTGCGGGATATCCGCAGCCTGCTGGAGGAAGACCAAAGCACCGGAACCGTCGACACCCGGGCGGAAGCCTACGGGAGAAGCATCAGGCTGTTCTTCGAGAATCCTGTCGTTGGCACCCTGACTTTCGATGACATCGGCAAGCATTCCGCGATCCTGGATCGGTATGCCCAGTACGGCATCCTGTTCGGCTTCATCTTCATGGCCTTGCTGATCCATGTGCCGATTCGCGTGATGCGGTCTTCCGGTGCCCCGGTCGGACTGGCCTTGTCCTTCCTGATCGTTGCCATCGGGTTCCCGCTTTTGAATCCCGTTTTCATGGGGTGGGGGTTGATCCTCTTCATCTTTTCGCGTGGTGCGTTGATGGTGATGGGCGTGTCGATGGACCAGGCCGGCCGCATGGGCAAATTGGAGCAAGAGCAGCGCCATGAGCGCACTGCGCCATCACGGATGCTGAGGCCACGATGACCGCGCCGATGCGGATCCTGTGGACGGTCAACATCCCGCTGCCGGCCGCTTGCGAGGCACTGGGATTGCCGGAATCGCCGTTCGGCGGTTGGCTCTCCACCATGACCCTGCACCTGGCCAAGGTGCAGGGCCTGCAGTTGGGCGTAGCGATGCGCGCGCCGGTGCAGGAATTGCGTTCAGTGGACGTAGGTGGCATCCGTTACTACGCGTTGCCACAAGGCGGCAAGGGCGGGCTGGATGCGCGCACCGAGGATTGCGCGCAGGTGCTTGCCGATTTCAAACCCGACCTGCTGCATGCGGAGGGTTCGGAGATGGCCTATACCCGGCGAATGCTGCAGGCGTGGCAGGGCCCGAGCCTGCTGAGCCTGCAGGGCGTGATCAACGGCATCGAACCCTTCTACCTCGGCGGCTTGCGACCCGCGCGGATGCTGTCCTCGTTGCGCCCGCGGCAGATGCTGACGGCGCTGGCCCTGCTGATGAACAAGTGGCTGCGCTTCGACCCGCGGTTGCGCGGCGAGCGCGAGACCATCGGCATGGCCCGCCACATCATGGGGCGCACGCCGTGGGATCGCGCGCAGGCATGGGCGATCAACCCGACCGCTGGCTACCACCATTGTGGGCGCACCCTGCGTGACCCGTTCCATGCCACCCGCTGGCAGGGGCCGGACAGCCAGCGCCACGTGATTTTCGCCGGCAACGCGGCGGTGGCGCTGAAGGGCATCCACGTCCTGCTGGAGGCGCTGGTGCTGTTGCGCAGGGAGTATCCGGACGTGCGGCTGGTGATCGCCGGCGAACGGCCGGCGGCGCAGCGCTCGCGGTTCAAGCGCATGGTCGGTTACCCGGCTTATCTGCTGGACCGGATCAAGCAGTTGGGGCTTGAATCGCAGGTGGAATTCACCGGCGTGCTTGGCGCTGGCGAGATGGCCGCGAGGATGGCGCGCTCCCACGTGTATGCGATGGCATCCATCATCGAGAACAGCCCCAATACGCTGGGCGAGGCGATGATGCTGGGCATGCCCTGCGTATCGTCGTACGCGGGCGGGGCGCCGGGCATGGCGCGCGACGAAAGCGAGGCGCTGTTCTTCCGCGCCGGCGATCCGGTGACGATGGCGCACCAGATCAAGCGCCTGTTCGATTCCGATGCGTTGTGCGCGCGACTTGGCGAGGCCGCGCATGCACGTGCGGCACAGAGCCACGATCCGGAAGCGAACCTGCAAGGCCTGCTGGACGCGTATCGCGCCATCCTGCAGCCGGGGCTCCCGCGATGACGGACGTGTTGGCAACGGTGGTGGTGTTCGCCTACAACCGTCCCGTGCACCTGCGGCGCACGCTCGACGCGCTTGCGGCCTGCCGCCTGTCCGCGCAGACCATCGTGCATGTCTTCGCGGACGGACCACGCAAGCCCGAGGCAGCGGATGCGGTGGCTGCGGTGCGCGAGGTGTTGGCGCAGGAGGCGAGCACGGGACGTTTCGCCGCGCTGCACATCCATGCGTCGCCGGTGAACCTGGGCCTGGCCAATTCGATCATCGGCGGCGTGGGCAAGGTGCTGGCGGAACGCGGCCGCGTGATCGTGCTGGAGGACGACCTGCTGGTGTCCGCGGACTTCCTCGAGTTCATGAACGATTGCCTTGAGTTCTACAAGGACGACCTGGCGGTCGGTGCGGTCACGGGCTACAGCCCACTCACGGCGTTGCCGGCGGGATACACCGGCGATGTCTTCCTGGTCCATCGCAATTCCAGCCAGGGCTGGGGCACCTGGTCGCGGGTCTGGGACGGCGTCGATTGGTCGGCGTCCGGCATCGACCAGCTCAACCGGGATTTCGCATTGCGCAGGGCCTTCAACCGCGAAGGCAACGACCGCTACGATCGCCTGCGCCGCCAGTTGGCGGGGCGCATCGATTCGTGGTCGATCCGCTTCGGCTTGTCGCTGTTCCTGCGCGGTTTGGGAACGCTGTATCCAGCGGTCAACCGGATCGCGAACATCGGATATGACGGCAGCGGCATCCACTCCGGCACCGGCACGCCGATGAACGAACATGTTGCCGAAGCGCCTTACACCTTGCGCCCGGTGCAAGTGGATCCACGGCTGCAGCGTGCATTCCGCCGGGTCTATGCCGGGCGACTGAGCGGCCACCTGTTCCGTGACGGTCTGGCCGCGTGGCCGCGCCTGGCTGGATGGCTGGGGCGTTGATGCACGTGTTGTTCCCGCACGAGCAGTCCGCATGACCGCGAATGACGCACGTCCGTGGATCGCGTATGTCGGTCCGTTCCACTATCCGGATGGCGGCGCGGCGGCACGACGCGTGCTGGGCATGGCGGAAAGTTTTTCGCTGGCCGGTTTCGACGTGGTGGTCGCCAGCGGTGCCGGCGATTCGACCGCGACCGATGCACTGATCCCGCAAGCGCCCGGGATCTCGTATTGCCTGCTGCCCGAACGCATGGCCGAGCACTGGCCGCGCCCGTTGCGCCGGTTCCGCTATGCGTGGATGGGTGCGCGCACGGTGGCATGGCTGGCCTCGCGCGCGACGCCACCGGCGGCTGTGATCCTCTACAGCGGTTACACGCCCTACCTGCAGCGGCTGTTGCCATGGTGCCGGCGCAATCGCGTGCGCCTGCTGTTCGACGCGGTCGAGTGGTACGAGCCCGAGCACGCAACCGGCTACCTGACATCGCCGTACCAGTGGAACATCGAATGGGCGATGCGCCGGTTGCTTCCGAAGACCGATGGGGTGATCGCGATCAGCCGTTACCTGGCCGACTACTACCGCGGACGCGGCCTGCCGGTCGCGATCGTGCCACCCACCACCAGCGCGATTGCTGCGGGCAACTGGCAGCCGGAAGCCACCCTGCGCCTGTGCTATGCCGGGTCGCCCGGCAGCCACAAGGACGACCTCGGCACGGTGCTGCAGGCGGTTGCGCGGCTGGCGGAGGCCGGTGCGTCGGTGCGCCTGGATGTCGCCGGCCCCGAACCCGTCCACGTCGCCGCGCTGCTTGGCCTGGATTCCTGCGCCGGCATCCCGTGGCTGCATGCGCACGGCATGCTGCCGCAGGCGGCGGTCGGGCAACTGGTGGGCAAGGCCGATTTCACCGTGCTGGTGCGCGAGGATCGCCGCCAGTCGAATGCCGGCTTCCCGACCAAGTTCGTCGAGAGTTTTGCCTCCGGCACGCCGGTGATCGCCAACCTGACCAGCGACCTCGGCCAGCACCTGCGCGATGGCGAGACCGGACTGGTGTGCGAGTCCAACCGCGTGGACAGCCTGGCGGCGACCCTGCGCCGCGCGCTCGCGCTGGACGTCGATGCGAAGCGGCGGATGCGCGCTGGCTGCCTCGCGCATGCGCTGGCCCGGTTCCACCCGCGTGCCTATTCCGACGTCTTGCGCGACCTGGCCAGCACGGGCATCGCCGCCGCGCAGCTGTCGTGACCCGGGCCGCGCCTTATCATGTGCGTCTTTGCAGGCTCCCGGGATCTTCGATGACCAATGGCGCGAACGAGCGGGATATCCGCGCGTATGAAGCGGCCTACGCCTCGACCTACGATTTCGAGTCGGTGCAGGTCCGGTTCCGCCGCGAAGCCGTGCTCGCCAGCCTGCTTGCACGCAAGCCGCGCCGCGTGGTCGAGATCGGCTGCGGCATGGAGCCCTTGCTGCCGCACTATCTCGCCAGCGGCAACGCCATCGACATGTGGGTCGTGGTCGAACCCGCGCCGACATTCGCGCAGGCGGCGCGTGACGCGGGCAGGGACTGCGCCGGGATGGTCGTGATCGAGGGGTTCTACGGCGACGAGGTTGCGGAGCGGATCGTCCAGGCACACGGCCTCGCGGACATGGTGGTGTGTTCGGGGTTGTTGCATGAAGTCCCCGATCCGATGGGACTGTTGCATGCGATCCGCAAGGTGATGGCGGAGGACGCGCATGTCCACGTCAATGTCCCGAATGCCGCCAGCCTGCATCGCAGGCTCGCGAAGGCGATGGGCCTGATCGCGGAACTCGAATCGTTGAGCGCGCGCAACGTCGAACTGCAACAGCACCGCGTGTATTCGCTTGCCACCTTGCAGCGCGACCTGCGTGCCGCCGGCCTGCGGCCGTTGGGGGACGGCGGCATCCTGATGAAACCGTTCACCCATGCGCAGATGTCGACGGTGGTGGACGCGTTGGGTAGCGACATCCTGGCTGGCCTGGCGGTGCTGGGCCGGGAATTGCCCGAGCTGTCGTCCGAGATCTTCGTCAACGCGACCGTCGGGACCCGTTGAAGCCGTGGAGATCCGGGTCGAACGCTACGGCATCGGACACGGCGACGCGTGGGCTGGCGTGCTGCGCAGCGCGAAGAACGGCATCTTCCAGTTCGAGCGCGCCTACATGGAGTACCACGCGGACCGCTTCAGCGACATCTCGCTGCTGGCGTTCGCCGACGACCAGCCGGTCGCCATCCTGCCGGCGGCGATCGATGCGGATGGCGTCGTCACCAGCCACCCTGGGCTGACCTTCGGTGGGGTCGTGCTGGATGCACGCATTCGCAGCGGCGTCGCCTTCGATGTCTTCGACGCGATGTTCCGGTTCCTGCGCGAATGCGGCGGACGGCGTTGCGTGGTCAAGCTGCTGCCGGCGGCGTTTTCTTCCTATCCGGCGGGAGAGCTCGAGTATGCGTTGTGGCGTCGCGGGTTCACACTGCAGCGACGCGACCTGTCCAGCCTGCTGCCCCTGGACGATGCGTTGCCGTTCAACAGCTCCAAGCAGCAGGGCGCGAAGAAGGCGAGCAAAGCGGGGATCGAAGTCGGTCCCGACGACGTGGTCGCGTTCCACGCATTGCTGCAATCGGTACTGTCAGCCAAACACGGCGTGGCGCCGGTGCATTCCAGCGAAGAACTCGCATTGTTGCAGGGCAGGTTTCCCGATCGCATCTTCTGCCGCATGGCGCGGTTGTCCGGCACCGCGGTGGCCGGCGCGGTGGTCTTCGATTACGGACACGTCTGGCACACGCAGTACCTTGCGTGTTCCGACGAAGGCCGCGATGCCGGTGCCCTCGACCTGGTGGTCCAGGTGCTCATTCGCGAAGCGCGCGAGCGCGGTGCCGCATCCCTGAGTTTCGGAACATCGACGGTGGACGCTGGCCGTGTCGTCAACGAAGGCCTGCTGTGGCAGAAGGAAAGCTACGGTGCCAGGGCGATCGTCCACGATTTCTATGAAGGTGAGTTGTGATGGAAGCCCTGCGTTGCCTGCGCACCCCGATCACGAAGGATTCCGCCGCATGATCCCGTTCCTCGACTTGCGCTCCGGCTACGACGAGCTGCGGCCTGAAATCGATGCCGCGATCACCCGCGTGCTGGAATCCGGGATGTACATCCTGGGCGAGGAGGTCGCCGCGTTCGAGCGCGAGTACGCCGCCTACTGCGGATGCCGGCATGCGATCGGCGTGGCCAACGGGCTGGATGCACTGCATCTTGCATTGCGCGCGATGGGTGTCGGCGAGGGCGATGAGGTCATCGTGCCGTCGAACACCTACATCGCCACCTGGCTTGCGGTGAGCCAGTGCGGTGCGATCCCGGTTCCGGTGGAGCCGGTGGATGGCACGAGCAACCTCGATCCTTCCCTGATCGAGGCCGCGATCACGCCACGCACCAAAGCGATCCTGCCGGTGCATCTGTATGGCCAGCCTGCGGACATGGATCCGATCCTTGCAGTGGCCGCCAAGCACGGGCTGCGCGTGCTGGAAGACGGCGCACAGGCGCATGGCGCGCGCTACAAGGGCCGCAGGATCGGCGCGCATGGCGATGCCGTGGCCTGGAGTTTCTATCCCGGCAAGAACCTTGGGGCATATGGCGATGCTGGCGCGATCACCACCGACGACGACGACCTGGCCGATCGCCTGCGCGTGCTCCGCAACTACGGTTCGCGGGTGAAATACGTCAACGAGGTGCAGGGCTGGAACAGCCGCCTGGACCCGTTGCAGGCGGCTGTGCTGCGGGTGAAGCTGCCGCACCTCGACGCATGGAACAGCCGCCGCCGCGCGATCGCCACGCGCTATCTCGATGGCATGCGCGATGCCGCGGTCATCCTGCCCGAGGTGCCGGAGTGGGCCGAGCCGGCGTGGCATCTGTTCGTGGTGCGGCATGCCCGGCGCGATGCCTTGCAGGCGCATCTGGGCGATGCCGGTATCGGCACGCTGATCCATTACCCGATGGCACCGCACCGGCAGCAGGCCTACGCAGGAATGGGCCTCCCCGCCGAGGCTTTTCCCATCGCGAACCGCTTGGCCAGCGATGTACTGAGCCTGCCGATGGGTCCCCACCAGTCCGAGGCGGCGACGTCTGCGGTGATCGACGCGGTGCGCGCGGGCGCCTGAGCCGATGTCCGGGAAAAGTTCGTACCGCGAGATACTGCGCTCGTCCGCGGTGATGGGCGGAGCACAGGCCATCAACTACCTGGTCGGCCTGCTGCGGATCAAGGCGGTGGCAGTGCTGCTGGGGCCAGCCGGCGTCGGCGTGATCGGCCTGTACACCTCGGCCAGCAACCTGGTCGGTGCGGTGACGGGACTGGGCCTGCAACGCAGCTCTGTACGGGCCATCGCCAGTGCGCAAGGCGATCCGGTCGCGGTGGCCCGTGCCACCCGCATGTTGCGCCGCCTGTGCTGGGCGACCGGCGCGCTGGGCTGGATAGCGAGCGTGGCGTTGGCGATCCCGCTGAGCCGGATGATGTTCCAGTCCGCCACCCATGCATGGGCGCTTGCGATCCTGGGCGGCACCCTGTTGCTGGGCGCGATCAACGGCGGGCAGTTGGCCCTGTTGCGCGGTTTGCGCCGGATCGACGATATCGCCCGCGTGCAGGTCGTCGGCGCGGTGCTCAACACCATCGTGACCATCGCCCTGTACGCCTGGCTGCGCGAGCGTGGCATCGTCCCGGTGATGCTGGCCACCGCCTCGGTCTCGCTGGCGATCAGCTGGTGGTTCGTGCGGCGCGTGGACATGCAGGACATGTCCATGACCTGGGCGGAGGCGGTCGCCGAGGCCAAGCCGATGGTCAGCCTCGGCATCGCCCTGATGACCAGCACCGTGCTGTCGATGCTGCTGGAGTTCTATGTCCGCAGTCTCATCAGCAAGACCTA
>Ga0075163_10013428_pt1 | contig 10602 bp, 13 predicted proteins | sample JI1023141ADNA_FD_71478 | JGI IMG/M metagenome (GOLD analysis project Ga0075163, IMG submission 71478) | Wastewater effluent complex algal communities from Wisconsin, to seasonally profile nutrient transformation and Carbon sequestration -... | ecosystem: Engineered > WWTP > Effluent > Algae... | reverse complement strand
AACATATTATTATTATGCTATAGTATATTTAAATGATTAATTTTGAAATTGTTCCTAAAGCTGTATATCACAGTACGTCAGGAGTTATTAGTGCAATAGAAGAATTGAACAGACATGGCTATAGCGGTATTCTAGACTCTATTCATGAAGTACCCCACGACGGATTGTCTGTTCCTCTGGAGTGTGTAAATCCAATTTCTAGACACGACGAACCACTTCAGGAGTTTGCAGATGGACTAATCGTGAATGCTTATGGTATGGCTAATGGGCACAGTGATAATACTAGAGTTATGAATGCGCTAATTGCAGAAGTAACAGGAATGCCGGTAATTGGTGTTGCGTTGCCGAACCGTGATTGGTTTGGTACGACCATACCCGATGTCACAAAGCACTGGAGTAGCCATTCGCCCAAACAAAAAGAACTCAGTGGGATACGACAACTTGATTTGTATGCAGACCATGTACTTGAACTTGTAGAGGAGTTCGTCGGCACTTCTAAGGGCCCCGGCAAACTGCATGTTTTTGGTGGTTCGGCCGGTTCTGCAGTCGGGCTTAGTGTTGCCCACCAGGCAAGACAGTTCGACACCGGCAACGTTTCGGTTATGGCGATACCAAATGTTGAACGACGCCCTCTGTACCGTAGTAAATTGTTAGCTGACTTTGTGAGAAGCGGTGGCGGAATGCCGGAAATGGTACAGGATGGACCGATCAAATTAAAACCGCTAGTTGAAAAAAGTGGCTTTGAAACTGGTCCAAAGACCAAAGCACAAATGTTAGCCGGGGGTGTTGGGTTTCTAATGCACGACCTTTTTGGTCTGTGGCCGGTGGATCCAAAGCTTAGGCTACCTAGAACAAATATCAGTCTAGCTCGGCCTCTCACAGTTCCAACAGGCCTGCAGATGATTGAACGGCTAGAGGATAAAAGCGGAAGACGTCGTGTTAACGCAGGGTTTTTAGAATTAGACGCTGTCGCAAGGTATAAAGAACTCATTAGACTTGGTGCTGATCGTTGTACTCCAAAACACGCAGAGTTCCAGTTATTTGAGGGCGTTGGGCACGCTGCTTGCAATAACCCTTATATTGTCGGATATATGGCATCACTTCTGGTTGACAAAAACTAGCGGTACTTGGCTAATTCTTCTTTAGCTGTATCCCAAATTTCTGGTGCATTACGTTTTGTTTTCATCTGGTACCACCACTCTACTCCCCATAAGTCCATTGTCTTCATGCCGGTGTTATAGCCGTATTCTATCCTGCGCTCTAGTCGTTCTGGGTTAAGAGATTTGTACAGTTCGTCAATTGGCGCATCTTTCATGCTAAACCCGGTCGGTAGCCAGGCTTCTGTCTGTAATTCATGTATAAATAAGTCTTTTCCTGTTAGAATTTTTCCACCACCCGCCAAAAATCCGTAGAACCAAGCAGGAAACGGATATTCAAAGTATTTTTTGGTTATGGTTTTGTCCCAAACTCTTTTGTAGACTGATACGCCGAATTTGTCCGGCCTAGGATCACCGATCGGAAAGCCAATAGCATTGTTACTTCTACTGATAACTAGCGTCGTATCTGGATCTTGAGACTTTACGAAAGCTGCTTCGCTAATTAGCCGTTCCCTGCTAAAGTCAGGACATATTCCAAACACGCTCAAGAAAAATTCGTTTTCTAGCTGGTATTCAACCAGAGATTTCCTGTCTTTATAGCGCTGTATCACCTGCCCCATGTAGGCATTCAAATCTTTCGACCATTCTTTCATAGGTTTTGCCATTGCCCAGTCGGGACCGTGACATTCTGGCCAGCGTGGCTGGCGTAGACCAATAGCAAGTGATACTTGCCCACCGGCTTTTTCAATCATGTCAAATTGCCAATCTAGCTCGGAAAAATCATAAACACCCGGTTGTTTTTCGTGTACATCCCAGTAGCTGACCAGACGGAAGCGTCTAATACCTAGGTCATCAACCATAGCCTGCAAGGTTTCTTTGGGATCAAGATCAAAATAACGTGCGTAATTAGGTACAAATGTGGCGCCGATTGTGACTGGCTCTTCACGATTGCTGAGCTGGTACCATTTTGCGATACCATAGGCCGATGTAACCAAGAAGCTAATAATATAGACGACCAGTACCACCAATTTGCCCAGCAGAGAGCGGTTTTTCCATAGTTTGTATACGAAAAGGTATTCCAGCCAATTAATAGCTCTATGAACAACGGTTTGGTTGGATGACTTTTTGGTCTTTGACTGTGATTTGGTATGCTTCAAGGTAGTGTTTAACCTAAATTTATTATGCTTACGTTTTCATTGATTATACCGGTTTATAACGAAGAGCGCCATATCGGTGAGTGTCTTGACGCAATTTCGTCTCAAACCGTCATGCCTACAGAGGTTATAATTATTGATAACAACTGTACGGACAGAACGATAGAGATTGCTAAAAGCTATAAATTTGTAAAAATTATTCATGAGGCTAGACAAGGCCGTGGCCATGCACGTAGTGCCGGGTTTAACGCAGCTAAGGGCGATGTTATTGGTAGAATTGATGCCGATTCACGCATTAATCGCAACTGGGTTGAGCTAGTAATGCGTCGTTTTGAACAAGACCCCGAACTTGCGGGTTTAACTGGCATGTCATATACGCCGTGTATACCCTACGTTAGCCGTATCAAGGCAAAAATTTTCAGTCGAGCCTATTATTGGTTTGCACATGCGGCCTTCGACACTGTTACTATGTGGGGCGCTAATATGGCTCTACGTCGATCGGCTTGGGAAATGGTGAAAGACAAAGTTTGTCTAGATGATTCTATAGTACATGAAGACCAAGACGTTTCTTTGTGGATAGCGGCCAGCGGTGGGAAAATTATGCAGGATAACCAAATGATAATGACGACTGATGAACAAATGTATCGATATTTCCCAAAACTCCTGCACTACACCAGACTGTACGAATCTACCAAGCATATGCACTACAGAAACGGTAATTTATCTGATCCTGAACTGCGTCGGATTGGGTTTTTCCGCACCCTACCCGGCAGAATATTTGCTGTTTTTCCTGGATTGTACCTGATAGCGATTAGTGTTCTGCTGTTCCCTGTCGATTATTTTTTGCTACATAGCAGATGGAAGCCAAACAGTATTTCCTGAGCCCACTTGACAATATATATTATTAGTGCTATAATAATAAGATGAGAGCTTTACGTGTGAGCGTATTTGTTATTATTGTTGCCGTATTTGGTATTGCAACATGCTTGCTGTTACGTTCAAATATATCTGCGTCAGCCCAACCTCAAGTATTGGCAGCTTCTACAGAAGTTGTAGGCTCTGAGGATATGTCTATTTTGGACAAGATTAACAAAGTACGTGTGGAAGCTGGTGTTCCTGAGTTGCTCTACAGCACTGCTATGAAAAAGCTAACAGCAGATAGAGTTTCGGACATGTCCAGTAATCATTACTATAACCACATATCACCCGACGGAAACGACTTCGGAGACGTTATACGGGATTACGATCCCGAAAGTGGATCTTCCTGCGAAAATCTACAGCTTCAAATTGGTGATAGCTGGCAGACAGCAGTTGATGCTTGGGTTGACAGCCCTGCGCACTACAGATGCCTCACAGACCCTGGTCTAACTAGAGGTGCCGGTAGTGTTACAACGTATGATGCTGTTAGCTTTGACCAGTCAAAGAGCGCAGAGCAATTATTTGTGTTTGCCTTTATAGCTACAAATTAGTATTAATTCAGAGTAGTTTAGCGATTGTGTCGGATTTTATATCCGTACCGTCGACTAGAATACAAGACTCTGTTTCCAAAGGCTCTTCGATTATATTTGCTATACGATCAAACATTTTGGCTGATGTTTCACCATCTGGAATCAGTCTTTCGTCCTGTTCGGCCATTCTACGGCTTTTTGCGAACGATTCTGGTACTTGAACCCACCACAGTTTGACATTGGCTCCGTGTTTTTCTGCTAGTTGGTATTTCTGTTTTCTATGTTCTAGCCTGTTTAGGTTTGCGTCGTATATAACATCCTGCCCCGCCTCTAATAAATGCTCTACATTGTGATCCAATGTCGTATACAGCATGTCATGTTCTTCTTGTGAAAAACACGGCTTTTTGAACAGCAATAATCTATAATCGTCAGATGACATAACCGTTGCACTTGTCAATGATTGCAATACTCGGCCGAGTGTAGTTTTGCCCGATCCCGGGAGACCCATTAGAAGGTGTAGCGTTGGTTTGTGCATGTAGGTATTCTACAACATCGGTCAACTATTTTGTTACTTGTGGCTAATTACATCTTTTCTGCAGAAAAATAATAGTTGTATATAATCCATACAAATATAAAAACATAAGTAGTATACTTTTAATATGAGTGAAAAAGAGCTGATTAAACTGTATCGAGTGTTCCATGTTTTAGGAGACAGCCAGAGTCTAAAGATACTGTTTGAACTAGAACGTTACGGTGAAAAGACCTTCACAGAGCTGAAAGATAGTTTGAGCATCAACCCCGCTACCCTGTCTAAGAAACTAAAACTTCTAACACAGGTAGAACTAATTACTCCTGACAAATCACACGACCATTTACGAGTGTTCTACACCCTTCACGAACATCAAAGACCTCTCAAGCGAGTATTAGACTCGCTAGAGCGCCTAAGTATAGATATGTAGGTAATCTATCGTTTGTTAGGTTCCGTAAGCTTTATAATGCCTGCTTTTATCAGAAAAAGATCTATAGAGTTAGCTGCTAATAGTCCAGTTACAACCGTTAGTTGCCTTGGTGAGTCTTTCAGGACGTTTGGTAGCCCTAAGTCCCGCTGACGCACAACATTAATTCCGTGTTCTTTCATAGTTGCTTCATTACACTTTTCTCGAGTCGTGGATTGGTGTAGCAACGACAGTTTCCCCTGATCAATATATGCAGAACAACCTACACACGGCTCTTGGGTGACGTACATTACTGTACCTTCAAGTGATCGCCTTTTGGTTCGCTCATTGTATCTATTAATAGCATTTGCTTCTGCGTGTCCATATAGCCGACTTGTGAGAAACTCGTTCGCAAAACCTTCGAAAGTTTCTCCGTATTCATCTACAATTACTGCTCCGACAGGATAATCACCACCATCTAGTGCTATTGCCGCTAAATCAACTGCTCTCTGCATGATGTTTATATCGAACTCAGTTACTCTAAAGTCTGGAATTTCTTGAGCAGTTCCACTCGGTGTGAAGTGTACCGCTGGGAGTCGAAGGCCAGTTTCATGAGATTGTGCCATTTAATATATTATAGCACAGATAACGCTATTAATCAATTTTTTACATTTTGTACTCTTGTTAGTGTAAGCTAGGAACTCGTGATCAACGAAGTACTTAGTCAGGTGTCCCAAAATATTGGCGTATACTTGGCAAACACACCACATAACTATCGCATGCAAAGAACTAGCTTACATACTCAATAGAAATCACAAAATATGCCTAGTCATCTTCTGCTACTGTGGCTTTATGCCTGTTGTACTTAGCCTTTACTCGATCGTATAAATTTAATAGGTGTTGATGGACTGGAGAATCTGTGAACTTGTCACGGTTATGCTCTATGTAGTCTCTAAAGTCATCTGCTTTTTGGCCCTGTTCGTATGCGTTCCATATAGTTGAGTTTAAGTCTGATAGTGTTACTTTTGACAGCTCTCTGGTTTGTAGAACACCATACATAGTGTCGCTAGCGGACGCACGTGTTCCCATCAAATTCTGAAAATAGCCGTTACTGGGTTCGTTCAAGCTGTCTGGACTTAGGCACCCTAATACTGTAGCACTGAAATCGAAGTGCTCATTAGAAGACATCAGTGATAAAGCTCCTGTAGACAGTAGGTTAAATATTCTGCCGTGAGCTAATCCAAGTTCGCCAAGTTTTGCTACCCTCAATTCAAGTTTTTTTCTAAGTGTGTCTACTTTAGAACCAAAAATAGACGGATTCAACTTGACTTGTCCTAGCCAGTCAAACGCATACTCTTCAGCCAACTCTATAAAATCATCAGTGTTTTTGATGGCTCTAGTTACATTTTGGCGTGCAGCTTTGGACGCAAGCAGGGCGATTTTTTTAATTTCTTCTGGTTCTTGATTTGGAAGCCTATAAGATAATTCTTGGTACATGTCGACAAGCTTTTTTGCGTCAAGGAGCTTGAATGCTTCATGGTAAATCATCACACAATTTGATGGCTCAAAATCTGCTTCAACCAGTGCGTCTACCGCTTTTTTGTTTGCTGGGTCATCTAGGAGCGCTACAACCTCGTCTGATAGTTTTTTGGGTTCTTTTTGTCCTTGTATTCTAGGTTTTCCTAGCGTACGTAGGGTTCTAGATTTTGCAGTTACCTCTACAGCCACACGGTTACCTATGATTCCGGCAACTAGCATTTCAGCGGTTATGACAACGTTGCTACCAATTTCGACTTTTTCTTCGGCTTCTCTCACTTGTGCAAGTATATTCTCTGGGTTTTTAATAAGAGTAGGGCTGTTGTCCAATGTTTCTCTGGCCGAAAAACCGTGACGACCAAGTGCTCTTAAAAGCCCCGCAACTTGCACAGGGTCAGGAAGCTCGCCACGGCGTACAGACTTCTCACCCCTGCTTTGTTCTTCGTCAGGGCTAAAGACACCAATTGCATCTAGTCCTTCTGTGACTGTAGTATCAGGGTCGCTCAATATTGCATTAATAGTTATTATTGAGTCATCAGTAAGTAAGTATTTAGGACCCCACAAATCTTGTAACCATACTCCGTCTGCCTCCATAGTCAAAGGAAGCACAGAATCACCAGGGTAAAGCTCAACTACACCGTCAGTCATTATTAGTATATTATAGCACGTAAATTAACAAATATCAATAGTCGATGCCTTTGTTGGCTAGGAATTTGTCGTCGAAGTGGTGTTTGATTTTGGTCATGTCGGTGGCTATATCAGTATATTTGATTAGTTCTGGTGGGAAGTTTCTGCCGGTCACGCAAATGCTAGTTTTGGGACTACGTTTGGTTAGAAGTTTTTTGAGGTTTGATTTTGGAAGCAGACCATCATGGACTGAATTGTTGATTTCGTCACATATAACTAGGTCCCAGTCACCGGATATTGCCTTTTCTAGTGCAATTTTGTAGGTTTCTTCAGCTGCTTGCTTGTGTTCTGCCTCAGAAACACCTTTGGCGCTAATATCGCCGGCGTTGTAGAAGCCCTTTCCCCCACGATAATAGAATAATTTGTCGCCAAATACGTTTGCTTCTACGACTTTGTCAATAAACTTTGATTCGCCTGTTTCCCAGGTTTTGACAAACTGAATATAGGCGACTTTCCAGTCACGACCTAGTGCACGTGCAAGTAGGCCAACGCTAGCGCTAGTCTTGCCTTTGCCGTCGCCGGTATAGACAACAACAACGGAGTCTTTGGTCTCAAAATCTTCAAACGCCATAGGAATATTGTACCAGTTACACCACTAGTACTGACTATTTATATGCTTCTGTTGGTGAAGCATTGTATTAGATTTGCACTAAGTCGATTCTGCTCACCAATTTGTCGAATTTCATGGAGTACGGTATGTACACCCTGAGGTTTAGACATCCCTATAGCCCATGTGCCAAAATACGGACCGACTGCATCAATCCTTGCAAAATCTATTTCATGTTCAGGTCGAATTTTGACCCTAAGTTCATAGTCTGGGTCGTCAGTATTCATGCGTAATGACTCAATTTGCTCCTGCATCTCTGCAGGATCAAATGAAGTGATTTCTCTTAAATGAACTGAACTTGCACCGTTGAATTGCACCCACGAACCAAGAAGCGGCATGTTGCTAGCGCCGTTTTCTACGTTTGTATCTATATGAGCTCCAGAGTGCCTGTGTGTATTACCAAATACTCTCGTGCTACCGATCATCCGGCTTTTCGGACGCTTAAAGTCGTTTTGTTTTGCGACAACATTAGCTAATTCTTCTACAGATGGCGGAATGTCATCATATCTCAGACGATATGTTGAATCTTTTGAGCATCTTTTTGCTAAGTGTTTAACATAGGGTTCGAATTCTTTGGTATTAAGTGGTATAAACAAACCTAGTATTCCGTGACCCACTCGTGGGAGTCTTTCTCTGAATTCGTCTACACTTGCGACAGATACAATCTCGGAATTACGTGTCATATGGTATATTATAGCACAATAATAGGTAAATGTCTATGTGGGGATAGGGTCAGATTCGTGCTTAGTCTACATTGCCGCCGGATAATCTACCGACTTTCGGGCTATATCTACCTGTTGTTGAGCGTAGAAACTAGTGGTAGTTTCTTGTACTAGACGTGCAAAAGCATCTCCTCCGGCAGCAAAAACAAATAGTTCTAGTGCGGCATATCCGATTTTTTCTGCAGTTTTTGGAATATCTGGTTTATTAGCGTCGCCATATTCTACGTACTTCTGGTAGACGTATTCTATCGGGCTGCCGGCTGTAGCCAAACTACTATGCACGCTACCTCGTATTTGTGTAATTTTGTATGCTTCTTGATTAGTTTTTGGTGCGTTTGCAAATGTATTTCGTATGTCTAGTGGCAATTTGACTGGTCGCTTTAACAAATTGCCTATACCCGGAACAGTTTTTTGTCGTCTGCCGTGAATCCATGCGAGTGTTTGATCACTGAGGTTTGGAGCAACTTCTAGTGTCTTCCGCAGATAACCCAATTTGTATTCAGTACTCTGCGGATATGGTATCAGTAATTTACCAATGTCTATGCCCCAAAATCTCGGTGCATATTTAGCTACTGCATCGTCGACTGGTGACCAGTCTAGTTTTTCAAATGGATTATTCTCAAATGTTCCCATGCAAGGAGAATATCACAAAAATGTTCTAGTGTCAGCAATATATATCACTACGCTACATGTAGTGTAGTGAGAATACAATTACGCTTATGCAAAGATTGATGGCGTATACTGGATCCATGAGACGAATTTCTAGAAAACATGCTATTGCTTTGGCTCTGGCATTTTTGCTTGGTGTTTTTTGCGTATTTGCTATACGTTTTGCGACAGTTCAGAAAAAAGAAGTTCATTATCATGCTAATTTTGCCGTTTTTGTTGATGGTGAGCGCCTACCTTTTGATAGCTTCATGTTTTATGAAGAGGTCCAGAGTTGCGGTGGCGACCAGCTAGATAATCCAAAAATTAGAGCCCACATGCACGACCAAAAGAATTATTTAGTACATGTGCACGACAATAGCGTTACTTGGGGGCATTTTTTTGCAAACCTGGGGATGACAGCCGGTGACACACTGTTCAAAACAGATAAACAAACATATGTTGAGGGCGTAAATAAAGTTAATATCCGCTATAAACTAAACGGCCAAGAAGTGCAGACAATCGCAAATCGAACCATCAAGTCAGAAGATACGTTGCTGGTCAGTATCGGGAACCCGACAGATGAAGATTTGCAGAATCAGTATACGCAAATCACAAGAGACGCCACAGAATATAACCAAAAAAACGACCCATCTAGCTGTAGCGGTGGCAAACCATATACATTTGTAGAAAGACTAAAAGAAGCCATCGGCATCAAATAAGTAATATATATCACATTTTGCTATTGTCAGACTGGCTACTTCCCTGTAAAATATACACGAAATGACTTACTACGCCGACGTGGCTATTAGCGCCGACGATCTAACTACGGAGTGCTCATGCTGAGTGCCCTAACTACTCTATTTGCAAATGAAAGCGGTATTCACGTATCGCTAAAGGCAGAGCCTGTGTTCACTATTGGCGGGATTACTGTTACAAACTCGATGTTGTTTGGTGTTGTTGTGGCGGCTTTCATGGCTATCGTGCTTGTCATGCTTGCAAAAAAATCCAGCGTCAAGCCCGTCAAAGGTGCAGTTGCATTGTTAGAAATGGTGATGGAATTCGTTATCGGAGTGCTGGAAGGCGCATTCGGTAACCGCAAACAAGCAATCAAATACGCCCCAATTTTTGGGACGTTTTTCTTGTTCATCATGTTTAGTAACATTCTAGGTTTGCTCCCGATAGTCGGTCCGGGTATCAAGTCTAACAATGTACCTATTTTTCGCCCCTTTACTGCCGATTTGAACGGTACACTTGTGATGGCAGTAATCGCAATCGTGACAGTTCAGGTTCTGTCAATCAGGGCTCAAGGATTCAAAGGTCATTTCCAGCATTATTTCAGCGATAAACCGTTCAACCCTATCAACTTTTTCATTGGTCTACTAGAAGTATTTGGTGAATTTACTCGTATATTGTCTCTTGCGCTTCGTTTGTTTTTGAACACAGCTGTTGGTGAGATTCTGATAGCAGTGTTTACCAGTCTGATTTTGGCAAATGGCCGAACTCCTATCGCTGTTATTCCTATTATTTTGTTTGAAGTTCTTGTGGCCGGTATACAAGCGTATGTGTTTACCGTGCTTTCCGCCACCTATCTGGCACTTGCAATTGCTCATGCGCACCCTGAAGACGAACATCATACCGTTGACGCCCAAAAGGTCGAAGGGCTGAGTGTATGAATGTTAACCAAAAAGTAACCACGTCTGATTTATCGGACAAGGAGAAAAAATGTTAAACACAATTGTAGCTCAGGCAACTGAGTTCGACGTACAGG
>Ga0075163_10013427_pt1 | contig 10603 bp, 7 predicted proteins | sample JI1023141ADNA_FD_71478 | JGI IMG/M metagenome (GOLD analysis project Ga0075163, IMG submission 71478) | Wastewater effluent complex algal communities from Wisconsin, to seasonally profile nutrient transformation and Carbon sequestration -... | ecosystem: Engineered > WWTP > Effluent > Algae... | reverse complement strand
AAGAACGGGATCACCGAGCCGCGGCTGCCCATCACGTTGCCGTAGCGCACCACCGAGAAGCGCAGGTCGCGGCTGCCGCGGATGTTGTTGGCGGCAACGAACAGCTTGTCCGAGCACAGCTTGGTGGCGCCGTACAGGTTGATCGGTGCGGCCGCCTTGTCGGTGGACAGAGCCACCACGCGCTGCACCTTGGTGTCCATGCAGGCCTCGATCAGGTTCTGCGCGCCAAGCACGTTGGTCTTGATGCACTCGAACGGGTTGTATTCGGCGGTCGGCACCTGCTTGAGCGCCGCGGCATGGACGACGACGTCGATGCCCTCCAGCGCGCGGGTCAGGCGGGACTGGTCGCGGATGTCGCCGATGAAGAAGCGCACCTGCGGAAACTGCGAGGGCGGCAGGTCCTGCGCCATCTCGAACTGCTTGAGCTCGTCGCGCGAATAGATCACCAGCCGCTTGACCTTCGGGTAACGCGACAGCACCGTGTGCACGAAGGACTTGCCAAAGGAACCGGTGCCCCCGGTGATCAGGACGGACTTGTTGTTGAGCATGGTGTCAGTTTCCTTGCGGCAGGCTTGGGATCGGTGGGTGGGACATGGGCGCAGCGTTCACTGCACCCACTGGTTGATGCCGTGGCTGAGCGACTCCAGCAGCGCATTGAGCTGCTGGCCGTCGTGCAGCGCGTTGACCTGCGCGACGCGCAGGTTGTAGTGCTCGCTCTCGGAGGCCATCACGTCGAACAGCGAGCGGCGGCCGAGCTGCTGCCACTGCTGCAGCGTGAAGTGGCGCACCTGGTCGCTGTCGCGCAGCACCGCGACCACGCGGCGCGCCCGGTCGAAGGACGACAGCGCCTGCTCATGCACCTCGGCGATGCGCCAGCGGCGCGACTCCAGTGCCTCGGCCCGCGCCAGCTCGGCCGCCTGTGCACGCTTGCGCGCCGCATCCGACGCCGGCGCATTGCCCGGGTTCATCAGGGGGATGGTGATCTGCAGCCCGGCCGACAGGCCGGCGCTGCGGTTGGCCGCGGTGGCCAGGCTGCCGCCGACGGCGGCATTGGCGCTGCCGCCGAAGCTCCAGCTCAACTGCGGGCTCTGGCTGGCCTCGATCGAGCGGGCCAGCTGGGTCATGGCCGCGGCCTGGGAGGCCAGGCCGGTGATTTCGTAGGCGCGCGCGGCGTCGGCCTGCAGTTCGGCCAGGTCGGGCACCTTCAGCAGCAGGCTGGACAGGCCGGCCACGCTGGGCAGCCCGTCGCCGACCAGGCGGCGCAGCCGCACTTCGACCTGCCGCACCTGCGACTGGGTCTGCGTGTGCGAGATCTGCGCTTCCTGCAGCGACTTGCGGGCCTGCACCAGCTCGCTCAGGCGGCCCTTGTCGGCCGCGACAATCTGCTCCAGTGCCTCGACCAGGCAGCCCATCTTGCGCACGTACTGGCCATAGATCTGCGTCTGGATGCGGTAGCGGCTGCGGTCCAGGGCCAGGGAGACGGTGGTCAGCGCCAGCTGCTCCTGCGCATTGAGCTGCCCGAAGCGCGCGGCCTCGGCCAGTTGCTGGCGCCAGTCGACCAGGCGGTCGCTGCGGCCGCCGTCGAACAGCAGCTGGCTCAGGGAGATGCCGGCACGCATCTGGGCCGGGCTGGATTCGGTGACCGACGCGCTGTTGACCAGGGCGGGGCCGATGAAGGCATTGGCGCTGGCCTGCAGACGCTTGGCGGCACGCGCCTCCTCGGTGTCCTGCTGGGCCGCCTCGGCCAGCAGGCGGGCCACGCCCACGGCCTTGCTGCGCTGGATGGCGTCGTGCACCAGGGAGCGCAGCTCCTGCTGCGGCTCGGGCGCCGCAACGGCGCCGGTGGCCGTGCCGGCGATGGCCGACAGCTTGTCCTCGTCGACGCAGGCCGCCGTCGCGCCGATGCAGGCCAGGCCCAGCATCAGCAGCGTCCACGCATTGCGCAACGCACCTGCGTGCAGCATGACGGGACGGACTTGGGTGGCTTTCATACAGCCGAAAGTAGACCGTTTCGAGGCAGGGACCGATCGTGCAATAGCGCCCGCTTTTGGACCTCAATTCGATGCTTCCCCGAATTCGCCCGGGAAACCCTCGCTGCTTCGGCGATGCGGCCCGCCCGCCGCGCGGGATCATGGCGGACCAAGCCATGCTCCCTCCACCCCACCCTGGACCACCGCAATGAACACGACCACAGCGCCCGAACGCCCGAAGCTCGAATTCCGCACCGAGCAGGAAGCCTTCTGGGCCGGCGAATTCGGCCGAGGCTACATCGAGCGCAACAGCGGCGAGCCGCTGATCACGTCCAACGTGATGATGTTCGGCCAGGTGCTGCGGTCGGCGCCGGGCGTGCGCTCCATCGTCGAGCTGGGTTGCAACGTGGGCATCAACCTGCAGGCCCTGAACCGCATCGACGCCGGCTTCGACCTGTGCGCCTACGAGATCAACCAGCAGGCCGCGCAGGTCGCCCGCGGCCTGGGCGTGGCCCGCGTCGTCGACGGCACCATCCTCGACGAGCTGCCGACCGACCGCCGCTACGACCTGAGCTTCACCAAGGGCGTGCTGATCCACATCCAGCCCGACGAGCTGCACCGCGTCTACCGTAACCTGTACGAGCTGTCGAACCGCTACATCATGGTCTGCGAGTACTACAACCCGACGCCCGTGACGGTGAACTACCGCGGCAACAGCGACCGGCTCTTCAAGCGCGACTTCGCGGGCGAGCTGATGGACCGCTACCCGCTGCGGCTGATCGACTACGGGTTCAGCTACCACCGGGACAACTACTTCCCGCAGGACGACTCGACCTGGTTCCTGCTCGAGAAGAAGTGACACGCGTTTGCATCTGAACGCATGACTTCCGCGAGGCGGGCAAGTACCGCTTCCGGCGCACGTTGCTGTCGTTGGACGAACTGTTGGAATGCAGTCGTTCGACGATCGGCGCGAGAGCATCGGGCCGGGCGGGCCCGTTCCGACGCTCGGGACCACCGAGGGCTTCGCTGCAGCGCGCCTGCCGGCGCGCAGACGGCGGTGTTTGGCCTAGGGCGCCGGGTGGCCGGATGCCGGAGGTTAAGGAGGAGGAGCCCGCAGGGCGACGGGGGACACGCAGGCAGCCGGCCACCCGGCGCCCTCGGCCTCGCGCAAAAGGTGAAGGACGGGTATTCGACAGCGTCAAACGGCAGCAACGTGCCGTCACCCGACCTGGCCGCGCATCGCGTTCTAACCATTCGAACGCACGGGCGTCTGAGTGGGACGCGGCCCGGGTGCCGCGTCAACGCTCGCGGAAGGCCTCGCGGGCCTTGAGCATGGGCCGGAACAGAAAGCTCAGCATCGAGCGCTGCCCTGTCGACACGTCGGCCGTGCCCACCATGCCCGGCAGCACGGGCAGCGACTTGCCACCGGCCACCAGCGCCGACTGCTCGGTGCGCACCATGGCCCGGTACCAGGTGGTGCTGCCATGCTCGGCGTCGCCCAGGGCGTCGGGGCTGATCGAGGTGATGTGGCCGTCGAGGCTGCCGTAGACGGTGGACTCGTAGGCACTGAGCTTGATCACGGCCGGGTGGCCGACATGCACGAAGCCGATGTCGGCCGGCTTGATGCGCAACTCGATCAGCACGCGCTCGCCCAGCGGCACGATCTCCATCACGCTGGCGCCCGAGCCGACCACGCCGCCCACGGTGTTGGCCTTGATGCTCTTGACCAGTCCGCGCACCGGGCTGGTCAGCATGGTGTGCTTGAGCACGTCGTTGCGCACCACCATCTGCTCCTGCACCTGGGTCAGCTCGGTCTGCAGCCGAACCAGTTCGGAACTGGCCTCCTGGCGGAAGTGGTTCACGCGCTCCTGGGTCTGCAGGTTGAGGTCGTTGACCTGGCGCCGCACGCGCATCACCTCCACCTCGCTCATCAGGCCCTTGGCGGACATGCCCTCGGCCACGCTCAGTTCGTGTTCCAGCAGGGCCATGCTGCGGCGGTTCATGGCCACCGCCTCCTGCAGGGCGCGCTGGCGCGCCTGGTACGACTCGGTCTCGCCGCGCACCACCTCGGGCGTGGCTTCCAGGTCCTTGGGAAACACCAGCGGCCGGCCGCTGGCCTCGGCCTGCAGCCGGGCGATGGCGCTGCGCAGGGACAAGCGCTTGGCCTGGCCCTCGTTCTGCTGCGCCTCGACACGGGTGGGGTCCAGCTTGGCCAGGGGCTGGCCGACCTCGACCGCCTGGCCCTCATGCACCAGCAGCTCGCGCAGGATGCCGCCCTCCTGGCTGGCGATCACCTGCTCGCGGCCGTCGGGCACCACGCGGGCCTCGGCGCGAGTGACCATGTCGACCTGCGCGATCGACGCCCAGCCGAGGGCCGAGGCCACGATCAGCAGCATCAGGTAGATGGCCCAGGACGCGGCGCGCATCGGCTCGATGGTCTGCGCCGCTCCCATCGGGCTGAGGTAGGCGGCATCGCCTTCGCGCAGGTGGGACGAGGTCGCGCGGCTCATGCTTGCCTGCCCATCATGCGGACTTGACCATGGGCACCACCTGCGGGCCGTTGGCCGGGCGCAGCGGTACCGGGGTGCCGGGTGCCGCCGCGGGTGGTGCGGCCAGGGCCGCCAGCACCTGCGCCTTCGGGCCGTCGGCCACCACGCGGCCGCCGTCGATGACGACGATGCGCTGCACCAGGTCCAGCACCGCCGGCCGGTGGGTGACGACGATCAGGGTGCAATGCCCGCAGGCCTGCTGCAGGTGGCGCAGGAAGGACACCTCGCTCTGCGCGTCCATCGAGCTGGTGGGTTCGTCCATCAGGATGATCTGCGGCCGGGTGATCAGGCAGCGCGCCAGCGCCACCAGCTGGCGCTGGCCGCCGCTGAGCAGGCTGCCGGCCTCGCCAACGGGCAGGTCCCAGCCCATCGGGTGGGCAGCCGCCAGGCGCGACAGGCCAGTGAGCTGCGCCACCTCGGCCAGCCGATCGGCATCGGCGCCAGCGCGGTCGAGCAGGACGTTGTCGCGCAAGGTGCCGTTGAACAGGCGCGGATCCTGCGCGACAAAGCCGACGCGGACGCGGAAGTCGGCCGGATCGATCTGGCGCAGGTCGATGCCGTCGGCCTCGACCTGGCCCTCGGTCGGCTGGTACAGGCCGGCCAGCAGGCGCAGCACGGTGGATTTGCCACTGCCGATGCGCCCGAGGATGGCCACCCGCTCGCCCGGGGCGAACTGCAGGCTGATGCCCTTGAGCACCTTGGTGGCCGCCTTGGGGTCGGTCGACGGGTAGGCAAAGCCCACCTCGCGCAGCGCGATGCGTCCAGACAGGTTGCGCTGCGACACATAGGCCCGGCCGAGCTCGCGCTCCACCGGGTGCGACATCACGATGTTGAGCGCGCGCATGGCCGCCCGCGCGCCCTGGTAGCGCATGGCCAGTCCGACCACCGCGTTGAGCGGCGCCACCGAGCGGGTGGCGAACATCACCGCACCGATCAGCGCGCCGCTGGAGATGACCTTCTCGTCGATCAGGTACACGCCCCACACCAGCAGGGCCAGCGTGACCAGCGGCTGCGTCACCGCCGCCAGGTTGCTGGCCGCGCTGCTGATGCGGCGCGAGCGCATGGCCGATTCGGCCACCGCGGCCGTGGTCTCCTCGTAGTGCCGCACGAAGCGGCCCTGCGCGCCGGCGGCCTTGATGTCCTCGAGCCCGTCCACCGCCTCGACCAGCAGGCCGTGCAGGTCGGCGTGCTGCTGCATGTTCGCCGACATGGCCCGTTGCAGCGAGCCCTGGATCAGCACCGACAGCGTGAGGATGGCCGGTATGGCCAGCAGCGGCACCCAGCCCAGCGGCCCGCCGATGACGAACACCATGCCGGCGAAGATGACGATGAAGGGCAGGTCCGACACGGCCGACAAGGTGGCCGACGAGAAGAACTCGCGCACGGTCTCGATCTGGCCCAGGATGTGGGCATAGGCGCCCGCCGAGTCGGGCCGGTGCTCGAGTCGCACGGCCAGGCTCTGGCGGAACAGTGCCGAGCCCACCATCAGATCGGCCTTGCGCCCGGCCAGGTCGATCAGGTGGGCCCGCAACTGCCGCGCGCACAGGTCGAAGACGATCGAGATACCGGCCGCCGAGGCCAGTGCCCACAGGGTGACGTAGGCCTGGTTGGGGATCACCTTGTCGTAGACCACGGCCGTCACCAGCCCGGTCACCAGCATCAGCACGTTGCTGAGCAGGGCCGCAAGCATGGCCGAGCGGTAGTACGGCATGAAGCGCCGCATGGTGCCCCAGAACCAGTGGCGCGCCGGGTCGATCAGCAGCGGATCGACGCTGGGGCCGGTGGTGGCCTGCGCCTGCGGCGTGGCCACCAGGGCGAAGCCGGTGTATTCATCGGCCAGGTCGGCCTCGGTGGCGGTGATGGCATGGCTGTCGCCGCCGGGCATCACCACCTCGAAGCGCTCGCCATCGCGGCGCACGAGGATGCAGGCATCGGCGTTCTTCAGCAGCAGCACCGCCGGCAGCAGCAGCGGGTTGATGTCGGCCACGCGCCGCTGCACCAGGCCGGCGTTGTAGCCGGCCTCGCGCATGGCGCGCACCGCCTGGTCGGGACCCAGCGGGCCGGACACCGGCTGGCCCGACAGCAGCGACTCGGCGCTGCGGTCGCGCCCGTGGTGGCGGGTCAGCCAGGCCAGTGCCTGCGCCAGCGGATCGGACGCGAACTGTCCCGCCGCCTCGGCCGAGGGCGCATCCAGCGTGGGTTCGACGCGTGCTTGCATCGGGGTTTGGGACTTGGGTCAGCCGCCCTGGCGATGGGCCAGTGCCAGCCGTTCGAATTCGGCCTCGATGTCGCGCACCAGGCGCGGCATGTCGAACAGCGGCGAGCTGCGCCCTTGCTCGGCCAGGTAGCGCTTGTACGAGGCCACCCGCGCCGGCGTGCGGCCCAGGCGCACGGCCAGTTGCTCGTACTCGGCCAGCGACTCGGTCACCAGGTCGGGCAGGCCGACGGCATTGAGCAGGCTGCCGGCCATGCGCGAGATGTAGCTGCGCCCGGCCAGTGTGACGATCGGCGTGCCCATCCACAGCGCGTCGCTGGCGGTGGTGCCGGCGTTGTACGGGAAGGTGTCCAGCATCAGGTCGGCCACCGTGAAGCGCGCCAGGTAGTCGGGCGGCGCGGCACGGCCGGCAAACACCAGCCGCTCGCGCGCCACGCCATGGGCGTCGGCCTGCAGCAGCATGTTCTCGCGGGCGGTGTCGTTGTCGGCCAGCAGCCACAGCACGCTGTTGTCCACCTGTTTCAGCACGCGCATCCAGGCCTGGAACACCGGCTCGGTGAACTTGAAGTTGTTGTTGAACGAGCAGTAGACGAACGCGTCCTCGGGCAGGCCGTGCTGGGCGCGCGTGCCGGCGTTGCCGATCTCACGCTGGCGGTCGCTGACCTGGTAGCAATGCGGCAGGTAGATGGGCTGCTCGGTGCAGTAGGGCAGCAGCTCGGGCGGCATCACGAAGCGGTCGGCCAGGATCCAGTCGACCCCCGGGATGGCCGAGGTGCCGGGCAGGCCGAGGTAGCTCACCTGCACCGGCGCGGCGCGCTGGATCAGGATGCCGGGACGCGCACCGTTGGTCAGGCCCTGCAGGTCGACCAGCACGTCGATGCCGGCCTCGGCAATCAGCCGCGCCGCGGTGGCGTCGTCCACGCCGGCCAGGCGCACATGGCGGTCCATCGCCTTGAGCAGGCGCTGGCGCTGCGGCATGGCCGAATCGGGCGTCCAGCAGAAGCCCCACACCTCGAAGCGCTCGCGGTCGTGCAGTTCCAGCAGTTCGGGCACCAGCAGGCCCACGGCATGCAGGTGCAGGTCGCCCGACAGGTAGCCCACGCGGATGCGGCCGGTGCGCGGCGGCATGGCCGCGTGCAGCGCCGCGGCTGGCGGCTCGGCCACCTTCTCGTGCACGAAGCGCATCGCCGACAGCAGTTGCAGCGCGGGATCGTCGCTGGCGCTCATCATCGCCAGCATCGAGGTGCCGGTGAGCAGCATGTTGGGGGTCACCTCGCCCACGGGCTCGTGGCAGGGCCACTCGCACTGCTTCTGGCGCAAGTGGACGTAATGCTGGATCACGTCGGGCTGGCGCGGGTTGATGCGCAGGCTGGCCTTCAGGCTGTCTTCCGACTCTGGGAATCGCCGCATCGTCTCGAGCAGCCGGCCCAGGTTGTTCCACGCGTGCACCAGCAGGTCGGGCGCGGTGCCCGGCTCGTCGGCCACCTGGCGCCACTGGGCGAGTGCGCCCTCGCGGTCGCCGCGCCGCTCCATCAGGCTGCCCAGGTTGAGCCGGGCCTGCGGGAAGCTGGGCTTTTGCGCCAGGGCGGCCAGGTAGGCCTGCTCGGCCTCGTCGGCACGCTCCAGCGCCGACAGCAAGGTGCCCCGGTTGAAGTGGGCCACATAGGCCAGCGGCGACCTTGCGTGCTCGATCCAGCAGGCATACAGGTCTGCCGCCTCGGCCACCTTGCCCGCCGCCTGCCACTGCGAGGCGAGCGACATCAATTCGGCCAACGGCAACTGGCCGCTTGCCGCCAGCGCGGCCGGCGTGGACGCAGCAGGCGGAGGCATCGTGGTGACGGGCATGGCGGAATCTCGGCAAAGGGGGTGCGAATGCCGATCCTAGGAGGGACAGGCCCGTCCAAGCGGGTGCAAAAGGACGGGGAAGCAGGCCCAGTTCGACGCGGACAGCCGGGATGTGAATACGTCACTGCGCCGAAGTGAACTGCGACGGCGCGGCTTCGGCGGGCATTTCCTACATTGGCTCCACGTTGATGCACTTCATCGACGACCCCACCAACACCCCAGGAGCCCACCATGAACCACTTCAACAAGCCCAGCATCGACAACAAGCTGAACACCGCGCTCGTCGCCGTCTTCGTCGCCATCATCCTGGCCGGCGGCTACGACGCGTTCAACGCCGAACCGACCAACGAAACGGGCACGGTGGCGAAGGCGCCGGTCCAGGCGCCCGTCGCCGCGACGACCACGCTGGTGGCCGCGCGTTGAACCGGCCCCGCGGGCCGCTACAGGAAGCCCAGCTTGCGCGTGCTGAAGTTGCCGATGTTGGGCACCACCAGCGGCAGGTTGCTGTCGCTCACGCCGAACCACGAGGCCAGCGTGGCGCCGAACTGGTCGACCGAGGTGCTGGGCAGCAACCTGCCCTGCCCCACGTCGTCCGGCCCGTTGACGGCCACAGCGGGCGCGGTGCCGAAGTAGCGGCCGCCGGCCACCGCACCGCCCAGCACGAAATGGTGGCTGCCCCAGCCGTGGTCGGAGCCGTCGCCGTTGGACGACAGCGTGCGGCCGAACTCCGATGCGGTGAAGGCCGTCACCTGGCTGGCCACGCCAAGTTCGACCGTGGCGGCGTGGAACGACTTCATCGCGTCGGACACCTTGGCCAGCAGCCCGGGGTGGTTGGCCAGCAGGTTGTCGTGCAGATCGAAGCCGCCGAGCGACACCATGAAGACCTGGCGCGTCGGGCCCAGCGTGCCGCGCGCGGCAATCATGCGCGCCACCATCTTCAGCTGGCTGGCCAGCGAATTGCTGCTGTCGAAGCCCGTGGCCAGTGCCGGCAGCGCGGCCAGGGACTGGGTGACCTTGGCTTCGGAATCGATCGAGCGCCGCGTGATGCGGGTGTATTCGTCCTCGAACAGATGGGCCCGCGTGGGCGTGATCAGCGTACGCAAGGCCGACTGCGCCGTGGCCGAGCCGAACAGCGTGCGGGCGATGCCGTTCACCGCCACCGCGCCGGTGGTGCTGAGCTGGTATTGCACGGCCGACTGCCCGCTGAGGAACACCGCGTTGCCGGTGACCGAGATGCAGCTGAACACGCTGCCGCCATTGCCCGACAGCATCAGGTCGCCGATGCGCCCGCCCCAGCCGGTGGTGGCGCCTTCGGGCAGGTCGGACTGCCAGTTCGACTGCTGGTCGTTGTGCGAGAACAGCTTGGGCGGCAGCGGCACCGACCTGGCGTTGTACTGCGCCAGCGTGGTGGGTTGCACCAGCGTGCCCACGTTGAGCTGGATCGCCAGTTGGCCGGCATCCCACAGCGACTTGAACCCTGCCAGCCCCGGCGCCAGCGCGTACTGCAGCCCATTGGGCAGCGCGGTGGCCGACGTGAGCGTGGTGGGCTGCAGCTCGGCTTGCGTCAGGGTGATGCCGGTGCGGATGGCGGCATAGGCGTTGTAGTGGGTGGTGTCCACCGGCACCAGCGTGTTGCCGTAGTCGTTGCCGCCATACAGGAAGACGCAGACCAGCGCCTTGTAGTCGGACGGGTTGGAGGCCGCCGCGGCATCGCCCAGCAGCGACAGGTTCAGTGCCCAGGGCGCGGCCGAGCCGGCCACGCCCAGCAAGGCGCCCCGGCGCAGGAAGGCCCGGCGGGCCAGGCTGGTGGCATTGGAGTGGGTCATGGGGTGTCGCTCACTTCTGGACCAGGTACTCGGGGCAGGCCATCACCAGCAGCACCGCGGTGTAGACGCGGTTGGCCTTGCCGGTGTCGGTGCCGGCGGCAATGCTGTTGACGGCCGCGACGATGGTGGCGCGGCTGCTGGCCAGCAATTGGCCGGCGCACATCAGCCGCTCGACGCGGGCCACCAGCGCCGTCGCAT
>Ga0075163_10013425_pt1 | contig 10604 bp, 4 predicted proteins | sample JI1023141ADNA_FD_71478 | JGI IMG/M metagenome (GOLD analysis project Ga0075163, IMG submission 71478) | Wastewater effluent complex algal communities from Wisconsin, to seasonally profile nutrient transformation and Carbon sequestration -... | ecosystem: Engineered > WWTP > Effluent > Algae... | reverse complement strand
GTCGAACTCGCCCGCGGCGAAACGCCCACTGCCGCGACGGACGCCGCCACGACAATCCGCTCGTACTCACCCATCGGCGTCGTTTTTCCGCTTATGGAAGCGCTCGGCAAAACCGGCTTCCGCAAGGGCAGCTACTCTGACGCCAACAACAAGCCCGAGGTGCTCACGCACATGATCCAGGCCCTGACGCCCACAGCGGCCGACACGCCCGAGGCATTCGCCGAAGCCGCCCGGCCGTGGATCGAGTCGGGCCGGATTCCGCTGGACCGGTTCGTCGCCCTGGGCCTCGTGAATACGAACCTCATGAACCACGCGGCGGCTGTCGTGAAATGGCCGGGCTATGAGGAAGCCTGTTACTGGTTCATGGCCCATGCCGATGGTGGCCATGCCCATACGATCGCAACCGGCCAGCGTGATGAGGAGTCGGAATCGAAACGGGCGTGGCGGGCTGTCGTCAAGGAGCGTTCGAATCTCACGGCTGAACAGCGGGCCGACGGCGTCATCGACGTCGACTGGTTCCACACCGCTTATACCGCCCTGAACGACGATGGCCGGTGGGACGAGATCGAAAAGGCCGCTCGATTTCTCGGCTATGGCCACGCCGAGAAAAAAGCCGCCCGGCTCGCCGACGTTCTTCTCGGCCGCATGACGAAGACGGAGCTCGTCGAAGGCATCGAGAAGAAATATCTCAAGGAGTTCGTGAAACTTCTCGGCTTGCTGCCCCTGCCCGCCCGAGCGAAGCCGCGCGCGGTCGAGATCGCCGATCGCTACAAGGTCCTCAAGGCTTACGAACGATACGCCCGCGGCCTTTCCAGCCTGTCGAAGGAGCCCGCCATGGAGGCCTTTCGGCTGGGCATGGAAAACCTTGCCGTCACGGCCGGATATTCCGACCCCGTCCGCCTGGAATGGGCCGTGAGTGCCCGCGAGACGCTCGATCTGGCCAAAGGGCCCGTCAACGTCAAGGCGAAGGACGTGACCGTGACGCTGGCCCTCGGCGACTTCGCCGAGCCTGTGATGACGCAATCGCAAAAGGACAAGGAACTCAAAAGTCTGCCGAAAGAGGCGAAAGCCGCCGCCGCGGTAAGCGACCTTCTCGAACGCAAAAAGGACCTGACTCGGCTGGTCAGCAGTACGAAGCGAACGCTCGAACTGGCGATGTGCGCCGGCGACCGCTTCACGGCCGACGAACTGAAATCGCTGATGGGTCACCCCATCGTCAAGCCGTTCCTGGAGCGGCTCGTCGTGAAAACCGACGGAGGACTCGGCTACCCTGTCGATAGCGGGATGGCGATCCGGTCGTTCGACGGCGAAACGATTTCGGTCAAAGGCGAATGGTCCATCGCCCATCCGCTCGATTTCGTTGCGGCGAAGACCTGGCACGAGTTCCAGACGGAGTGTTTCGCCCACGAACGCATTCAGCCTTTCAAACAAGTTTTTCGCGAAGTCTATACCCTGACCCCCGCCGAGAGGGAAGAGGGCGATAAGTCACGGCGATATTCCGGCCACCAGGTCAACGAAAACCAGGCGAAGTCGCTGCTCGCCGGCCGTGGCTGGAGTACACGGGAGGAACTCACCAGGCTGTTTCGCGCCGAAGGCCTGATCGTCGACCTGGAGTTTGACCATGGCTACACCACGCCGGCCGAGGCCGCCGCGCCGGCTGTGGGGCAGGTCGTCTTCCGCAAGCGGGGCGACTGGAAACCGATCTCGCTGGAGAACGTGCCGCCGGTGATTTTCAGCGAGGTCATGCGTGATCTGGATCTCGTCGTGAGCGTGGCCCATTTGGGTGGTGTCGACCCCGAGGCGACGCATTCGACCATCGAAATGCGCCGTAACCTGCTGGAGGAAACCTGCCGGTTGCTGAAGCTCGGCAACGTCCGGCTCGAAGGCGGGCACGCCCTGATTCAGGGCGAATACGGGCACTATTCGGTGCATCTCGGCTCGGGCGTGGTGCACAAGCAGCCGGGCGGGTCCCTGTGCGTGCTGGCGGTTCCGGCGCAGCATCGGGGCCACCTTTTCCTGCCGTTCGCGGACGACGACCCCCGCACGGCCGAAGTGGTCAGCAAGGTGCTGCTGCTGGCCCGCGACCGTGAGATTCAGGATCCGACGATCCTCGAACAGATCGCGGCCCGGTGATCACTGCTGCCACGGTCTGGAGTTGAATTCTGTTCGCCTGCTCGTAGTTCGTGTGCATGGTCGCGTGTCATGCATCACATTCATTTGCCGCGTTTGTCCCACATGGTTTTTACGTCGTTGTTTTGCGACTTTCCGGGCGTGCTTCGCCCTTCCGACACGTAACGTTCCATCAGTGCCGAAAGTTCCCTCACCTTGTCCGGCTCGATGTCGTAGAGATTGTTCTTTTGAGCTGGGTCATCGGCAAGGTCGAAAAGCTCGCCCACCGACGTGTGCGGACGATATCCCCGTTCTTTGCGGAACCATTCCGGTTCGCCCCTCTTGCCGTTGTCGTCTCCGGTGGGTGCGAAGATCAAAATCCAGTAACCTTTGCGAATGGCGAACTTGCCTTGCGCGCTATGAAATACCGTCGCTTCGCGCAGCGGGGAGTCTCGCTTCGCGCCAAGCAGTGCGGGCAGGATATCGACACTGTCCACGGCTTCGTCGGCGTTCAGCCGCACATTCAGGATCGAGGCGACGGTTGCCATCAAATCGACGTGGCACACGGTTTTGTCGCTAGTTGAACCGGCAGGAATTCGTCCAGGCCATCTTGCGATGAAAGGCACACGGTGTCCACCTTCCCAGGCGTCCCGTTTTGCCCCACGAAGTTTGCCCATGCTCGCGTGGCCGAACTCCTTCAACCGTTCGTAAGCCCCGGGGTTCACCTCGCCGCTGATCTCCGGGCCATTGTCGCTCGTGAAAATCACCAGGGTCTTCTCTTCGACACCGCTTCGCTTCAGGGCGTCGAGTACCGAGCCCACGACGTTGTCCGTCTGAACCACGAAGTCGCCGTAATCGCCCACGCGACTCTTTCCCTTGAAGTCAACCGTGGGAACGACGGGGAAATGCGGTGAAGTGAGCGGCAAATAGAGGAAAAACGGCCTGTCGTTTTTCGCGGCTTGTTCGATATACGCGACCGCTCGCTTTTGGAGCCCGGGCAGCACCTCGACCAGTTTCCAGCCAGGGACCATCGGGCCGGCGATGTTGAACGAGTCTCGCCCGACCGGTGCCATTTCCGAGGGAATGCCGACGGTGCGATCGTTTTCGATGAAACAGTAAGGCGGATAGTTCGGAACGTCTGTGCCGAAGTAGAAGTCGAAGCCGCGAGCTGTCGGGCCGTCGGGAATCGGCCTGGCGAAGTCCCGCTTTCCATCCGCACCGGGTTTTGGCCAACCCCAACCGAGGTGCCACTTGCCGATACATGCCGTGGCGTATCCCTGCTTTCGCAGCATGCCTGGAACCGTGAGCTGAGTTTCCGCAATGAGCGGTTGAGAGAACGGACCGATCACGTTCCGCTGAAGCCTCGTTCGCCAGGCGTACCGGCCGGTGAGAAGTGCGTAACGTGTCGGAGTGCAAACCGCCGAAGGAGAGTGAGCGTCCGTGAACCGCATACCTTCGCTCGCCAGCCGGTCGATATTCGGAGTCGGGATTTTGGAATCCGGGTTGTAGCGGCCGACGTCACCGTACCCGAAGTCGTCCGCAAGAATGTAGACGATGTTCGGCCTGGTCGGTTCGGCCGCCTGTGTCGGAACGAGACACACGATCGTCAAAACTGCGAAGCACAAGGATGCAAGCGTTTTCGTCTTCATAGGCCTATTCCTGGCTCCTGAGCGGCTGTGCCCTCGACCGCAAGAGGTATACCACCATTCGAAGGTCAAGTATTATCGGCAAGTAAGGCGCTTCCGGGGTGCGAAACGGACTCTCATTCTTCGTTCGCCTGCCGGGTGACGATCGGCACGTAACCGATTTCCATGCCCTTCGGCGGCGTGACGAGCACGGCCGGGTCGAGATCGGCCAGCTTACCCACCGTCGGCGGCGGAAGGTATTCGCGGTCCTTCGTCCAGTGCCGGTGCAGCATCTCTACCCGTTTCTGCAGGGCTTCACGTTCGTCGCTCGTCAGGTCGGCCTTGATCATTGCCGGTTGATCGACGAAGCGATACCACGAATAGGTCACCACGCTGCCGTCGCCCAGCTTCGCCTGGAACGGCCCTGCGGCCGGTCCTGGCTTTCGCCAGACGCTGTCCGGCTCGTCAGGCGTCACGTACGGCCGTCGGTCGGGGCCGCGGCGTCGCGGGAATTCCGCTTGCGACAATCCCGTTTCGGCGGGCACGTCTTTAACATTGACGACCGCCCATCGCTCTTTTCCCGCTGCGTCCTTTTCGAGCCGGAAGTACTCGGGCAGGGTGATGAGCGTGTCCGTCTTCGTCACCAGGTTTTCGTTCCACTTGTAGACGTAGGTCGTATCGTCCAGCGCGACGGGCGTCGCGAACGAGTTCCACGCCAGGGGCAACCGCTTGTCTCGATCGGTATTCTGCGGATAGATCCGCCAGGTCGCACCGCCGCGGCTTTCGAATGTGTGCACTTTCGCGGCCTTCGGGTCGATCGTGCCGGACACCGGCGAACCGCCCGCGAACCAGGCTTCCACGCCATCCCACAGTGCGGCCCGGCTGTAGGCCGTGATACGGTGGATCAGCGGGGCTTGTCCTTCGGCATGGCGCGGGAAATGCGTCGGGGCGACTCGGGCGTAGGTCTCGCCCTTCGCGTCGGTGGCGATGCAGGCCGGGATGTGCTGGGTTTCCATCTGCACGGCCTTGTTCGGGTCAGACGGGCGGGTGTCGAGGAACTTGCCCGCCAGATCACGTCGTTCGATCGTCGGTCGCGACCAGAATTCCGGCACGAAGAACGTGACCGGCCCCTTGAAATTGCCGGTGTTGAGGAACAGCGTCCAGCACTGGTTGCCGGTGGGTACGTCCTGGCCCGCGGTGGTTCGTTTCGGCGATGTCAGCGGCAGCGGCAGGTAGCCGTAGCCGAACAGCTCGCCCGACGTGCCCTGCTTGAGGTTCAGCCCGTCCGGCGGCCAGATTACCCAGGGGCTGAGCTGGGCGATGGCGTAGTGGCCTTTCGGATTCTGCCAGTCGCGGCCCTTGCCTGCGCCGGGGCCGTTGGCCCATTCGGCGAAGTTCAGGGCCACCCCGCCCATGATGAACTTGGGCGTCTCGGTGGCGAACCGCGTGTCCCGCCACCATCCGAGGCCGCCTTCGATGTCCGAATAGGCTTTCTCAGGCTTCGGACCGTCGTATTGCGAGAACATCCACGTGCCGAACAGGCCGCTCTGGAAATCCTGCCCCGGATAGTGCTGCAAAAGCGGCCAGGCGGCGACGTACATGGAAAAGCCGGCGTTGTACGACGCATCCACCCTGCTGTGCGGCACGAGCAGATAACCGGCCATCTCGGCCTTCTGGGGCGACTTTTCATCTCCCGAAACGGCGACCGGGCACATGAGCAACAGCGGCAACAACGTGGCGAAGAGGCGAAGGCGTTTGGACATCCGGAAGTCTCCCATGGCTGGTCTTTCGCGACTCATTCGGCCAGCTTCTTCGTACGAAGTTGTTTCATGGCGATGCCCATGGCCTCGCCAATCAGGTAGTAGGTCTCGGCGTTCGTGTTCCAGTGGTACGCCTGCCCGGTCGGCGAGACTTCTTCATCTCGCCAAAAAGCCCGAGTGCCGACGAAAGCCACGTTGCCCTGAAACTCAGGATACAGTGCCACAGCCGCCTGAGCCTTCATCAGCGACAGTGCCCTCGGGTGTTTTTCCGCAGGTCCGCTCATGCCGGTTTCGGCGATCACGAACGGTAACTTGGGCACCCCCAGATCCTTGCGTATATCGCGGATGAAGTTGGCCAGGTTCTTTTCGTATTCGTCGTTGAAGGCCTGGTTGATGCGGTCGTTCCAGCCCTGATGCCAGCCGAAGCCGGCCAGCTCATAGCCGCGGTCGCCAAGGTCCGGGAACTCGGCTTCGATGCTCTTGAGAATGGCTCTGGTGCGTTCGACGATTTCCTTGTAATAAGGCCCTGTCTCGCCGCCGGAGCTGGGCGGGCGGAAGTCCTGTGCCAGGCTCTTGCCGCCCCAGGCGAGCTTGATGAGCAGCACCGGCTCGTCGAATGCTTCGCCGACGACGGTGCCGAACCCGAGTTCCGGGCCGATACGGTCGTCCTTCACGCCGAAGCCGGCCGTGAGCTTGCCCTTTCGGTCGAGATAGTGTATCCGCACGTCGTCACGCTCGCGCCACTTGCCGTCTTTGTCGACAAGGTGCGCGAACCTGCCGGCCGTCGCCGGATCCTTGACGACGAACTCCAGGCTGCCTTTACCGCCATTGCGCTTCGGGTCGGCCGGAATGAAGCCGTGCCCTTCCATATTCGACTGCCCGGCCAGGATGAAGACCTGGATCGGGCGGGTATTGTCGGCCAGTTTGATGCCGGTCGGTCGAGGATTGTCCGCGGCAAAAATGAAGGCCGGAATGGCCGAAAGCAAAACAATGATCAAAACGGACTGAAAATGACGGCGATCGAGGCTCATCAGAAGTTGACTCCCGGATGCGATGGAGGTAATGGTATCGGCTGTCGTACGCGAGCCGCAATGCCTCAGGTTCAGTACGGCAACTTTTCTCTTTTCATGCTGGCATCATAAACAGTTGCGTCATTGAGGCACTTCGGATGGCCTGTCTATCGATGCAATCGGCAACGCTGGGTCAAAAATGACTCGAAGCTTCAGCCTCCTGGTACTTTGCAGATTTCGGAACGAGCCAAGACCGAGACCGGCTCTCAAGACGGATTGAATGGCCCGGGCCGAATCGATTCCGATTCCGAGCCACATAGCATGCTGAGTTTTTCCGAATTCACCGTGAAGATACTTAGCATCTTGAACGCGGGCTCGCTGCGGCTGAGGCGGAACAGTTACTGATCGACGTTTCAGTCGGAAGAGCCAGGTTGACCATCGTCGACTGCATTGCCCGAATTCGCTTGGCGCAGATTGAGCCATTCGGCCAGAACCGTCATGACAAGCGCTGTCGGAGTCAAGTGATATCTCATGTACGAAACGCCCGGGATGCAAACTCCGTTCCAGCCGGGATCCTGCCATGTCTGGCCTTCCCGGCAATTCAGCAGATAGGTGATCGCCTTCAGAACTGAGTCGCGTTCGCTGCCATATTGGCGAATCAGCCCTTTCGAAGCGAAAGCGGTCGCCAGAGGATTGCTGGGCCCAGATTCGAAAGCTCCGTGCCGATAGCTGTTCTTCGACTCTCCCCAGCCACCATCGGCATTCTGAACGGATTCCAGCCAATCCGCCGCGCGCTTGATCGAAGGTTCGTTTCGGTCTACGCCGCAACTGGTCATCGCATCGATCACCTGGCCAGTCGCCGGAGCGAAGTTCACGACCCAGCGGCCGAACCAATAGCCCTCGGGACTTTGATGACGTCTCAGGAAGGCGAGCCCGGATCGGACCGCCTTCTCGATACGGCGACCGTGATCGAACTGCGATCCTGCGAGCGGGCCTAATACTCTCAAAACTCTCGCCGTATTATCGACTTCCGGCCTCAGCACCTCATCCGCCAGCGGGCTGAAGAGATTCGCCGAAAGAACGGGAAAGGGGCGGCAGTTTTTGGTGTATGCCGCCCAGCCGCCGCTACGGTCCTGCATCGATACAACCCAGGACAGCGCCCGATCGAACGCTTCCGGAAGATCGTGAACCAAAGGCGAAAGAGATTGAAGAAAGATCGTCGTCTGGTCCGTGTCGCAGTTGATGCCGCCATGGACGCCGAAACACCAGCCGCCCAGGGGCGTTCCTTCGCTCGAAAGCGTTCGGCCGAATCGTCCACCCGGCAAAGTTTGATGTTCGACAAGCCAGCGAACGGCCATCTCGATCGCTTCACCGCCGGATGGATTGTCGAGTGCGAGAAGCGATCGCACGGCATAGGAAGTCGAATGAGTCGTCGATGGGGCAAGTTGCTGACGGGCCCCATCCGGCCCACTGACAAGCCAGTGCCGCAGCGATTTCAACCCCTTCCGGACTTCAGCCTGATAACGGCCGCCGCCGGCGTAGTCCAGAGCCATCAGATTCATGATCGAGGGCAGGAGCATTTCGCCGAAGGATCCGTCAACGCCCTGGAGTTTCAGTGCGGATTCCGCAGCTCTCTGTTTGGTCTTTTCGATTGCGAAGCATGGATCGACCCGGCGGCCAAGCCGGCTGGCAAGGTCAATGAAGAACCAGGCAGCTCGGATCGCGACACGCTCCGCGAAAGTGATTTCCGCTTTTCCTTGGCAGGCTAAAGCCGCGTGGGATGGCCAGCATCCCGGCCGATCAGGCATGATTCGCCAGCGAAGCCGATCCGGTCCGAATTCGGTCAAGGCAAGTTGAGGAGGTAACGGCCTCACGGCGGCATGGTCGTTGAGCAGGCAAAGGGCCGTCACCCCCAGCGTGAAAATGCCGCTGTTGTGCCAGATTCGACGTAGTTTCCAGTCGCTTGATACGAGTCTTGGCGAATAATAAGGGAACGCCTCACGAGGCATTTGGCCCAGGAGGGTGAGAAAGAAGCGGGGTACGATGCTCGTTCCCGTCAATCCGCCAAGTGTTTCGATGACCTGCCGCGCACTGCTCAGAATCTCATCCACTGGTGAAACGCCGCTGACTCGCATCGCCAGATAACACAAGACCGTATCATCCAGGGAGGATGGCTCGTCAGGGGCGCCTGACCATCCGCCGTCTGCACGTCGCTGAGCATGCAAATAACGCACGATTTCGGCTTCGTCATCGCGTTCGACGGCTTTGAGGTAGTAGAGGCCGATCAGGTAAATCGCGGCATGAGTCGGCGTCTCTTCTGAGGGCTCGTCCCAACTTCCGTCGTCTCTCTGACGACTGCGGATCCAGGCCCCCGCATTTCGCAATGCATCACGGACATGGTGGGTGCTTGGTTCGACCATCCTGGCCTCCCTTTCAACCGTCGTAAGCAAGGTCGATCAATTTCAGGCACATCGTATGGAGCATGATCTTCGGCCCGGAAGGCTTCATCAATGGACTGAAATTTGACCAGGCTTCTTCGACCATCGCTCGTGAGGTTTCTCTGCAGGAATCCAGTGCCCCGGAACGCATAACCAGCTCAATGCCTTCCTCGAGAATCTCGGGGTTCTGACGAAATTCTCGCGTCCCCAATATCTCCGAAAGCCGTGTTCTTCCGGCAGTGTCCAATAACTTGAGCGATCTTGCGAGCACGAACGTCAGCTTGCCGTTGGTCAAGTCCTCTCCCGTAACCTTGGACCATGAAGGCGAACGACTGAAATTATGGATATCGTCGACGATCTGGTAGGCCACGCCCAGAATTCTCCCGAAATCGATCGCGGCCTGGGTGATCCGGGCATCGGCCTGAGCGAGTTCCGCAACCAGTTCGGCCGCTCCGGTCGCTGCCGCTGCCGTCTTGAAGGCATACATCTGGAGAATTTTCGATTCGACGTCATCGGCCATCATCCGCTCGAGAAATTCCGGACTCATGAACCTTGACCAGTAGATGTCCGTTGCCTGCCCGCAATGGGCCTCGATGCAAATTCGCTCTTTGATTTCCAGCCAGCGAAGCTTCTGATCCGGTGTCATGTGCGGATGGCTTAAGACAGCGGCACCTGGCATGAAATAGAGGGTGTTGCCCGCGTTGAGTGCGACGTCGGTCCCATATTTCAGATGCAGGCAGGGCTGACCACGGCGCAAAAGCGATTCATCCTCGATATCGTCGATGATCAGCGCGCCGGCGTGAATGAATTCCAGCATACAGGAAATCAAAGCTTCATAAGGCCGGGAACGCACTCCCATCGCTTCCAGGAGCAGAATACCGAAAATCGGTCTCCAGCGTTTGCCGCTCCGGTCGATCAGATCCCACACCGGCGTCGCCAACATGTCCGTGTATGCATCAATTTCGTGCTGCCAGTGGGCATGCCCTACGAACCGATCGACACTTCGCGCATCGAACTTACGGGGCAGAAATGCCTCAAGGTGGTGGTCGATCCTGGAAGCCAGCTTGCCGACGAAATCTTCATGATCGAAAACGTAACCATAACCGTGAAACTCACCACGGGCAGTTCCATGCGAGGTTCGGTTCCGGATCGTTCCCTGAACGCGCCCGGCACCTTCCCAGACGGCCCTCATCGTTCCGAACGCGATGATCTCCTGGGCTTCGTGCAGCGGTTCGAACGCGAGTTCGATTTCGAGTTCCGGCACTTCGATCCGCCAGGCTACCGGATATTCGATGAAAGAATCAGGGCTCTCCCAATTTCGCAAAGGGGTAAGCGTGCAGGCGTAGACCGTTCTGGGACTTGCGCCTGATGAGCGGTAAGTCACGTGCGATCCTAAAGTTTCGCCCGATCGGGCGTCACGGTGTCTCATCACCAGCAAGTCGGCGCCATCGTCAAGATTGATGCCGAACCAGTCCCAACCCAATACCATGCCCGATCGAGGATCCCAGAACCAGTCGGTCTCACCCCATTGATGATCGACCCAGGCTTCCCCGGTCAAACGATCGCCTTTTTCATCCTTTCCTTCGACTCGAACTCGCGGATACGTGCGATAGGCCATTCCTTGCCCAAGAGGTACGAGATCCGGCCCGCAGGCGACATCCA
>Ga0075163_10013424_pt1 | contig 10605 bp, 7 predicted proteins | sample JI1023141ADNA_FD_71478 | JGI IMG/M metagenome (GOLD analysis project Ga0075163, IMG submission 71478) | Wastewater effluent complex algal communities from Wisconsin, to seasonally profile nutrient transformation and Carbon sequestration -... | ecosystem: Engineered > WWTP > Effluent > Algae... | reverse complement strand
CGATATCCGGGGGAAAGTCAGTTCAGTTCAGTTGAATGGTGCCCAGAAGAGGACCCAAAGTCCACCACTAACACATTGATTTAAAAAAATAATCCAATTCGAGGGGTGCAAAAGGCCCCCAAAAAGGCCCCCATTCAGCGCTCTTTGGCAACGGGCTTGTTGCTCAATCGCACCAATTGGGCTTGGCGGGCATCATATGCAAAATCCGTAATAGTTCCATCCCGAATTTTGCCTACGACTTCGTCTATGACATGCAGTGGGACAAGAAACCACTCCCTAGGAACCACAGGCCGCCCGAACCGATCCATGATCTGGATTTCCAGCCTCGCCGTTTCGAAGACGCGGTGGATCAACCCCTCAAGTTTCATGCGGTTCAGATTGAATAGTTCGTAGGTGGCGATGATCTCTACGTCCGCCATCAAGAACGTCGGTTGAAGCCTTGCCCCCGCCACACGCTGCTTGATGGGAGTGTCCGTGACGCCAATCTTATGCACCAGCTCCCGGTTTGCCGCGACAACCGGATGATCGGACTTGCTCCTGAGAACGTAAACCATGCCGCTGGCCTGGTCTGAGGGGACCACGGTGTCAGCAAACAGGGGGCCGGGGGCGGGGTCGAGTATGCGCCGCCCGGCCTGATCCGCATTGAGCGCCCGCTGGAGGGACCGCAAGAGCATGCTGCTTTGGGTGCCGTTGTCGAAAATGACCCGTAAGCGGGCATCTGTGCGGCCCTGAGGCGTGATCGTAGTTTCTCCCATCTCTGCCACATAGGCTTTGAGGCCGCCTACAATGAACCAGGCACCCGGCCTGATCTCAGCCTTTAGCTCAAAGGGGCGTGTTTGCCGCTCACCACTTTCGAGTTCCGATTGAACTTTCAGGAAGAGCGGCTTGAAGCTTTCAAAGTCAGGGCATTTCTCACGGTGTGCAATTTCTTCAGCGGCCCGGCGCTCTTCCATGGGGCGCACATGCTTCAGGCTGGAAATGTCGCCATCTAAGCTGCCGTCTGCCAACTGCGCCCGCAACTCTTCCGCGTTGATGTCGTCGTCGGGTAGCGGGATGTCCCCCTCTTCGCCCAGGAGATTATCGCGGTCCAGCGGCTTGAGGACTTCACGGCAATCAGCCTGCGCCCGAAGCCGATCGAGGCGCACAGCGTAGAGCCGCTCAAAAATGTCGTTCCCTTCACCGTGGCGGGGCAGGCGGCCCTTTTCGTCAACAAATCGCATAATGTCTTCAAACCCGGCAATGATCCTTTCTTCCCGGGCAGAACGTCCACCAGCCTTCGGCGCAGGGGCAAAGTCCGCAAGTTCGGCACGCAAATCATCGTCGTCAAACTCGGCCATAGCGGCCCTCTTTGTCATAGCGCATATACGCAGCAGCACCTTCAGCCAGCCGCCGTTCCCAGGCGTCTTGAGACTGCATGGATGGAAGTCGCCCGCGCTCTCGTCTAAACTTCACGGCGCGAACCGCGTACTCCCTCGCGTCCTCCGGTGTGATGTTCGTTCGCTTGGCGGCGATCGCAGCAGCAACTTGCTTCAGGCTTGCCTCACTCATCGCCTTCGCAAGAATTGCATAGGCTTCGCCGAATGGATTGATTCGGTCTATGAGATCAATGTCGAGTTCCCGCACGTCCATGGCGATACGTCGGATGCCATCAATCAGCGCGGTGTTCGCGGTGGCGACATCTGTCCCGGTACCCGTCCCGGCGATCGCTCGCTTCGCTTCCTGCGTGAAGTTCAGGGCGGCAATGGCGTGTTGGCGCACGGCCTCGCGATCGTGATCGTCAAGCTCTGGATACTTGTCGCGGATGATCTTTCCCATGCGGACTTGAGTAAGTTCTTCCGGCACGATTTCTGAATCAAATACCCCTCGCTCGATGGTCGATTTGTCCTGCACGAATGCAGCAATCACTTCTTCCAGGTCCTCTCGGCAGACACGCGCACCTTCGGCACTCTTGGGTTCGGCAAGGCCATTGATCTCGATGTGGATTTCACCAGTCGATTCATTGAAGCCAAAGTTGCTCTGTTTCGGATCAAAGCCCCTTTCGCCGTAGTCGAATCCTTCTTTCGGCTGGCTGGTTGGTGTCTTGGGTGTGAAGTTGAAGCGCGGCGCAAGCACCTGTTCCATCAACAGACTGGCGGCAATCGCCTTCAGGGTATCATTCACCGCTTCCCGAACAGCTTCCTCGGACGCGTCTGGCTCCGCGATGAGGTTTGTAAATCGCGCCCGTGCCTTGCCCGGAGCGTCGCGTGTGGCGCGGCCAATGATTTGCACGATCTCCGTCAGGCTTGAGCGATAGCCGATCGTCAAGGCGTGCTCGCACCATATCCAGTCAAAGCCTTCCTTCGCCATTCCCAGCGCAATGATGACATCCACAAAGTCGCGGTTCGCGCGTTGCGCTGGACTCTTCAATGCGGAAACAACCAGATCGCGCTTGACCGGATCATCATCCACAAGATCGGCAATTCGCAAGATCTGCCCGTCCGGTCGCATGACCATGTAAAAGCCTGTCTGCGGATCAATCCCTACCCATTTTCCAAGCATGCTCGCGATTTGCTCAACTTCCTTGTTCTTGTCCTTGGTGCTTTCCTTCGAATTCACATTCGGAATGTGCACGATCGTCTTTTCATTCGGATCCAGTACTTGCAGGATGTCGTCCACGTAGCTGCCCGAGTAAAAGTAATAGCCGATGTCCAGCGCCTTCAGGTGCTCGTACCCGTTCAATTGCTCGTAGTAGGTATAGGTGACCGTCTCAAATTTCGCTTCGTCAGCGGCGGACAAGACCGCCATTGCGTCACCCCGGAAGTAGGACCCTGTCATCGCCACGATGTGCACCTTGTCGCGAGCAATGAACTGTCCCAAGTGGGCGCCCAGCTTGTTGTCCTCGCCGGTACTCACATGGTGAAACTCATCGACGGCGATGAGCCGGTCGTCAAACACTTCAACACCGAATTCGTCCACTGCGAAACGGAAGGTTGCGTGCGTGCAAACAAGCACACGATCGGCGCTCGCCAGAAACTCGCCAACTGCTTTCACCTTTGATTTTGCAACTCGCGCGTCATCCACCCCGGGCGCATTGCAGAGATTCCAGCGAGGCTCTACCTTCCAATCTTGCACAAAGCCGCCTCTACTCAATGGCTCATCCGCGAAGCTCGCACCGATCGAGCGTTCCGGCACAACAATGATCGCCTGCTTCACGCCTTGATTGTAAAGCTTGTCCAGGGCGATGAACATCAGGGCGCGCGACTTGCCTGATGCAGGAGGCGACTTGATCAGAAGATATTGCTCACCGCGCTTCTGGTAGGCGCGCTCCTGCATAGGTCTCATGCCCATCGCATTCGCCTTTGTTGATGCGCCGGTTCGCTGATAGCCGACTGAAATCGTAGGAATCGATTTGCGCTCCATCATTTCCCGGTTGCCTTTTTCCGTTTTGCGGACGTACCGCTCGCAGCGGTCATTTTCGCGTACATGTCGAACAGCTTCTCAAGTCGCTCGGTGTCGTTTTTGAAGCGACGACCAATGTATATCCGCTCCAAGATTTCGTCGTTGCGTTCGTGCGCAGACCGAACCATGGGAAATTCAGTATCCATCCTGTCGGGATCGTACATGTCTGCGATCGTGGCCGGGAAGTAATTTTCACGCGCGAGGAGAATATCTTCGGCGCAAGCGGTCAGCTCGGATTTGTTTGTGTCAGTCAGCGTCGGAACGGGAAAGGTATTCCATCCCAGAGTGTTTGAATAAGAAAAGTCAGTCCGCATTCTCACGCAAACTGCTCCAATCCAAACCAAATGTATTCGAGAGGCAACAAGTGCCATATTCCAAAGGGGAGCGTCATACAGCGCATAGTTCTTATTCGTTGTAGTGGTTTTGTTATCGATGATGCCGCAGGGTAGATATGGTCTGTTCTCTGAAGATATTGCGGGTACCAGTATCGTATGATTTCTCCCGACATTCATACGCTGGAATTGATGGGGCCTTACAGCAATGTCTCGTGCCGTTTGCCCACCTTGCAAGCGTGAATTTTTCACGGCTTCAATACGTTGCGCGATAGGAGCGATGAGCAGAGCTTCGGCTAGATACTTGTCCTCAATCCAAAGACAATACCTTTCGAGGCCACGGATGAACTCAGCAGAACCGTAAATACGCCGTACAAATTTGCCGACTTGCTCCTCTGTTAGATGCAGCGCGTCTCGCTCAGACCGAGACAACAGCAGAAATCCTCCGTCAATTGGCGTGTTGCCGAAGGTCATTTCACACTGTTGACCGAGTGGCTGATTTTCTTTTTCGACTACTACGTTTTCTCCCGCCGCTAGGTATGCATTAATATAGCTGACACGGCGAGCAATCACCCGCCCTCCCTCGTCAATCGTAAAAATTCGCCTGGGACTTTGAGGGGTTGTGCTTATGCCAACAATTACAACAGTTACTCCTGCGTTGTGGCTTGCGAGATTCGCCCACTTGAAGGACGGATAGGCAAATTCGATCTCATTTTTAGTACGGAAGACTAGCGGCCAAAGGAGGGAAACTTGAATGCCTTGGCATACGGAATTTGTGGCCACAAATGCGGCAGCAGACTTTGATTTTGTGCCATATTCGGCTGCTTTTAAGAACCAGCCAGAAACGTAGTCTAACGATTTCCAATTCTGAACCTTGCCTTCGAATAGGGCACGTATGTCTGCCTTTTGTTCGTCCTGTTGATCTCGCGCGCCAAGATAAGGAGGGTTGCCGCAAATATAGGTTTCGCCGCCGTCATTTTCGAATTCTATTTGTGATTGCTCAAGTGGTGTCTCAAGCAAGTCATCGGAGTGCAGCTTCACACGTGTGCCGGAAGGCGGGCAGACACTCAACCAGTCCAGCCGTAAGGCGTTTCCGCAAGTGATCCAGTTCATGGTGTCCAGCGGCAGGAAGGCTTGCGCAGCCTGCTTTTGGCCATGATAGATCACATTGCACTGAAATTCTGCGATTATCAGCGCTAGCCGCGCAATCTCTGCCGGAAAGTCCCTCAGTTCGATGCCGCGAAAGTTTGTCAGAGGAATATCAGACTTACGTTCTGGTTCGCGCCGCCGCTTGTTGATCTCCGCTTCGATCGCGCGCATTTCCTTGTAAGCGATCACTAGGAAATTTCCTGAGCCGCAAGCAGGGTCAAAAACACGGATGCGCGAGATTCGATTCCTGAGGTTCAAAAGCTTTCGGGAATTGTCGCCCGCTTCCGCCAGCCTCTCCCGCAATTCAACCAGAAACAGAGGGTTCAGGATTTTGAGGATGTTGGGCACACTGGTGTAGTGCATTCCCAACGCGCCGCGCTCTTCGTCATCGGCAACAGCCTGAATCATGGACCCGAAGATGTCGGGATTGATCTTCTGCCAGTCCAGATTGCCGACGTGCATCAGATAGGAGCGCGCAATCTTGCTGAACTTCGGAACTTCAGGGCTATCTGCAAACAGCCCGCCGTTCACATATGGAAATGCGTCTGCCCAGGGTCGCAGGCCGGAACTCGCCCGATCGGCAATCCTGATATTCATCGCGCGGAAGATTTCGCCAATCACGAAATCCGTGTTCGATGAATCCCGATCACTCATTTGCTGTACGGTGGAGGTGAACAATCCATCGCCGTTGAAAATGTCCGTATCTTCGGCAAAGAAACAAAAGATCAGCCGCGCCATGAAGTGATTCATGTCATGCCGCCGATCGGCTTGTGCCCAATCAGGATTGTCCTTCAGCAGTTCGACGTACAATTTGTTGAGACGGCTGGTCGCCCGAATGTCGAATGCATTTTCAGTGATCTGACGGACCGAGGTGATCCCGGCCAGAGGCAGGAAAAACCCGAAGCGATCGGGCAGGCTTGCGAATGTGCAGGAGATCGTTTCGCCCGAATTCAGGTCCTCGGCCTCCAGATCGACGCCATCTGTGACCAGCGCGAATTTCGCTTTGAACTTCTTGTTTGCCGGGCTGGCTTTCACCTGAGCGAGCGTGTTGGTGACTTCTCCCGGGCTACAGACCGCAATGTGAATATTGTTGGTTTGCAGCACGCCGCCAACGTCAGACCGGTTGGTGCTGCCCGCTCTCAGCTTTTCAATCGTGGCTTCCTTGTTTCCGAAAGCCGACAAGAAGACATATGGGAATTCCGAAGCATCAAATGGAAGGGCCGCGAGATCGGAAACGGCTTGCTCGATTTCAACTGCGTTCATGAGTTGCGCTGCCCAAAATGTCAGCGTCATGTTTATCGCTCCACGACACCGGGCGGCAAGGGCGCGGGACCTATGCTCCCTCTCATGGAGGTCCCTGTGATTTACCAGCCCGACTTTTCCCGCTGTGCGCGCCACTCAGGAAGGCGCCGAATCAGTTCGCTTTGACGGTGTGCCGGGACTTGTCCGTAACTCATGAAGGTCGTCATGACGTCGTTGTGCCCCAGCGCCTGGGACACCGCCTTGAAGGCTTCAGGGGGCAGGTCCAGGGTCATGGCGTGTCGCGTCAACGTATTCCGGAAACTGTGGGGGGCGAAATAGGGCAGTTTCGCCATGGCGAACGCCATTTTGAAAATCTCGCGCACGGGCGAGCTACTCTTCCAGCCCGTCAGCTTCAGCCCCGATGGCTTGAACGCGCCGTTGGGGTCGATTTCCAGCGCGGTGGCGGGAAAAAGTGGAGTGTCGTGACCGCGCAAGGGGTCAGCAGCCAATTCGCCGTGCCAGTCCCTCACAATTCCCATGGCCAGGCCGGAAAATGGAAGAAAGTCGGTCTGGAACGATTTGGCGAACTTGGTCCGCACATGTCGGGCGTCCTGATACACGTGTCCTTCGCCGGTGTTTACGTCTCCCAGGCGGATTGATGCTAGCGCGGAGGCCCGCGCGCCTGTAAGGGCGGCAAACGCCACAAGGGCGCGATTTCGGCGCTCAATGGCGGACGTCACCGGCATAAGTGACAGCACGTGTTCGATTTGCGCCAAAGTGGCCACGCCTCGCTCACGCCGCGCATCCGCGATCGCAACGTCCTTGCGGGTCAGGCTGAAATAGTTGGCGTCAGAATAGTGAATCTTTGCCTTGTAGCCCGGCTCGCGGGACAGCCAGCGGAAGAATTCCTTGAGGACGCGCAATGTCGAATGCTGTGTAGCCTTGGAAAGCTTCTCACCGCTGCGTGCATTGCGGGTGTCAGCGAGCCTGCGCTTGAAGGCAACCGCCTGCTCAAAATGAAATGACTTGAAGTCCTTCCGGTTGGTGTAGTCCTCGAACCGCGCAAGTGCTTTGGCCACAACGTCGATGGTCGCTTCGTCGCGTCCTTCGGAGTCGCCCAGGAAGCGGAAATACTTGCGTTTGATCCGTTCGTTTTCGGGGTGGCATTTCATCAGGTTTTGCCCTCAGGGTTGAAGTGAAGATTTAGGGAGCGTGTGAAGCGCGCTTATAGGCTTGGTGGAGCCACCTGAATTTTGACGGCGCAATTCGGGAAAATTTGCATGACTCGTTTCATGTTCACACGCCGGTACATGGTGGCTTCACAGCAAGCACAAAGCCCCGTTGCGTTCCCAGTTACCGAGTTAATCGGAATGACGTCCACCATCCCCAAAGCAGGGGGCTTGGGGGCGCGGCATCGGAGGCAATAGATCGTCCCGGGCGGACAAGGAGATTTCCGGGACATGTGCCGCTTTTTCAGAAAGGCAATCACTGCCGCGCCCGTAAACAGGAAGGGGCGCCGTTCATCGACCGGCGACAGGCCGCAACGTTGCCATTCGCGGATGGTATTTTTGTGAACGCCGAGAAGTTCCGCCAACTCGGAAACGTCGTAGCTTCGGTGGATTTTTAGTGCGCGGATACGGGCTTGACTGACGGGCATGGCGTGCGCCCGATCTAAGAGGCTTGCTCAATCAGGCGCCGGATGGACTCCACCTTGACCAGCCTGCGCCGCCCCAGCTTGATCGACTCCAACCGACCATCTGCGATCATTTCGTAAATTGTGGTCCGCCCTAATCCGAGAGCGCGGACGGTTTCATTTATCGATACGGCCAATTGTTCCATTGCAGAACCCTTTCGCATGTCGCTGAACACCAGCGGATGCGAGAACGGTTAGCTGCGGTTTCGGCGCTCGTCGGACGGAGAAGGCCAATAAAGGCCAAAAATGGGGCCAGAAACTCTTTGTCACAAGCTACTAGGCGTCAGCCTTGATGGAGTTCCAGATTTTTTTCGCCTTCTCACGGGCAGCCGATTCGCTCATTTCATGACCCTTGGATTCCACCCATGCCAGCAGCGCTTTCTCAATGTCGGCTTGCTTCCTGGGCTTTAGGTCGTTCTCGAAAATCTGCTTCCAGATTGCGCACATCAAGTCGTCATGAAATGTCGCGGGCGGGCGTCCGCCCGGCGTCACAGGCGATTTTTTTGCAGGCGGCCATATCGCCGCGATTGACTCAACTAAAAAGTGGACACCCATAAGGCTCAAGTGATTTCCGCCCGCTGCGTTGCAAGCGTCGGCACTGATATTGCCGGTCTCTGTGCTGAACGCGGAGACGTTCACCGACGAAAATCCTAGCCAAAAATCGGGTGGAACATCCCATTCGCGCTGCTGCCACACCCATTGGCCGGTATCATGAACGCCAGTCGATAGCCTAGCCAAAACGGCCCGTGACGCGACGAAACCGAAGCCCGCCTGTTCTATCAAGGCGCTCATCGCGCGTCCGCGCTCCAATTTTGAATTGCGTTGGATGAAGTCAACGGCCTTATCGGTGGGTAGCCAATCTTCTTTTCCGGCCACCGAGAACCCACGGGCTACACCTGCACGCTCTTCGGCAGGGAGCGCATCCAAAATTCCTGCAAGTTCGAAAGTGACCCCGAATGCCCGAAGATGCACTTTCTGGTCTATCCAAGTGGAGAAGTCGCCCGACTGCCAGTTTTGATCAAGCGCTTCGAGGCCTTCTGCCCACCAAAAATCGGGCATGATCTCTTGATCATCGTATCGCTTGGGTCCAACAAATAGGCGCTTTGCTTTTGCCCTAATCAGGCCAGCGTGAAGGCGCGTGAAGATTGTTGAATAAAGCGATGGAATCCTGAAGGCGTCCCAAGCACTGATCCATTGTTCGTGCATGCTCGCCAGATAGCGCCCGCGTTCGATTGAATCAAGGGTAGGGGCGCACTCGCATCCAGTTACGCAGTTCGAATATGAACCACTTTCGCCCCGGAACGCAGGGCGTCAAGTTTGTCGCTCCACCATTGCGCCATTCGCACCCGTTCTTCCCAATGCGTTCCGCGATGGTAAGCCGCGCGGACTTTGTCAGTGTCTTTATGGGCGAGGGCGCGCTCGATTGCGTCCGCGTGCCATTTCCCGGATTCGTTGAGCAATGTGCTCGCCATTGCCCTGAAGCCGTGCGCAGACATTTCGTCGGCTGAAAAGCCCATCCGGCGCAACGCCGCATTGGCCGTGTTTTCGGACATAGGTCGGGCAGGGTTCCCTTGCGCCGGAAAGACCATTCGCCCGTCGCCGGTCAATTTTTGAATGTCGCGCAGAATCGAAACCGACTGAGTGGACAGAGGCACAACGTGCTCGCGGCGCTTTTTCATTCTTTGCGCTGGAATACGCCATACTGCGGCGTCGAAATCGATCTCCGTCCACTCTGCCTTGCGTAGTTCTCCGGGACGGACAAAGACGTGGGGCATCAACATAAGGGCCAGGCGGGTGACCGGCGCCCCTTCATAGGATTCGATAGCGCGCAGCAGCTCACCAGCGCGCTTAGGCTCCACGATCGCGGCGAGGTGCGTCGGCGACGGGGCCGCAACCGCTCCCAGCAAGTGCACGGCAGGATCGTCTTTGGCGCGTGCGGTGGCTACGGCGAACCGGAAGACACGGCTGGCGAATGCCCGGGTTCGCTTGGCCGTTTCAAGCTTTCCCTCTTTTTCCTGCCTCTGGAGAAGGGCAAGCAGTTCGTGTGCCTCAATGTCTGCGATCGGTCGGTGGCCAATGACAGGTTTGAGCCAATCCTGTGCCCATTTCATCTTGGCGATGGTTGCAGGAGATCTGCCTTCGCTTTCAGCCCTCTGGATGAATTCTTCAGCTATGCCGTGGAAGGTCGTTGCAGCCGACAATTTGGCCGCGACACGTTCCCTGCGCTTCGCGGCTGCGGGGTCCTTACCTGAGGTCGCCAGTTCCCTTGCGCTGTCCCGCTCCTTGCGGGCCTCAGCCAGACTGACCTCAGGGTATTTGCCGAGAGAGAGTTTCCGCTCAATTCCATGGGAGCGATACTTGACGCGCCAGAGCTTGCCACCGGCGGGAGTGACCAGAAGATAGAGGCCAGCGCTGTCCGCGATCTTGTAGGCGCGGTCTCGCGGTTTGGCCTTGCGAATGACGGTATCGGTCAGGGGCATGAAATCACCTCCGAAAAAAGGCCCCCAAAAAGGCCCCCATTTTCATCTGGCTAGACGCGAACAAACGCGAACGCGCGTGAACTCAAAGCATGCAGATTATGCAGCTTTTTGGCCAGTTTGTCGATTGTCGGAGAACAATTGCGAACAATGAAATGGTGCCCAGAAGAGGACTCGAACCTCCACACCTTGCAGTACTAGTACCTGAAACTAGCGCGTCTACCAATTCCGCCATCTGGGCTTGCAAGAACAGTCAAGGGCGGGAGTGGTATCC
>Ga0075163_10013423_pt1 | contig 10606 bp, 11 predicted proteins | sample JI1023141ADNA_FD_71478 | JGI IMG/M metagenome (GOLD analysis project Ga0075163, IMG submission 71478) | Wastewater effluent complex algal communities from Wisconsin, to seasonally profile nutrient transformation and Carbon sequestration -... | ecosystem: Engineered > WWTP > Effluent > Algae... | reverse complement strand
TGAAGATCAGGTTGATGGCACTTTTCTGGTATTCGTTCCTGAATTTCGATTGAGAAATATCCTTTTCTATACTCATATCCATTGATTGCTTATTACAAAAATAGAAATAGTCTGCCAACATAACAGTGTTAGACAGACTATTTCTATAAAATGAATAAATTTTAACTTAACTGTTGTAATAGAATTTCTCTTCTACAATTTGTCCGTTCTTCCAGCGCTGTACCGAAACCTGTGTATAATTACGGGTTCCATAATCTTTGTGTGTAAAATCCATCCACCATTCTACCACTGCAATTCCATCGCTGATAATGGTATTCACCACTTTCGCTCCGCGGAATTCTGTAAGGCCATTCACGAAGGCTTCTTCATACTGACGGTTCATATCTTTTCCAACCCTTACCGGATAATCATTGTCTTGCATTACCACATCATCGGCGTAGAACTTTTCAAAAGCATCGAGGATTTTACCTTCCAGAATCATTTGGTTCAATTCATCAACCAGTGTCCTTAAATCTTTCATAATTGATATGTTTTTAGATTGAAGAACAAAATTAATGTTTAAACATTGAATTGACAAATTTATTATTTCCCAGGGTCGTCTTTGCTGTCTGCTGAATCTGAAACCGGAACCATATCTTCACTGTCATCGCCAAACTCATTGATATAAATTTTAACCAGGATGATGAAATAACTCACCAGCAATGGTCCGAATATGAGTCCGATGAAACCAAAGAGGTTGAGTCCGACAATCACGCCCAGCACCGTAATCATGGGATGTACATCGCCCATCCGTTTCATCAGGCTCAGCCTTGCGACATAATCAACATTCCCTGTTACAACGATGCTGTATATCATCAGGCCTATGGCAGGCCAGTTGAGCCCCTGCGAGAACATATAAGCCACGAGTGGAACCCAGATGATCATGGTTCCTACCAAAGGGAAGAATGCAAATACACCGGTTACAAATCCCCATAAACCCCAGTCTTCTACCCCAAAAATCCAGTAACCTAGGGTTGCAAAAGCTCCCTGGATTATACAAATGATCGGGATGCCCAGTGCATTGGCTTTGACCATCATCTTGGTTTCGCTTGCCAGTATATTGATGTTTGAAGGTTTCAGCGGAATGATTTTACCCAGGTATCTTTCTACTTCCCGGCCATTTACCAGCAGGTAATAAAAAAGAAAGAACATCATGATCAGGTTGGTTAATACATTCGCCGTACTGTTCAGAACCTTTGGTATAAAAGAGGACACTTTTGCTGAAATAGATTTTACACTATCTGCACTGAGCAACGAAATACCTGTACGTTCTTTTATTTTAGCTGCGATGGATTGAATCCCCTCTACAATTTTATCCTGGTTTTCGGCAATGGAATTAATTTTCGGACTGATCAGCGCTATGCTGAAATAAACCGGAAGTGCAATGATCACAATATAACCCAGCATAAAGAGAAGGGCTGTTCTGCTTTTATTCCATTTATTTTTAAAAATCAGTTGATAGTATAAAGAACGACTGAGTATATAAAGGGTAAAGCCTCCCAGTAAACCGGGGATAAAAATCCCCATTTCGAGGATCAGCAATGAGGCGATTACAATAATCAGCACCAGCACAAATACCTGGCGCAACCTTTCATTGAAGACTTGTTGGTTCATAAACGATTATTTGATGGTAAACATAGCGGTTTTTAATCTTTCCAAACAGAAACCCCTTCGCTGCAATTGGAACAGATGTCGATGTTCTTGCGGCTTTTCATCAGTTCTGATCGGAACTGCCGGTAATTGTCGTTCTTCCAGATTTCCTTAAAAGGCTGGTTGCGCAGATTTCCCAATTGATGCATGGCGTCTTTGTCGAAACAACAGGGAACTACCAAACCATCCCATGTAATGACATTTGCGTGCCAGAGTTTCCAGCAGCGGTTGGCGAGTTTGTTTTTTGCCCTGTAAGTACCATCTGCATTTTTGCGGTAGCGGCTGAATTTATCAATGGTTGGAATAAGCTGGTTGGGATCGGTTTCAAAATTATATACCTGTGCTGTTTTGAACCTTACTTCGTCTACGCCAATTTCCTTTGCGAGTTTTTTGATGTCTTCAATCTGGTGTTCATTGGGTTTCACCACAAGAAACTGGAAGAAAATAAAAGGGGTTTTGCTGTTGAGTTCCTTTCGGCATTTGATGATATTCCTGGTTCCTTCGAGCACTTTTTCGAGTTTTCCGCCAACCCTGTATTGTTCATATACATCCTGGGTTGTTCCATCGATGGAAATGATCAACCTGTCGAGCCCGCTTTCCACTGTTTTTCGTGCAGCCTCTTCCGTTAGATAATGTGCATTGGTGGAAGTGGCTGTATAAATTCCTTTGGAAGAAGCATATTTCACCATATCCAGAAAGGCCGGGTTCAGGTAAGGTTCTCCCTGGAAATAAAATATCAGATAAAGCAGGTGCTTATGGATATCGTCGATGGTTTCTGTAAAAAAATCTTTTTTGAGCATCCCGGTAGGGCGTGAAAAAGCCCTGAGGCCACTCGGGCATTCAGGGCAACGAAGGTTACAGCTGGTTGTGGGTTCAAATGAAATGGAGACGGGCAGTCCCCATTGTATGGGTTTACGGGTAAAACGGCTCAGGTAAAAGCTCAGCAGAACTTTCACTGCATTCCATATCCTGGGAACAGTGAGTTTACTGAGGAGGTTTATAGTATCATTCCGGTTAAGCCTGGGCATACCGGCAAATTTACTGGTATTTTATTACGGCTGATATCAGTAATCATTTGCGGCTGTAACAAATTCCTCTTCGCACAACTCTTCTTCAGGTAAAGGCCAGCTACTGATTTCATCCCTGAAACAGAGTTTATTGCGGGTAAAAGCTTCGTAATTGTGGAATACAACGTTCAATGCAATAAAATTCATCACATAGGTACGTGTTTCAGCAGGTAGTAAATCCTTGATATCCCAGAAAGTTGGATTGGCTTTGCCGGTTCTTTCCATGGCATTCCAGACGTTTCCAACACCGCAGTTATAACTTGCTGCAATCAGCAACCAGTCGTTGTTTAGATTGCGGCCGCGGTCCTTTAAATAACGGGCTGCAGCATGAGTGGATTTCAGAAAGTTTCGTCGGTCATCCGTTACCGTTACTTTCTTTGTTTTCACCAACTGTACCGTTTCAGTTTTCTGCTTTTTCTTTTTTCCTTTGGGAGATTTGATCTTAGGTGCTTTCACACGGGTTTCAATTTTCAAACCATATTCCCGGGCAACTTCATCCATAAACTGCCAGTAACCTACAGCGCCTGCTTTAGACACCGCATTGGCATTGAAGCCGCTTTCAAGGGCGAGTAGCACCCTGAATTCGGAGGGAATATTGTATTTTTTGAGGATAGCAACGGCCTTGGGAAATAATTTCTTGCTGCGGTTGAAAGTTCTGATCAGGTAATCTTTACGTGCCTGGCTGAACTTTTCAACATAGCCAACAGATTGTTCTTCATGTCCTGAAAGAATTGCAGGATAAACCACATTCGCTTTTTTCACAACGATATAGGGTTGATCCTCCTTCATGGAAACATAAGCCATCGACTTAACTGAAGTGTCATTTACATTTATGGAGCTTCCGGCTTTCGCTACGGATAGGGCTGTAAAATTAAAAAGGCAGCATGCAGCGACTTTAACAACTGATGTTTTCAAATTATAATTATTATTACAGGGTGAAATAATAGCACTGCGAGAGCGTTTCTCATAGGGCAATCCTAAAAACGCCTAACCGGAAACAATATTGCCTTAACAGTATTTTAACAGGCAAAACAGCAGGTTGTTATTAAATAAATTTTACATACCATGCGAATTTTAATCTTTCTTTTACTGGCGGGATTTTCTTCTGTTGCACAGCAATCTCCTGAATATAAAGATGTGGCAGACATTGCTTCCTTTGAAGGCAATGCACATGCAAGGCTCCTGGGCGGTCAACAGTTAACCGCCGCTTCATCCAATATTGATGTAAAATATTATCGTTGCCGATGGGAGATTGATCCTTCGGTGCGGTTTATCAATGGCGAAGTGACTGTTTATTTTAAAGCCAGTGAAAATACCAATTCCATCATACTCGATATGATGAGTGTACTCGTAACCGATAGTGTTAAACAAAGAAACAACCAGCTGAGTTTCACCCAGCCCAACAATACACTGGAAGTAAATTTCAGCAACACAATCAATGCCGGACAACTGGATTCAATCAGTATATATTACAAGGGTATTCCGGCTTCTACCGGATTCGGCTCTTTTATACAATCATCGCATGCAGGCGTTCCCGTTATATGGACACTGAGTGAACCTTACGGAGCCCGCGACTGGTGGCCTTGCAAAAACGGGTTAGACGACAAGGCTGATTCCATCGACATTTATATCAAGCATGATCCTCAATACAAAGCAGCAAGCAATGGAATGCTGCAATCGGAAACGCCTGTAAATGCCGGCGCTTCTATCATCACTCACTGGAAACATCGTTATCCTATTGCAACTTATCTGGTATGCTTTGCCGTTACCAACTATGCTGTATTCAACGACAGTGTTCAGTTGGGAAATGTAAATCTGCCAATGGTTACCTACTGCTATCCCGAAAGTCAGGCTGCATTTGAAGCAGGCACACAAAACACGCTGGATGCGATGCAGCTTTTCAGTCAGTATTTCGGCGAATATCCTTTTATCAAAGAAAAATACGGCCATGTTCAGTTTGGATGGGGCGGTGGTATGGAACACCAGACTTCCACCTTTATAGTAAATACCAACGAATCCCTGGTAGCGCATGAACTCGGTCATCAATGGTTTGGTGATAAAATTACCTGTGCATCCTGGGAAGACATCTGGCTGAATGAAGGATTTGCCACCTATCTCGCCCGTTTTTATATGGAAAATAAATACCCGGCTACGGCTGTTGCCAACAGGCTGATTGTACTCAATAATATTACTGCTACACCTGATGGTTCGGTTAAGGTAAATGATACAACCAGTGTTGGCAGGATTTTCAGTGGAAGACTGTCGTACAACAAAGGATCTTATCTCGTTGGCATGCTTCGGTTGAAACTGGGCGATGCTGCTTTTTTTGAAGGCATTAAAAATTATGTAAACGATCCTGATGTAAAATATGGATACGCACGCACAACTGACCTGCAACGCAACCTGGAAGCTGCCAGCGGACAAAACCTTTCCCGTTTTTTCGAGCAATGGTATACCGGTGAGGGCTACCCGACATATAATGTAAAATGGTCGCAGCTGGGCAGCGGTAGTGTGAAATTCAGTATGAACCAGGTAAGTTCACATAGCTCCGTGCCATTTTTTGAAATGACAGTGCCGTTGGTTTTTAAAAATGCCAGTGAGTCCAAAACCATCCTGGTAGACAATAAAACAAACGGTGAAATTTTTATCCGCAACCTGGGATTTGTTCCCGACACAGTATTGATTGATCCCGAATACCTGATCATCAGTAAAAACAATACCAGTGAAAAAATAAATTTCCCGGCAAACAACACACCTGCTGTTGAGATTTTTCCCAACCCGATTCAAAACCCGCTGACTGTTTACCTGCATGACTTTACAGAAACAAAAGCAACCATTCAATTATACAATATGGTTGGTCAGCTGATTTATAAAAAAGAAATAGCATTGGTAAACGGAGCCGAATTGTTTTATCCCGATTTCAGTAATCTGGCTTCGGGTCAATACATCATTACCGTACAGGCAGGTAATTTCAGGCATACGCAGAAACTCATAAAATAGCCGGGGCTTTATGGCAAAAAGAAGGAAAAAAAATCCCTGGCGTACACTGCTGGTATCCCTTACCGTTGTGAGCTGCCTGGCAATCATTGCGTTTTACCTTAGTCGTTATTTCAGCAGGCCTTCTTTTGTGCATTACGATGCATTTGGTATTTCTCTCCCATCGAATTATGCCATTCATGGTATTGATGTAAGCAGGCACCAGCGGAATATTTCCTGGGATGCTGTAAAGATGATGAAAGTGAAAAATGTAAAAATCGGATTTGCTTTTATCAAAGCGACGGAAGGTCTCGGACGTATCGATGAACAATTCAGGAGAAACTGGCACCATGCCGGCAAAGAAAAAATACCCAGGGGAGCATATCATTTTTTCATTGCAAGCAAAAGCGGAAAAGCACAGGCAGAGAATTTTATTGAAACGGTAAAACTGGAAAAAGGTGATCTGCCACCTGTGCTGGATGTAGAACAAACCAATGGTGCTTCTGTTGCCGATTTACAACGCCGTGTAAGCGACTGGCTCAAAGCTGTTGAAAAGGCTTATGGGGTAAGGCCCATCATTTATACCAATGCAGATTTTTACACCAATTTCCTGGCAGGTCAGTTTGATGAATATCCGTTATGGGTGGCGCATTATCTGGTTAAAGACAAGCCACGGATTAACCGAAAGTGGCATTTCTGGCAGCACAGCGAAAGTGGCCATGTAAGTGGTATTGAACCTTATGTTGACTTCAATGTTTTTAATGGTGATAGCAGCAGTTTCAGAAGAATGCTGATGAGATAAAAAAAGGAATGACTAATTTTATAATCATGGGCTACGAAAACAATACGAGGGCTTTTCTGATCATGATCGTTCAATCTATTTCCATTGTATTGCTCTGGATGATGCTGAATGTATTGTTGGGCATTTACCTGGGTTATGGTTTTTTCGAAGGGAAACCCAATTGGAAAAACATTGTTTATTACATCGGTTTTCTGATCAGTTTGTTTTTCCTGGTAAGGCATATAAAAAGAAAGTGGAATCTCTGATCATCAGCTGCTGTGATCTGCCACAATCACCCATCTGTTCTTCACTTTTTTGAACAACAATGTAAAATGTCCTTCCATATTTCCTGCAGTACGGAACAATTCCCATTTACCGGTAATATGAAAATACAGTACAGATAAGCGTTTCACCTCAATGATGCTGAATTTCAGTTTACCCATGGCTGCCGTATCGGGATATGCCTTCCGGTAATTATTCAGCGTTTGTTCCCAACCGTAAGTAACACCCGATTTCCCGATAAACATCAGCGAATCACTCTTCCAGTAAGTATCCATGAATGTTTGGAGGTCACCCTTGTTCCAGGCAGTTTCCTGTTCCTGCATGGAGCGAAGAATTGTTTTCTCATCTTCCGATTGTGCTGTACTGTTCAGGCTGAATAAACAAACAAGTAAAACGAAAAGCAGGTATCTCATAAAAAATATTTTATGAAAGTTAACCATTCATTCTTTACCATATTAATGCTGATGATGCGGAGAATTGCATTTGCTCTGATGGCAACGCCTGTAGTTGATATAATGTGCTGTAATGATCAATAGAACAGCTACCGATAAAAAAACAAATTCCTGTTCAGCAAAAAACTGCTTGGCCACCAGGAACACAAAACCCAGTAAAAAAATCATTCCCGGAACCAGAGAGCGGTGATGCCTGATATAACCATGGTAGAGCGAATAGCTACCTACCAGGAAAGCTACTCCAATCATCGTCCATTCAAAAAAGGCATTGTGTATGATATTTACACCAAAAAGCGGAAGGGAGGGAATGATTACCGGAAGGAGGGCGCAATGTATAGCGCATACGATTGATGTAGCAATCCCAACCCCATCCCAGTTCATTTTAAAATTCATACGGACGGCAAATATACAAATATTTGCAATGTTGTTGCAAGTTTTATGATTTCTTCATGATTTCCGTAGTAAATTTGCTTATAGAATTTAACCAATGAAAAAAAACAGGCTCTGGATTTATATCGGATTTTTCGTGGTACTGCTGGGTGGCTTTTACCTGGCCATCATGAAGGAACATCCTTTCACCGATTCTAAACTCGCCGTAATCAACCCCAATATCCCGGATTTTAAATTTGTTAACCAGGACGGAAAGCCCTTTACGCCGAAAAACACATTGGATAAAGTTTATGTGGCTGAATATTTCTTTACAACCTGCAGGGGAATTTGTCCGAAGATGAATGCCAACATGCGCCGGGTATTTGAGGCATTCAAAGATGAAAAGAACTTCCTCATTGTTTCCCATACCTGTATGCCCGAAGTAGACAGTATCCCATTACTAAAGGCTTACGAAGCGAAGATGATCAACGGATCATTGAAAAAAAATGATGATGGTTCATACAAAGTGGTTTATAATGAAGCAGATTCTGGTAAAGCAATTAACAATCCTAACTGGAATTTTGTAACCGGTGATAAAGCATCTTTATATAAACTGGCTAGGCAGGGCTATATGATCGACAATGGAAAACCCGATAGTACACAACAGATCCAGGATCAGTTTATACATACCCAGTTTTTTGCATTGGTAGATAAAAACGGAAGGGTTCGTGGGATTTATGACGGACTGATTGAAGCGGATGTGCAGAAACTACTCAATGATATTCCGGATTTACTGAAAGAGAAAATTGATCACAGCCGGTTTATGAATGGCTTTAGCAATACGCCCAATTAATTCAGGATGATAGAAGCACAAATGGACATACTTAGAAAAAACGGACTGAGCATCACCGAAGGCCGCAAAAAAATCCTGGAACTCTTTCTGGATGCGGATGGTGCGCTGGCCCATGCAGATATTGAAAAAAATACCGACGCTGCCTTTGACCGGGTTACGGTTTACCGCACGTTACAAACTTTTGTAGAGAAAGGAATCATCCACCAGATACCAACCACAGATAACGCTGTACTGTATGCGCTTTGTAAAGACAATTGTGCTGCCGGTCATCACCACGATGAACATGTTCACTTCATTTGCAACCATTGCCATAAAACAATTTGCCTGGATGATGTTACGGTACCAGTAGTTAAACTTCCGAAAGGATTTACACCACTGCAAACTGCTATGGTCGTGAACGGTATTTGCAATGATTGCCGCTAAGTAAACAGCTTAATTCAGCTTATCCATTTCCTGTTTAACAAAATCCATCAGGCCTTTTATTTTGCTGGGAGAAAAATCAAATTCCAATCCGGCTGCCTTATACAATTCGGGTAATGTTTTTGTTCCACCCATGCTGAGTGCTTTGCAATAATTTTCGATTGCCATTGTTTTATTCTGCTTGAACTGCATCCACATACCAATGGCTCCCAGTTGAGCGATACCGTATTCTATATAATAAAAAGGCACTTCAAATAAATGCAACTGCCGTTGCCAGGCATTGCTTCTGAAAGTTTCCAGTGTGCTGTAATCAATTACATTGTCTTTGAATTCACTCAGTACATTCATCCAGGCTGCTGTTCGCTGTTCGTGTGTATGAACAGGATTTTCGTATATCCAATGCTGGTATTTATCGATAATGGCTATCCATGGAAAGATGGTAATGACTCTTTCCAGCTGATGGATTTTTGCTCTTTTTAATTCTTCTTCACTGTTGAAAAAAGTATCCCAGTAATCCATGCTGAACAATTCCATAGCCATGCTGGCCACTTCAGCAATTTCCATCGGGTATTCTTTGAAACCACTCAATTCGAGATGATGTGCCAGGAACGAATGAACAGCATGCCCGCCTTCATGTACCATCGTGGTAACATCGTGCATCTGGCCGGCAGCATTCATAAATATAAACGGAGCGCCGCTTTCGGCAAGTGGACAATTATACCCACCCGGAGCTTTTCCCTTGCGGCTTTCGAGGTCGAGATGATTCATGGTTTTCATCCTCGATAAACAATCGCCGAAAAAAGGATTCAGTTTATTGAAACATTCCACTGATTTCTGCAACAACTCATCCCCTGTTTTAAAAGGATGCAAAGGTTTTGTTCCTGCAGGCTCTGCTTCAAGATCCCAGGGCCTCAATGTATCGAGTGAAAGCGCTTTTCTTTTGCGTTCATAGATTTCATTCACTAACGGAAGCACATGTAATTTCACCGCTTCGTGGAACCTGGAGCAGTCTTCTTTAGTATAATCAAAACGACCGAGTTCTTTAAACCGGTAATCGCTGTAACTGCTGAAACCTGCATTGATGGCTTGCTGGTGACGAAGTTGAATCAGCTTATCGAATAATTCATCCAGTTTGGTTTTATCGGTCAGTCTTCTTTCCTGAATTTTGCGGTAAACTTCTTCCCTGATATTGCGATCGCTTTTTTCTAAAAATTTACCAGCCTGCTGCAGCGTATACTCCTCACTGTTAACCGTAACAAGCATTGCCCCGGTAATTTGTCCGTATTGCTGTTGCAGTACTGCCATCTCTGCCTGTAAAGGAATATTTTCTTCCCTGAACAATTCGATGCTTTTCTTAACAGAACGCAGGTAGGTGAAATACTTATCATTGTCCAGTTGTGACAAAGCCTCACTGTTCAGTAATTTTTTATTCAGCAGATCGGCATAAGGCTGGATTTTCGGTTGAATCTCCAGGCAGAAAAAATTAAAGGATTCTTCGAGTGCTTTATTCTCTGTATCGCAGGTCATTTTTATCTGGCGCCAGCAGGCATCCTCACTTACCACTGCTTCCAGTTCACTCTGGTCTTTAAGCCATGCAGCCAGTTTATCGGGTGTTGAGATGTCCCTATCGAGCAGTTCTTTAAAATAAGGCTCTACAGATTCCCAGTTGCTGAGCACAAAATCAGCAGGCAAAAGATGCCTGGGGGTTTTAGCGATA
>Ga0075163_10013421_pt1 | contig 10606 bp, 6 predicted proteins | sample JI1023141ADNA_FD_71478 | JGI IMG/M metagenome (GOLD analysis project Ga0075163, IMG submission 71478) | Wastewater effluent complex algal communities from Wisconsin, to seasonally profile nutrient transformation and Carbon sequestration -... | ecosystem: Engineered > WWTP > Effluent > Algae... | reverse complement strand
CGGGATTCCGGAGGGCACCGTGCGGTCGCGACTTTCACGAGCGCGGCGGCTGCTCAACGAGGCCATCGACGGGTTGAAAGCGGGTCTAAACCGACCGACGTGACTGGAGTACCCCCGGGTGCGCGCGCAGCGTCACGCCATGGATGAATTGGCTGTCGTGGAGCGCTGGCCCAGCCCCGGGTGCTGCCCGCATGCGAGGTAGTACACCACGTCGGGGGCGTGACGACTCCAGACAGGTCGCAGGAGCATCGTGGTGGCCCATGGGCGGACCGGGGCGCCCGCCCCCGAACCAGCTTGTTCATCGGCGTACCTCATTGATACGGCCACTCTACCGGAGCCCCGCGGTGCCTGTACACGGACCGCCGTGGGGGACGTGGGGCCAGGCGATCACGGCAGGCGCAGGACCGCGACGCGCGGGCCGTCGCGGCTGCCGGCGACGACGTCGGGGCGACCGTCTCCGTCGACATCGCCGACCGCGAGCGTCGCCGGGTCCGTCGGATCGAGAACGTCGTACACCTGCTCGCACGCGAAGCCGCCGGCGCCGTCGCCGCGGAGCACCGCGACGGCGGGCGCGTGGGTGGCCGCGACGACATCCGGGAACGCGTCCCCGTCGAACGCGCCCAGCCAGCCGCCGTGCAGCGGGGACGTCGTCAGGTACTCCGAGTACGGCACGACCCCCGCGGTCCACACCAGCGCGACCCCGGCGGAGCCGTCCAGCTCCGCGTGCAGGGCCACATAATCGTCCGACTGCTGGCCCAGCAGATCGGCGATCAGCACCGCCTCCATCGTCCAGTCGGCGTTGTACACCGCGATGTTGTCGAGCAGCGCGCCACCGACGTTCTGCCACTGGCTGAGCTGCCCGGAGCCGCGGATGCCGACCACGTCCGGGAGGCCGTCGGACGTGATGTCGTGGATGAACGGGCGCTCATCGAAGAACGGCAAGTTCATGGTGTCGTGCACCGGCGCGAAGCCCCCCGCGCCGTCGCCGAAGTGTACGTTCACGAACCCGCCGTGATTGATGACGATGTCGGGCGCCTCGTCGCTGTCGAAGTCGACGATGTACACGGTCGGGGTGCCGGAATCCGACGCGAGCGGAGCACCGGGCATAAACTCGCCGCCCTCGTTGATCAGCACGACGACATCGCCGGGGAACCCTGCGCGGGCGACGGCGAGGTCCGGATCGCCGTCGCCATCCACGTCGCCGGCGGCCAGCCCGAGCGACTCGACCGGCGCGCCGAGCGGGATCGTCGCGGCCGGCAGGAACCCGCCGAGCCCGTCTCCGTGGGCCACCTCGAGCTGCGCCGCGTCCGGCTCGGACGCCACCACGTCGAGGTCCGCGTCGCCGTCGACGTCCGCCAGCACCAGCCAGTCCGGCGCGAGCGACAGGTTCCACTCGCTCAGCGTCGTCGGCCCGGGCGCGCACGCCGGGAGCTGCGTCGGCGGCGGCGGGACCGGCACGCACGACCCCTTGCCGTCGCACGCCTGACCCGCCGGGCACTCGTCGTCCAGCAGGCAACCCTCGCCCGCCTCGACCTCGAAGCAGTACAGGTGAAGCGTTCGATCGCAGGGCGTCCAGAACGGTTCACCGGCGAATCGACTCCATCCGGGTCGGTCGCCGTGCAAAAACCACGAGAGCTCGTCTGCGACGGATCTTCCTTCGACCAGCGGGTGCAATTGTTATCGTCGCCTGGACCGGTGATGACCCCGTCGGCGCGCGCGTTGGTCCACACCTCGCAAGGCGCGGCGACCTGCGTGCCAAATTCGTCGCGGTCGATCGGCCAGTCGAGGCGGAACATGAATTCGAACGGGTGCCACTCTGGAGGCGGCTCCCACGGCTCCGGCTCCGGAGGCGGCGTCGGGGCGGCCCGCACCGCCGGAAGCCCGTCGGTGCGCAGGTACCAGCCCTCGAACTCGAGATCGAGGATCCGCCCAACGCGAGCCTCGGGATCCTCGGGACGCACCGGTTCCCGGTCGCGGCCGGCGGGGTCGTCGGGGAGCCCGCGCCGCACTACGTCGCGGCCAACGAGCAGCGCGAGCTCGCGGTCGCCAGCGACGGCGTGGGGTACATGGCGGTGTGGGCGGACGACCGTGGCGGACTGCGCGACATCTACGCGACGCCGTTCGCCGCCGACGGGACGCCGGGGGCGGTCGTCGCCGTCGCCCCGCCGGCGCCGTCGTACCGCTACCACCCGGCGATCGCGTTCACCGGGCAGCACTACATCGTGGTCTGGGGCGAGTGCCTGGGCGGCTTTCTCAATTACGAGTGCCCGATCCACGGGCGGATGATCGACCCGTCGGGTGGGCTGGTCGGGGATGTGTTCGCCCTCCCCGACTCGATCACGGAGCCACCCTACATCGTCGCGGGCGGATCGACCCACGCCCTGGTGGTCGCCCAGCGGGCGGAGTTCCAGGAGCGCGTGGTCCTCGGGTTCCCGGTGCCGCTCGCGGATCCTGGCAGCGTCGGTCAGCCGGTCGAGCTGATGATCGTACCCTCGCACTCCGGGCACGACCTCGTGTGGGACGGTTCGCAGTTCGTGTACATGTGGTCGCAGGCGACGGTCCACGCGCTCGCGGTCAGCCCCACGGGCCAGCCGATCGGGGCGCCGGTCGCGTTCGAGGTCGAGGGGAACGGCTCTCAATACGAGCCCGACGGCGCCTGCGACGGGACGGCATGCCTGGTGCTGTGGCAGGACGCGGGCTCGAACGGCAGCGACGGGGTGCGCTTCGACACCGCCGACATCGCCGGGACGATCGAGCTGTTCGACCTCGACCCGGACAGCAACCAATTCAATCTGAGGCTGCCGCAGGTGGTGTTCGACGGCGACCGCTTCCTGGGGCTGTGGGGCGACCCGCCGGGCGGCCCGAGCAAGCCCGCGGACCTCCACCTGCTCGACTTCGACGAGGCCATGCCGGAGCCGTTCGATGTGCCGATCGAGTCACCGTGGATGGACCGGCCGGTGTTCGCCAGCACGGGGCACGCGCGCGTCGCGGTGGTCTATGGCAGCCATCACTTCGAGGCGCCGTACGGGAGCTTCCGCGCGCAGGTGCGGGTCGACGTCGACGGCGGGGCCGAGGAGACCGGCGGCGAGACGGGGAACACGAGCGGAGGAGAGACGTCCAGTGAGGACGGGACGGCGGGCGAGACGGCGGGTGAGACGGCGGGCGAGGGCGAGACTGCCGAGACCGATCCGGACCCGACGAGCGACCCGCCGCCGACCGAAGGGTTCACGCCCACCGGGTCAGGGACGTCGGGGTCGGGCGCGGAGGCGACCAGCGAGCCGTCCGAGACCGGAGAGGACGGGTGCGGTGGCGGTGGCTGCGACGTGCGGCCAGAGCGCGGCGGGCTCGCGCTGCTCGTCGCGTTGCTGGCGCTGTCGCGGCGGCGGCGGCTCCGCTGAACGAGCAGGCGCTCGTCTGTCCTCGGGGGCAGGCCGTGGTTCACACCCACGTCGAACGAGCGTGCCAGTGCGCCGCGACGACCCTGGGCGGCCTCGAGCACCCCGCGAAGTGTCCGATGACCGTTCGGCGGCTCAGGACTTGGCGGCGTACTGGGTGGTGCCGTGCGTCCCCTGACGCTGGACTTGGCCCTTCTCCTCCAACCGCTGCATGGCGATGCGGAACTGTAGTTTGGTCCCGCCCACCGCTGCGCGAATGTCGCGAGGCTTGCTAAAACCCGGATGATCGCGGAGATACTGAACGAGCGCGCCGTCGTACTGCTCACGCCCGGCGACGGTGAGTGCACTGACCCGCGGTGGACGTCCTTCGCGGGCGGGCGTCGGGCCATTCGCGCGGGCCTTGGATTTGACCTTGGCCTTGGCCGGCTTGGCAGACTCCTTCGCCGACGATGACGTGCTCGTGCCGGACTTCTTCGATCGTTTGTGGGGACGGCGCGCCGATTTGGTCTTGGGCGCCGGTTTGGTCTTGGACGCCGCGGATTGCGGTGCTGGCACCGATGGATCGACAAGGTCTCGTACGAGAACGGCGTTGAGTCCGCGCCCGAGGCGGTTATCCAGGAGCGTCCGCAGCTCACCGAAGGTCAGCGAGGCGAGGCGTTTCCGGAGCACTTGTACAAGGACAAGCGCCTGGTGCTCCACCATGGCGTGCTTGAGTTCAGACTGGAGTTGATCGATGAAGCCCACGTCTTCTATTAAATCAGATTGATGTGCGAGACACAAGGTGCTGCCCGGCGTGCAGGAGGCGTTAGCGGCCGCCAGCTCGACGACGGGTTTGCCGCCGACGGAGGCCAGAGCGGTGGACCTGGGAGGGGAGCGAAGGTCGTGAACCAGGTGGAGCACCGGCCTCAACGTCGGCGGGCGTTGCCGGCTTCGCGGCCAGAATCCACGTCGGTGGTCCAATCTGTTCTGCGTACGAGTGTTTGGGATGGATAAAGACAACTAAAGTCGTCGTAAAAAATTCAAGCTGGAATTCCACAGACGATGGTTCGGTGCCACGCAAATACTCAAGCGCGACCGACTGGGCCTCGTCCGCGTCCATTGTCCAGACATAGAGTTTGATGTCGTAACCCACGGTGTTCGCTGGCCAGTGTCCCTGGCGTTCGTTGGAACGCGCTCGCGCCATGGCCTGGAATAGTTTTCGGACCGGCGGAGGCTTCACATAGGTTCGAGCCGTCTCAAGGACGTACGGCGTGCCCCAACCCTGTTGCTCAGCGATGCGAGCGACCGCCATGGCCTCGTCAGGGGGGGCGACCATGTCCCACAATATCTTGAAAATAGTTTCGGTGACAACACTGCAGTAGTATTTGTTGGCGGACTTGCCAGCATACTTCCGTACCAGCGTATCCATCACGCCATTCAGGAGGGCCACGCTCGAGTCGTGCGAGTGGATGTCAAACCCATAGCTCATGCGCCAGCCACCGAGATGTGCCGTGATGAGTTCCTCGTCCGGCGCCAGCAGGTGCGCCTTTTCAAGCGCCGCCAGGCCTTCCTTGACGCGTTTCGCGTATTTGAGCGCAAAGGCCTTGCCATAGTGTCCCCAGGCATACTCGGGAGCCATCACGAGCGCGGCGTCGAGGAGCGCGAACACCTCGTCGAGGCGAGTGTCCCCGCCCATTTCCAGGATGCAGATAGCGAGTTTGACCAGGACCACGGTGTTATCCGGATCATCGCGCAGGTGAAGTCGGTAGCGTCGTTCAGCGTTCTTAAAATCCCTCCTGATTCGGTCATGCTCGACCGACTTGAGCGTCGCCTCAAGATCTTGTTGAGCTTTAATCCGGGCCATGGTCAGCGCGGCGTCGAGTTCGTCCGGGGTACACAAGCCACGCATGCGAAGCCATTCCAGGGCATTCTCTCTCGCGGTCCCCCACCCTCTCTCAGCTTCTCGGACCACTTCCTCGTGCAACCTGTCGGCGCATCGCCGCATCGCATTCTTGTCCCATCCGAAGTCCTTCGCCAGTTTTGCCTGACCATGTCCAGCGGCGAGCCCATGCGCGACCCGTGTCAGGTCTTCCTGCGAAATGAAGGACGGGCGAGGCATGGTGCGGTGTATGACCGTATCATGAGCCTCGATGTGGATTCCTTGCGCACATCGCGCATGTCGGAATGGTTCACACCGTTAATCTCGTCACGGACCCCAGTATTGCCTGGCCATTGGCTGCGCTCAGATTTCGGCGGGGGTTGGTTGTCGGGGCACATCCTTTAAGTGACGTTCGGGCTGCCATGCGCGAGACACCCGACATCCACGGCGAACGGTTCGTCCTGCTCAACAGGCTCGGTGAGGGCGGCAATGCGAAGGTGTGGCGGGCGCGCGACGAGGAGATGCGGACCCAGGTGGCGGTCAAGGTCCTGTGTTCGTCGGACCCTGACCTTCGGGACAGGTTCGCCCAGGAGGTCGAAGTCCTGGCGAACCTGCAGCACGCGAACGTGATCCGCGCGGTCGCCCGCGGCCTGACCGGTGAAGGAGCGCCGTACGTGGTCCTCGAGATGATCGAGGGCCGAAGCCTGCGCGACCGCGTCCACGAGGGGCCGATCCCCTGGCGAGAGGTCGTGGCGATCGGCGTGGCCCTCGCGGGGGCGCTGGCCTACTTGCACCCGCGGGGCGTCATCCACCGCGATCTCAAGCCCGACAACGTCATGCTCGCTACCGACGCGGACGGCGGTTACGTCGTGAAGTTGATCGACTTCGGGATCGCCAGGCTGACCGACGATTGGGAGCCGGCCGACGGCTTCACGCCTCCCCCGCAGCTCCGTCGGACGGCCGCAGGCATGGCGCTCGGGACGCCCGGGTACATGCCGCCCGAAGCTGGTTACGTTGCCCCGGACGCACGCTTCGACGTCTTCGGGCTCGCCGCGACCCTCCAAGAGCTCTGCAGCGGCGAGCGCCCCGGAACAGCAGCTCGCGCGTGCCCGTCGCCCGGCGTCCCTGCCGACCTTGAATCCGTCCTCAACGCCGCGCTCGCCGTCGACCCGGACGACCGCACGCAGTCGGCCGCTGAGTTCGGGAGGGCGCTCGAGGCGGTGCTCACGGCGCACCCGGAGCAGCCAGGCACGTCGCTGCTGGACGCCCGCTACGAGCGCATCGCCGTGATCGGGACAGGCGCACGCGGCGATGTGTACCTCGCGGTTCACCGCGGCAGCGGGCATGACGTGGCGCTCAAGTTCCTGCGCTCGGCGCACTCCGATGATGTCCGTCGATTCATCCGCGAGGCGACTCTCCTGACCCAGCTGTGCCACCCCTGCATCCCGCGCTTCTACGATTTCGCGTCGGAGTTCAAGCCGCCCTACATTGCGATGGCCCTCGCGCCCGGCGTGCCGGCCGCGAGGCTCTGCCCGCCGGAGGCGGTCGTCCGTCTGACCGCGACCGAGGTCGCCCACGTCGGTTTGCAGCTCGCCGAGACGCTGGAATACCTCCACAAGCGCGGCGTGCTCCACCGCGACATCAACGCGAACAACGTGATCATCGACCTGCAACGCGAACCGCGGGTCACCCTCCTCGACCTCGGCTGCGCGGCGCTCACGGACGCGTACTACAGCCTCTCGACGGCGCGCTACCGGACCCCGCCGGAGCGGCGCGTAGAGATCCCCGACGGCGGGATCGAGACGCTGCCCTGGGCCGCCCCCGAGGCCCGTGGAGGGCACGGCTTCACCGATCGCAGCGACGTGTACTCCCTCGGGTTCCTGCTCTACCGCCTCCTGACGGGGAAGCGCCCGGCGCTGCGCGACGACGGCGCGCCGGTCTCCCCGCGCACGCACAACCCGCGTTGCCCGAACGACCTCGCCCTGGCGGTCGTCGCCGCGTTGCATCCGGACCCGCAGTCGCGCCCGACCGCGGCGCATCTCGCCGAGCGCTTCCGTGATGTGCTCGCTCCCGAGGTAGAAGCGCCAGGCGAGGCCGAGGTGGAAGCGCCAAGCGGGGCCGCACCGCGACCTCCACCAGCGAGCGTACCGGCGTCGGCCCGGGGATGGACACGATTCACGGCGGTCACCGAACCTCGCGAGTCGATCGGGACGGACCTTCCAGAGCCCGCGCCGCCGTCGAACGTCCTCCCGTTTCACCCGCGCGACATCGTCGATCGCGCGACGAACCTCGACTCCGCATTCGCGGCTCAAGTCCGCAGGCCAAAACGGCGCTGGTTGGCTCCCGTGGCGGCTCTGATGGCCCTCGGAGTTCTGGGTGGGACCGCGGTCCGCGTTGCGACGCCGGAGACCGAGTCGGCAACGGCGATGGGACCGTCGTCGCCGGCAACGCTGGCAACCGGCGATGTGCAGGCTGCGAGCGCACCCCTGACGAACATCCGGGACCTGCTCCCGCTGGATGAGGTGCTCAAGCGAATCGAGGCCCCGCTGCGTGACTGCTCGAAGCGCACCGAGGACCAGCTGCTGCTCATTCAGTTCCAGATCGCCGAGGGGCTGGGCCAGTTCGCCCAGGCGTCGCCCGTCGGCGAGACTTCGTCCGCGGCGCGTCGATGCATCCTCGAGGCTCTCGCCGACGTCCGGTTCGCACCGGCCCCTGCCGAATTCTTCGCCCTGGAGTACACGCCGTGAACGTCCTCGCCTGCTCCCTCGCCTTCGTCCTTCTCGCCGACGCCGCGCCTGTCGAGGCCACCAGCTGCCATCGAAGCGATCACAAATGCCAGGCTGCGAAGTACACGGCGCGCGCGAAGGCGGCGACGACCTCCGCCACCCGCGCGAAGTACCTCGAAACAGCGCATCGGGAGTTCCTCGCGCTCTACGACCAGACTCGCAGCCACGAGGCGCTGTGTGCGGCTCGTGGGAGCCTGGACCAGACCGCGACCGCCCTCGGCCCTGTGGCGGCCGCGAAGCAGCTCGCGCAGCTCCACCAGCAGCTCGCGGAGCGGGAGGCCGCCGCTCGCCCGAACTGCACCGCGACCGGATCGACCAGCCCCAGGACGGAGAAGGTTGCGCGGAGCCCCGCGCGCTCGACACCTCCGGTGGCCGCAAAACCGACGGAGCCCGCGACCGTGTCAGAGGTCCAGGTCGAACCATCTCGCGCCGCTGCGACGCAGGCACGGCCTCCCACGCCGTCCACACCGATCGTCGACACGCCCACGTCCCCGTCGGAACCGGTGGATCTGCTCGCGGTCCCCGTGCGCCGCATCGTCCCCAGGCCATCGTTCGCCCCGGACAAACTCGATACGGTCGCCCCGGCAGATCCGACTGCGCGGCGATTGTTCATCGTCGGCGGCGTGACCCTCGGGGTCGGGGTCGGGCTGGCCGCCGTCGCGGGCTATGCTGGCGCACGCCTCGTGCACGACTCGCGCGAGAGCTTCGACCTCTACGCCGAAAATCAGGGCCAGGGCGACGCTGTGGCGCTCACCCAGGAGGACGCGCTGCGTCGCGACCACGCCCGCTGGCTGCCCGTCACCGTCACCACGGCCGCGCTCAGCGGCACCGCCGTGGTCGTGGGCGCCGTCCTCGTTGCGATCGGTAAGCGGCGGGTCGCCGCCGCCACCTCCCGCGCCGCCCTGCTGCCGATCCCCGGTGGCCTTGCTATCCACGCGCGATTTTAACAAGATGCCGGAGCCAGCCATGCACGCCCCCTTCCGCCTCGTTCTCGCGCTCACCCCGCTGGCAGCATCGTGCTTGCCCCCACCCCTCGCGGACTGCTCCGATGACGGCTGCCTCGAGACTTCGCTGACTGACACGAGCGGTGCATCCGCGTCACCGACCAGCGACGCTCCGGTCCACACGGTCACGGGTGACGACTCAGGTTCGACGGGATCGATGAGCGAGAGCGGGCCGGGCTCCACCGACACGGACGAGTCCGGCGGCCCGCAGGGCACCTCGACTGACGCCGTCAATGAGAAGCCGGAGATCTACGAGTTCACGCTCTCGAAGGACCAGATCTCCGAACCCGGCGAGGTCGACCTGCTGCTGGACGCGAGCGAGGACGTCGTGGAGGTCGACGTCTGGTACGGCGACACAATGCTGGCCACGCTCCCGATCGCGGCCTTCCCCTACACCTTCGACGTCACCTCGCAGGCCATGTGCAACGGCGTGCAACCGTTCGCCGTCACCGTGCGCGACACGGAGGGTCTGACGGACTCCTCGGAGCCAGCCGAGCTGCTGTGTCAGCTCGCCGCGCCCGGGAGCGAGATCTACACCCGTCAATTCCCCGGCACGACGGCGAGCGGCGGCACCGCCGTCGTGGCGCTGCCAGACGGCGCCGTGATCGTCGCGGGCGTGCTCGACGGACGCATGGCGATCTGGCGCCTGGACCCGGACGGCAACCTGCTTCCAGACTGGCCGAAGACCATCGCAGGCTGGACGACCGAGGGCGTGGGCGACGAGGAGTCGACCGCGACAGCCGTTGCGATCGATCCCCTCGGGGCGATCGTCATCGCCGGCAACATCAAGTCCGGGTTCACCACGCGGCGCTACCTCGCCAGGCTCAACGACGAGGGACAGCCGCTGTGGGAGGACCCCGGGCTCAAGAACGGCGAGGAGATCACCGGGCTCGCGGTCGCGTCCACCGGGGAGATCGCCGCGGGGGGCGCCGTCCGCACGAACCCGGACGACCCCAACCCCGCGTTCGACTCGAGCACGTGGGTCTACCCGAACGGCTATCACCCGTCGCAGGGCGCGGTCATCCCGGACGTCTTCGGGCAGCCCGACACCGACCCCCTGCCCGATCTGGTCAACGCACGCAGCGAGCGCGCCCGAGCCGTAGTCACACGCGAGGGCAGCGGCTTCGTGGTGTTCGGCGAGCGCGAGTACATGGACGGGGACTTCGACACCTACACGCGGGCGACGGCGCAGCGCTACACGAGCAAGGGTGCCCGCGACGGCGCGCTGTGGACCTCTCCGGGCCTCAAGTTCGAGCACGACGCGGCGCTCGCGGCGACCGTCACCGAGACCGGCTTCCTTGCGGCCGGCTGGTGTCGCTACGAGGCGCCTGGCTCTCTGCGTCAGGTCTGCGTCCAGGAGTTCGACGAGGACGGTGCCTTGGTTGGGTTCTTCGCCGAGCCCTCACCGACGCAGGCCGAGGCCCGCGCGGTAGCACAGGACCGCGAGCACAAGATCGTGTTCGGCGGGTTCCTGAGCAAACCCGGTCAGACCGATGCCTGGGTGCTTGCGTCCCGTGGGGCGGACCAGCCGCTCGCCTGGTCGCAGAAGTACAACGGCGGCGG
>Ga0075163_10013420_pt1 | contig 10607 bp, 13 predicted proteins | sample JI1023141ADNA_FD_71478 | JGI IMG/M metagenome (GOLD analysis project Ga0075163, IMG submission 71478) | Wastewater effluent complex algal communities from Wisconsin, to seasonally profile nutrient transformation and Carbon sequestration -... | ecosystem: Engineered > WWTP > Effluent > Algae... | reverse complement strand
CTTCGCCGGGGTGACGGGAAATTGGGTTTCGGAGAGATGGCCGAGCGGTTGAAGGCACCGGTCTTGAAAACCGGCAATGGGAAACCATTCGTGGGTTCGAATCCCACTCTCTCCGCCAGAAAAAGCACTAAGCCCCTGAAATATGGGGTTTTTTGTTGTCCTCTCATCGGTGAACCCACTTCTGTTCCCTCTCTCTGGGTAGAGGTGTGGTCGTCTCTATTCCAGACTGTTTGATGGAAGAACCAGTGGCCTATGGCTGGTCGAGAATTTTCTTCTTTTCAGCCTCGTACTCTTCGCGTGTGATCGCCTCGGAGTCGAGCAGTGCCTTGAGTTTTGCCAGTTGGCTATATTTGTCTGGTTTCGGCTCGGAAACTTGGACCTCGCTTCGAATTACGTAAGGTTCGTCGCTTCGTCGCCCAAGTTGTCCGCGATCCGCCGGCACGAGTGGGTCACGATTTGTATCGCGATCCGGTCGCCTTCCAGACGGGGCCGTGGTATTGGCCGACGCGGAGGTTACGCAGCGAAATTCGAGGGTAGCGCGGGCGCATCGTTGTCCGATAATGCCGTCTTCGGCTTGGATTGTGACCATTTCCGGGAGCAATCCTTTGGCGTCGCAGAACTTGTTGATGTCCTTAAGCATTGCCGTTTTGAGTTTGCCAGTGCTCCCGAATCCACAAGCAGCGCTCGTCTTTGAAACCGAATAGAGATTTTCTCCCATCGGCACTATTTCACTTGCCATTGCTGTTGAGCAAACGTAGATGGCACATGCAATCAAAGGCATCTGCTTCATCTTTACCCCCTTAACCGTCAGTGCGATTTTCGCAAGGCGACCATATATCGGACGCTGCTTGAATAATAGTGATTGGCACTAGGGACCGAGAAAATCAGTACAGTTGAGGTAGGGCCGTTCGGCGACAACGCTATCAGCTGGGGGAGTTCGCGGTGGGAATTAGAAAATCGGCAATTGCCATCTCCTGGATTTTGCTTTTGACCGCGACGGGCAATCACGCAGTGGCGGCAGACGTCGGCTGGTCCAAAGAGCTTCGGGACACCTTTAGCTCTAGATGCAATCAGAATCTACTGGGGCAGGGCGAACTGAGCAAAGAGGAGCGCAAAACCCTCCGACTCACCTGCGAGTGCCTTACTGACGGCTACTCAAAAACAGTGCCCGATGAGGTCGTAGCTGTCCTGAACGACCTAAGCCCCGAGGAGCTGGAAAAGATGCCGGAATACGAACCTGCCAAAGACGTTGCGCCAAGCTGCTACCAGAAGCACGGATTGCAAGGGGTTCTAGATGCCAGAAAAGCGAAGCCCATCCCTCAGGAATGGAGGGAGGATTTCCTCATGGGGTGTGTATTTGAGAAGGGCGACGATGCCAAAAATTTAAAGAACGGTGGCGATAAATTGGCGAAGGCTTGTCGCTGCTTTGCAGATAGATTCCTGCCTACGGTGAGGGGCTATGCCAATGAGAAGGAGTTGACCGAGGCGGGAGAAGCAATGTTTGTGCAGTGCAAGGGGATGCACTTGACGGATTAATAGTTTTGTTGGCTGGACTGCACTATTTGCCTTAGCTGTACATCACGCGCGGCGTGCAATCGCCTCCCGACGGTCCCGGAACCGGCGCAATGCCCCTGCCAACGCCTCTGCGCGATCCCTAAGCAATAGCATCCGCTTGCGAGCAAGCAGAACGGAGTGAATGAGCTTCGCCCGCTGCAGGCGCTGCTCATCGGTCATGGGCTGATCCAGTGGGATCAGGTCTTGGCAGATCACGCTTACAGCATGCAGCGAGTTCACGGCCGTACGGGCAGCGATAGAAGCTTGGCGCATTGACGACATGGGAGCACTCTCCAAAATGGGGTGCTCATTCGTCGGCTATTGAGACGTTCCCGAAGGACGTGTGCGCCTGACTAGCGAGCAAGGACAGATTGCCGGAAGAGGGCGAAATCCGATGCGGGCAATCTCCGCGTTGTCGTGTAGGAAATCTCCTACAGCGTTCGTACGATTCTCGCTGCTAGCACGCCGGTCCGGTTACATAGCTCGCACCAATAGCGGCTGCCTCCGCAGGCTGGGCAGGTCTTGTATGTCCATTCCGACCGATGGAGAAACGTCCCGACCTTGCAGAAATAGCAGAGGCCTCCGGCTTGGTGCAGCGCCATGCAGCCCCGACCGCAGCGGTCGCAGATCGCAGGCGGTCCCATGAATCTTGTGTTTCGTGTTTTCACGGGCAGAGCTTGGATTGGCCGAGTCTCGCGGTGCGAGTCTCGTAAATAGCCGTAATTTGCGGGCCTGACACAGAAGGAAGGGCGAAGATATCCCGCGGATTGTGGGGGAAAAACGCATTGCCTCGGATAAGGGTTCTTTGCGAGGCCGCGTCCACGTTGCCGATTGCCCAGCCATCTGCTAGATCCTAGCTTTCCTGTAGCATTGAGGACGCACTGGGAAGCCAATCATCCAGTGCGTATTGCCGAATCAAGGCATAGCTGAAGTATTCGGTAAACAACACTGGAGGGTACGCTCAGGCATGGCAAAGATGAGATCGCAACAAGACACACGCAAAGGGCTTGGACGGTCTAGCCATTTGACGGCCATGTCGTCGAAAGCGGAAAACATGCCGAAGAATCGGGGTCTTGGTGACGCAAGGGCGCGCAAGCAGGACGAGTTCTACACCCAGTATATTGACGTCCAGAAAGAGGTCGAGGCCTACCTGGAATTCGATGCCAATACCTTTCGCGGCAAGGTCGTTTATTGCAACTGCGACGACCCTTTTGAGAGCAATTTCTTTAAGTACTTCGCCGCCAACTTCAACAAGCTCGCGCTCAAGAAGCTAATCACCACCAGCTACGACGGCTCCCCAATCGCCGGCCAGGGCACCCTATTCCCGGAGTACAACGAGGGGAGTACCAAGCGCAAGAAGCCCAAGGCGATCGCCGTCATCCTCGACCATGTGAAAGATGAAGACGGCGACGGCGCTGCGAATGTGACAGACGTCGAGCTATTCCTTAAGCGGAACAAGGCTGCGAGGAAAGCGTTAAAAGGCGACAACGAATATCCTGGAGGCGACTTTCGCAGCCCCGAGTGCGTCGCCCTTCTGAAGGAGGCGGACATTGTCGTTACGAACCCACCCTTCTCCCTCTTTCGCGAGTACGTGGCCCAGCTCGTAGAGCACGGCAAAAAGTTCCTGGTCATAGGTAATCAGAACGCGATCACCTATAAGGAAATCTTCCCGCTCATCAAGGACAACAAGTTGTGGCTCGGAGTTGATAACGGAGGAACGAAGTGGTTCCAAGTGCAGGAGGACTATGACATCACGACTGAGTCCCGCAAAAAGGTTGTGAACGGAATAAAGTATTTCAGCATGGGAAGCATTATGTGGTTCACAAATCTCGACCATGGCCGCCGCCACCAGAAGCTGCCGCTCATGACAATCGCCGAGAACTTGAAGTTCAGCAAGAATCTGAGGGGCAAGGTTGCTTACGACCAGTACGACAACTACGACGCGATCGAGGTGGGTACCTACAAAGAAATTCCCAGCGACCACGACGGCGTAATGGCTGTGCCGATCACCTTCCTCGACAAATACAATCCACAACAATTCGAGATTCTGGGAATCACTCAGTCTTGGGACGGGTGTGCCTCCAAGGTTTATCCCAAGCAAATCCAAGTCGGCAAGGACGGCAAGAAATCTGAAGTGACAAAATTGAATGATGGGGCGGCTATCAAGGTTGATATCGCGCCCGACGACGAGACTTACTATATAGTCGACGGCGATTTCTTCATAAAATCCTATTGCCGTCTTCTTATCCGCCACCGTCGCCGGCCCGCAAGAAAGCCCAAGAAATGAAAACCACGCTGAGAACTGACATCACGGTTGCCGACACTTGCAATGGGTTTGTGTACAACGAATTGGAGGGCAAGGGGCTATACGGGCTGAGCGGAAGTCTCACCATTCAGCCAGAATACCAGCGGAACTATATCTATGCAGATGGCGGGGGCAAGAGAGAGGCGGCGGTCATTGAATCGCTGCTCAAGGGGTATCCGCTGGGATTGATCTATTTCAACAAGGTCGCGAACGACAAGTTGGAGGTCTTGGATGGCCAGCAGCGGATAACCAGTATCGGGCGGTTCGTTACCAACAAGTTTGCGGTCATGGACGGCGGAAATCCGAAGTACTTTGACAGCCTCGCGACGGACCAACAAGACAAAATTCGGAACTCGAACTTGCTGATCTACGAGTGCGAAGGCACGGAGACCGAGATCAAGCAGTGGTTTCAGACGATCAACATCGCAGGCGTGCCTCTCAGCCCCCAAGAGCTCTTGAACGCCATATACTCCGGGCCGTTCGTGACGCTTGCCAAGGCCGAATTCAGCAACAGCCAGAACGCGAACATCCAGAAATGGAGCGCGTACATCAGGGGCAGCGCAAACCGGCAGGACTTCCTGGAGCGGGCGCTGGACTGGGTGAGCAAGGGCGATATCGGCGGCTACATGAGCGGCCACCGCACTAAAGGCAACATCAATGAGCTGAAAATCTACTTCAACAGCGTAGTCGACTGGGTGTCGAGCGTATTCATTGATGTTGAGAAGGAGATGCAGGGGCTGGAGTGGGGACGGCTCTACGAGCAATACCATTCCAAATCATATGATCCGGGCAAAGTTTCCGCTGAGGTCAATCGCCTTTATGGCGACCCGTACGTCAAGAATCGCCGCGGTGTATTCGAATACATTCTCGGTGGCCTTCAAGATTCGAAGCTCTTGGATGTACGAGTTTTCGACGAAGCGACCAAGAAGCCTGCCTACGCCAAGCAGACTACAGCTGCGCAAGCCAAGAATACATCAAATTGTCCGCTATGCGCCGTTGGCCATGCCGCCAATAAGAGCAAGATATGGAAGTTCGCCGAAATGGATGCGGACCACGTGTCTGCATGGAGCATGGGCGGCGGAAGCTCGGCTGCAAACTGCCAAATGCTGTGTGTCACTCACAATCGCGCCAAGGGCAATCGATAGTCTGGTCGTGCCATAGCTTGGCGCTAGGTGCGGGTTCGGTTGCCGAACAACGGATTGAAGAGTTGTGGAATTTGGTGCCAGTAGGGCCCGTAGTCTTTGACTAGGCAGACCGAAACTGCCTTAGGTTTGCTAGCGCTTTTTTCTTGCCGTTCGGTGTTCTAGGCCCTGTACTGCGTCCGCCATGCCACTTGCAACGCTTTTTCCCAGGCTCACTCTTTGCTTGGCACGGTTTCCCGTCCCGATGTCTCCGCGCCCCGCAAATGACTCTTCGACGCGACTGCTTTTCCTTGCTTTTTGCAAGCCATTCCTCCGCCCATGTAGGCAAACCGGCTCCGAAGTCATACGCGCGCGCGCGGAATGGTCCGCTTATTCCGGGCTTGGTCTCCGAAGTCTTAGGTTTCAACAGATCGCTGTACTTTTTTCCGGTCAATTCGGCCCATTCCATCAGGATGGCATCGAGGATTCCGCTGTTCGTATTTAACGGGTAATTACGGCAACGCTTGGCGTCCATGATCGCTAAGGCATCGTCGCTAGGCATGTAGTCCACCCTTACCATCCGCGCGCGGCGTTCGCGCTGGAGCCGGTTAAGATAGGCCTTGTCTCTGGACAGGTAGCCGTCTGAGTCGTTCATCTCGTGTCCTCACGGATCTGCCGTTTCCCTTGCCATCGCGCGCGGGTTGGTTTCATTTGGGCTGCATCCCGTGCCTTCGCGCGCGCGTGCGCGATGCGTCCGCTGAGTCGTGCGCTCCCCTCAAAAGTGGCGCGCAGTCGTCCTTGTCGAATCGGACACGCCAATTTCTTGGGGCATCGCGCGCGCGTACTCGTCAGCATCTGCCGCCCTCTGATGCTCTGCGATATTCGGCAGCCGTGCATTGGCTGACTTCGCGGGTTTCGCGGGTTTGCGCTAGTTCTTGTGAACCTGCGATTGGTGCGATGACTGGGGAAACCGCATCGCGGGTTTCGCCAGTTCCGCGCGGGGGTATAAGGGGGTGATTAATAGCGATCGGAACCTGCGAAGATTCCAAGGGAACGATGCAGACGCGCTTGTGACGGCTCGGGCTCCATTGCTCCTCAGTCACTAGTTTGCCGGATTGCGTCAGACGGCCTACAGCGAACCAGAATCGTTTTCTGCCTTTCGTGCCATGAAGGTGTGGCGAAAGTTCGGGGAACGTCTCCAGCGTGCGTTGCGTGGTCGCAGGGCCGCTTCGCGCGTTGGGGACCTGGACGCCAGCCGCTACCGCTGCGCGGGTCGCTTCCAGAACGCTCGTGTCGTCGATGGCGTCGACTCTCGCGACATCCTCCTCGGACGGCTGGGGCGCCTTGCCAGCTGGCACCAGCACGCCGGCATCGGACCATCGCAACGTCACCGGGTCCGCCTGTCGAGTTAGGTTGAATTTTTCGTGTCGCAGCTCGACTGTTCCATCCTTGCCAGTAGTCAGGGAAATTCGCGAGCGCGCGGAGTTATGCCATGCCGTCGATCCGCTGTAGCTGTTTCCACCCGCTCCGAATCGTGCGGCTGCCTTATCGACGTGAACCAGCAACAGAAGGCCCGCACTATTCGCGCGTGCGATGCCAGTTAGCCAGCGCATGAATTGGCGAACCTGCCTGCGGTTGTTTTCGTTTGCAGCGTATGCATCCGATGCGTTGTCTACAACTATCAACCCGCAGCCCGAGGCAAGCGCCTCCAGTTCCTCCAGTGCTGCTGTGCGCATCAATTGCGCGGGGCCATGCTCGGCAGCCTCGATAGCCATTGCCGAATCCGAGTCGCTACCGTCCAAGATGGTCAAGTTCTTCAATACTTCGCCGCTGTCCAACTGGTAGGCGTCGACAATGCGGTGTAGCCGATACGCGACCAGCGATCCTGGGTCCTCCAAACTGACGTAAAGCGATTTGCATTTTTCTATTCCGAATCCCGCCCACGTCCTTCCTACGGCGGCATGGGCGTTGAGGGTCAAACCCAACAGCGATTTGCCTGCCCCGCCATGTGCTCCGCATATGGTTACGACGCCAGCCGGTACGATCCGCTCAACGATACAATGCTGTGCGGGAGGCTCGGTGTGCAGGTCGATTTGAACCTCGCGCAGTAGCCGCTCGGCCCGAAGACTCTCTCGATCCATGCCTTTGAGCGTTTCGGCCGCGCGATCCTCTATCGCAGTCATCCGGCACCTCGCGCCAACTCGAAATGCCTTAGTGCCAATTCAGCGCCTTGCAGCGATGTCTCCGCCGCGTCCAGTTCACGACGTAGCTCCGTCGCCGCCGCGCGCTTGATCGCAACCAATCGCGCAGGCGTATAGGTGTCCTCTGGTCGCCATTCAGGCTTGTCGGTGAGGATCAGTGCGGATTGGTCAATCCGCATGCAGGCTAGCGCCAGGCGTTCGCCGTCCTCGACTGTTAACGGGTCGCCATCCGATACCATGCGTGCGGCAAGGTGCAGAATCGTGCCCTCAAGCGGAAGCACGGCCAGCGCGCTTGACCAGCCACACTCGCGTATTGCCCGGCGTGCGCGCTCGCGTTCCTCCGGCTTTGGCGGCCATGTGCGCGGCGGATTCAAGTCTGCCCACGCCAGCCCGATCGCAGCGAGAACGCCTTCCGAATCGTGACAGGAGAAACAATGAAGTAAGATTCGATTGTCGGCTTGCGTGATGCTTAATTTGCGAGACTTTCCGCCGCAGGCTGGACATCGTGCGCGATAGCCTTTCCCGGCCGGCTGGACGCCATCCAGGCGCTGCAGGAGCGTATCCAATCCGGAACCGATTGTTAGTCCGTTTGGCTCGGCCCCCCGGCGAATCATGTATCCGCCTTTGCGGCAGCCAGCCGATTTGCAATGAGTGCGTCTTTTTCGCTGCGGGGTATAAGTGTTCGACGTCCGATTCGGATCGGCACGACTTCTTGTGCTGCGATCAGTTCATAGGCTGTCGTCCTGCCTACGCCGATAGCGCGGCAGAACTCCGATACGGACAACAGGTCGGGCTCAATGTGGAGCGAGGTAGTTGCAGGCTGCATTGCGTGTCTCCGTCTAGTGGGATGCGTCGCCATCGCGGCGGGGCAGGGACACGTCTAAGGCTGCTTGGAGTCGCCCGTGCTCGCACGCGATGGGCGAATTGGACCCGCATCGAGAAATAGGATCGAGGGACGGAAAGTCGGGGTTCTGATTCCGGAATCGGATCAGCGTGTTTTCATTCCGGAATGAGATTTCGCGAATTTCATTCCGCTTTTTGGTCCTAGCTCGACTTTGCCCATGCTCGTTCTAGTCGAAGCATCATGTAGATGCTTACGACGTCCTTAATCAAAGGCTTTGTTACCTTCCTTAGCCGTTCGGCACGATCGACATATTCGTCCGATCCGTCGGTGGCATGGTCAGGCCAGAGCCACGCAGCAATTGCGGAGTCCTTATACTTGCTGCCCGTGAGAGTCCGCCATGCGAGCAAGTCATGTGCCGCAAGGACCTTGAACTTGTTCCAACGGGCGAACGTCTCTGTTGTGATTGGATCGTGTGACCCCGCGAGCGACCGTTTTTCCCCTTGACGGACTTGCTTGAGCCAATCGACGAACTGCGCAACTAGCGTCTTGTCATCATGTGAGAGGTCCACCAGAATCGGAGTTCGTCGGTGCAACCTGTGAAATAGCAGTTCTTGCGACCTATCCGTAAGTGGCGACAAATTGGACGCTTTGCGCAGTGCGTCCAGTATCTCCGAGTCCCCGACTTCGCTCCTCATTTCCCAATCAACGATCGCTCGCAGGCGCCGGCCCTCGTCTGTCTCCTCGACAGTCTTGCTCAGGAGCACGAGTTCATAGGGGAGGATGTTTCGGACGCCTCGGCCATCACTCGGTGCCGGAACTGGCGGGCCTGAAGACGGTTCGCCGCGCATCAGCGAACTGTAGGCAAGAACCTTTATTTCACGGCCCACCGGGGCGGCGTTGATGTTTGCCCTAGCGAGTATTGCCCGAATCCAGTCTTCAAACGTGCTGGGTTCCTCAATGTGAATGGGAGCGGGGAACCAGTAAGGCTTTGCCGTCTTGTCCGTATTGGTGGCATCCGGCTGTCTGGGCTTTCTTGACATGGGGCGGTCCTTTGCTGGAGCGGTCGGAGAAGTTGCGGGAAAGCTAGCGCTATGCCTTCCTGCGGCGTTTGCCGGCGATCGATGAGACATTCCCTGTGGGCGGAGCCGTGTCGACGAACTTTGCCCATTGCTCCATCACACGCTTACGCGGCTCCAGCATATCGCTACGCTGATAGGCAGCCTCTACCTTGTCTTTCTGAACGTGGGCAAGGCATCGCTCTGCAATGTCGCGAGGAACGCCAGTATTGGCGCACCAGTCGCGGAAGGACGACCGCAAACCGTGGGGCACGAATCCCGGACGCAATTCCTTCATCAGGTTCAGGCCGGCAGCGAGTGAAATCGTCGGGTTCGACTTGAGGCCGGGGAAGCAATACGGACCCAGGCGGGGCAGTTGGCCGGCCAATACGCGCGCGGACTTCGACAAGGGAACGCGGTGCGGCAATCCAGCTTTCATGCGCTCCCCGGGAATGGTCCAGACACCAGCCTCTAGGTCGATTTCTTTCCAACGGGTTCCGGTGGCCTCACCGGGACGCACAGCGGTCAGGATTTGCCATTCCAGCACGCGCGCGGCCAATCCCGACCGTTCGCGCAGGTCGGTCAGGAACGCGTGCATATCGGCGTAGGGGACGGCGGGATGGTGCTGGACGTTCTTTAGCTTCGTGGGTTTGGGCAAGATTTGGTCGAGATGGCCTTTCCAGCGTGCGGGATTCTCTCCCTGCCGCAGATGATTGGCCTTAGCCCATGACAGGACACTCTCGATTCGTCCCCGTACGCGCGTGGCCGTCTCAGTCTTGGTGGTCCATATCGGCTCCAAGACTTTGACGACGTGCATCGTTTCCACGTCCTCCACAAACATGGGAAGTAGGTCCGTTGCGTAGGTCTCCATCGTGGCCCGCCACTGCGCCCGGTGCTTCTCGTTCTTCCATTCGGCCTCATTCATGGCGAGGAAACGACTTAGGCACCATCCAAAGGTCACGCGCTTGGCGCGCGCGGAACGATCAGCTTCGCGGCGTTCCTGCTTGGCGGTTAATGGATCAACGCCGTCCAGAAGTTGCAGGCGCATGGCGTGGGCCTTCTCTCGGGCTAGCGTGGGGTTCACGTCGCTAAACGGCCCCAAGCCCGCGTCACGCGGTTTGCCGGTGATCCTATCGCGATAGCGGAACAGCCAGGTCCTGCGACCATCCGGCTTGACCAAGAGATATAGGTTTCCACCATCGGAATGCCGTCCCGGCTTGAGGTTCCGAATCGTTGTCGGGTCCAGTTTCTTCCGTTCTGCGCCCATCTGAAAACCTCCAACCCCCGTTTTGTTCCCATCAAGATAGGCCGGATACAGGCGGACGTCAACGAGCGGTCGCAATCGATAGCGACGATTTATCCCTTATTTTCAAGTGCTTTTGGCGACTATGACGGAGAAGAGCGAACGTCAGCGAGCAAGCTGGAAGCGGACACTCTCTCCGCCAGATACGACAAGGGCCCCGCAAGGGGCCTTTGTCGTGTCTGGGGGTGAAGGGTGGTGTGGACGAGGACACATGGGTTGATTCG
>Ga0075163_10013419_pt1 | contig 10608 bp, 13 predicted proteins | sample JI1023141ADNA_FD_71478 | JGI IMG/M metagenome (GOLD analysis project Ga0075163, IMG submission 71478) | Wastewater effluent complex algal communities from Wisconsin, to seasonally profile nutrient transformation and Carbon sequestration -... | ecosystem: Engineered > WWTP > Effluent > Algae... | reverse complement strand
TGGCTGCACTCACACAGGAGGAACAACACGACCTGCTTGATGCTCTGGCCGGCGAAGTCGAAGAACGTTCAGATCAGTTGGCAGAAGAGGACGGTTAAGAATGGATCGCAGATCACCCAACGGCCACGCTTTTCAAACACGAAGCAGGCAGTGAAGAACATTACCGAGAAGCTGGGCAAGGTTGGCAGGCTTAAACAACTGTGTGATGCGAGCGCCTGTCGAGAAAGTTTCATCTTTCTGCTGTACATCCGCCGAGTTCGGTGCTATGTTTCCTACGTTGCTGATGAAGCAATTTCAGCGGCGCTTTATGAGTTGAGATGTGTGTCGTGCCCTGGAGTGAGAAGCCTGTAGAGTTCATGTTCCTGGATTCTACAGGCTTTTTTCTTCGCCAAATACATTCTCAAAAGCCGGATCATCGAGCGCTTTCATTTTGAGCGACTCATCAAGAGCAAACGCCTGACGGAGCGAAGCCTTCATTTCCTCGTGTTTACCATTTTCATCCTGATGCTGAGCCCCGTGCAATTCGCAGAGGACACAACTGATCGCGGTTTAGATGTCAGGAACGAACAAAGCCAGATCAACGGTCAGAAGAGGCTTGGGTGTCATATGCATCGATGATGGATCAGATGTCACCTCACAAAACTGCGAAAACCGCAAATGATGGTTCCCTGACGACATTGCGTGACCAAAGGGTGGCGTATGATTGCCGTGTCATGAATAAAGAACAATCTCCCCCGTTGGCTTACAAACTGAAGGATGCGGCTGCACTACTCGGAGTTTCAACTATTTCCATCCGACGTGCTATTCAACGTGGACTGATTCGACCATCGCGTGCCTTTCGCCATGTTATCATTAGCGCTGATGAGTTGAAACGGTTCCTGAATACCACCTCGGCGATTGAATCGACGTGAAAAGTTTTCGAGAAGGCAAAAGCTTCAGATTGCTCTCGGCCTGCTGACTCGATGGACGCGGAGGGAGGCCCCGACCATTGTCATACGGCTCAACGGTCGCTTCTACTTCGAGGACAGGTTCGAATCCCCAACGTAGTGGAGTTAGCGTGCCAGTCTCAGGAACAGATTTCAGGGTGACTTCTACTTTCTGGTTAACAGTCGAAGTGAAGAGAGGGTGTAATCGCCTTCCGGTGTTTGAAACAGGAAAACCGCAACACCTTCATTCACTGGAATGTCCTTCAAGGCAGTGGTCCATCCTGGCAGTGAAGACAGTTCCTGATGCACCACCCAGCGCTTGGATTGCAGGTAAGGTGCTATCAGACTTCCTTTCGGTGCAAAGATTAGCCGAAAGCCTTCAACACCAGGCATATTTGAGACTCCGAAAACAGAGATTTCGGCAGAGCTGACGGATTCGCCTGATTTGCTTTGGCCGGTTGTGAATGGACGCAATTCGACAGTCTTCACATCTACTCGCGTTGTTGTTGATGCTTTTGACTGGACCTGAGCAGGTGTGATTTTTGACGACTGACAGGCGGAGAGAAGTGAGCACAGGACAGGAATGAGTAGGGCTGTTTTCATGGGAAGCTGGGATTAGATGCACATCATACACAAAGCAAAAGGATGGCACCAATGACGTCTTCAATCCTCCGTCTCTTCTTGTAGAGGTCCGTCAGGTTAACTGTCAAACCGGCCGTAGTGTGAGAGATGCCGGTATTCGAAAAGGAGAGCACGGGTTGGTTCTGTCTAAGGAGGAACCAGAATCTATAGTTGGGATTTCCAAACGGACTCTCTGATCTAGTTAGCCGTTCTCTCTCTGCGCATGCTGATGGGAACGATTCAAACCATACATCACGGCCTCTGTTATCTTCTCCTCCAGATGAGTCTAGTTGGCCGTTGCGACAACCTAACGGAGTTTTGTCGAGGAATGAACAGGCTAGCAAACCTGCAATGACGCGATAAACCAAAACTTCCGGCGAGGTCTCTGGCAGTTGTTTCGGCACATCCAACCCCAAAGCGCTCGACAGCTTGTTTAGGACATTGGCAAACCCATCGTCTGTCACGCACGGCAGCCAGATTTGATCACCGCTAACCTGCGCCTCGAATCTGTGAAACGGTGTAAAGTCGCCACTTCGATTTAATGATGCTATAGACTGACCCTCTCTGAATATTGTCAGGCAGTCATATTGACCTCCTCCAGGATGTGTCTCGATGAGCGTTCCCACTTGAGGATGCCTTCTCATCAGTTCAGCCATCAGACGCCAAGACACGACTTCACGAATGGAGTCCGAAAGCTGAACTGGGTATTCTGAATTCATCCGAGTGATTTGAAGCACCGGCCATAGAACTCCTACAACTTCCGATGACCAGTGGAGAGTCCTGTTGATCTCTTCAATGATTCGACCTGACACCAGTCGTTTGTGTCGGACGCTTTGGGCTTTGTTCCAATATCTGTGCAACCCCTCCAATAACGGTGCCAAACACAAGTGTCATGAACAGCACGACACAAAGGGCAAGAGAGCCAAGTGCTGAAACCAGAACGGCAACGCCAGCACCCACCCGATTGCTGCACATGGCGACAACACCCAGGATCATTGCGACCGAAAAGAACACGAGGCCGATCCCGGTCCAAAAGGTCACGAATCCAAGCCCGATGCATATCCATCCCGCCTTAATCGATGAAGTTTTCGGCGTCATCGGAACAGGGAGAGGTGGGGGAGTCGAATGAGAAAGGAGGACTGACTGCATTATGGGAATTATAAACGAGCGACTCGTGATCTCAAGCATTCCTCCGTGCTTTGGCCGCATATTTCCTCACCCTCTCCATTTCTTCCTGCCAATACTCCTGCTGTACCTCTGAGGCCGCTGGAGGCATTTCTGCGAGCTTTGACAGCAGTGGCTCGCAATGACCACCAGCATACGCCCTGAGCGCTTCTGCGGTCTCTACGGCGTCAGGAAGGGGCAAAGACAGGCTCAGAGGCACACGGGCGTCAAAAAGCCCATACGGATAGCTGGAAAGTGGTTCAGAAGGCCATGCCACTCGAAACAGGCACCGGACCACGCTTCCATAGGCATAACGGAAGGCTGATGGATGAGGACCAGTGCCGCATTCTTCACGGACCAGCTCAAGGTTCAGGTTTGGTCCAACCGTCTCGATTTTCAGCCACCATGGATCTCCCTGCCATACCCCAGCTCGATTGAATGGCGGTCTTTTTTCGAGCAACAAAACCCGCTCAAGCTCAATGGCTTCTTCAGCAGTGGCACATTCCTTCCATTCAATCCGGTGAATACGATGAACCAGGCGGAGGGTTCGTTTGGCATTCTTCTCCGGGGTGACATGCCTGTAGCTGCCAAGTCGTGCCTTCAAATCCGATGACTGACCGATGTAGAGGAGCTCATTCTCGCGGCCAAAGAAGAAATAAACCCCAGGCACCGATGGCAAGGCACGGAAGAACTCATTCCCCAAGCGCGAGGACAGGGGATTCTCGATCTTGAAGAGCTGAGGTTGCTTGGAATTCGGCGACGCCATCAGGAGGGCAGAAAGCTGTGCTGTTTGCCTCACGATTCAATCTCGTCACCAGCAAAATCGTTGTTCCAATCTGAAGGCCGATCTGCTATAATCATCTGCAAATCGAGCGTGGTTTTCGGGCTGCCAAACAGGTCAGAACATCCTGAAAACCAGCCAAATCCGCGCAGGATTTTGTACACTAATTTACCGGAGACTTTTTTCTAAAAAAGGGTTCCGTTGGGAATTCAGGCGCATTTGACGCCTCAGTTTTGGGCTTTACGCCACACGGCCAGCCGCTACGATCACAACTGCTTGGGGAGACCTAAGCCGGGGCTTGATAACCTCGTCCACAGGCGGCCGACGTGTGCCGCAAACACGTCGCTTCACGACCATGCATAATGGCCGGGAGGCGACGGCGTATGTCCAAGCCTCGCGGCTAAAGGTCGTCGCGGCTGTCCTGTGGCGGCTTATCAACTCACCGGCCACCTGAGCAGGATTTCCTCGTTCAGGTGGTCCTGCTGGCGGTGGCGAGTTTTTGAAACTTCCGCCATGACCTGCAACGAGTGCCAACAGCCCATAACCGAGGAGCAAAAAACATGTCCCAATTGTGGGGCACCTGTTGAGCCCCAATCTTCTGCCCGAGCCACAGAGGCATCTGCTTTGAAGAGGTTTATCTCATCGTTGCTTCAAAAGCTGATGCCAAAGTCATGGTTCACCGTTGGCAGATTGTATCTACTCTTGGCAGTTGGTGGTGCCGCCGTGTTGGTGGTCTCTGTCGTTGATTATCTGGCAAGACCTTCTGAGGTGAACTCTTTGGTTTCATTAGCTCTCCATACAATCTTCGACAAGGCAGAAGCGCCAAACAAAGAGCTAACCGTCGAAGACGTTGTGAAAGCAAAGTCGGGCCTGGTTGTGCCCCTGGAGATCACCTGGACTGAAACATCACTGCTAATCTTCACGGCGAAAAAATCGGCAAAAGGTTCAGCCGTGATCATCGGAACCAAAGGCGACACTGTTCTGTTCGCAACCAATCGTCATGTGGTGGAAGTGCCAAAGAATGCCGAGAACATTGAGCGTCATGTCTTGAATGGAGACAAGCGCCATCCATTCACCCTTGCAAGCCAACTGACAGATGATCTGGATCTGGCATTGATTACCGTTCGCGTGTTGGAGCAATTCAGCACCAACACGATTCCCTCCGCAGCTCTCAATGATGTGGTCGTCGGGGAAGAATGTGTGGCGATTGGCAACACGCTTGGTCACGGCATCAGCGTCACGACTGGGATCATTTCCAAATTCGATAGCATGGCAAGCTTCTATGCGAACGCCCATGACTCGCTTGTCTTGATCCGCACATCAGCTCCAATTAGCCCTGGCAATAGCGGAGGCGCATTATTCAGACGCAAGGATGGCAAGCTGATCGGGATCACGACGGCAACACAAACAAGAGGGCAAAACGTGAACTTCGTCCTTCCTGTCGAATACCTTTGGAAGCTCAAGCTCGTGGAATCTTCAACGAAGTAACCCTCATGGCCCTCATCAACTGTCCAAGCTACAACGGCACGGTTTCAACGAAAGCAAGTGCATGTCCTCATTGTGGCGCTGCTCCAGTTGTGGAACTCACAGAAGCAGAGCGCTTTCAAAAGTTGGTGGATGAGCTTGGATCAATATCCGCAGCGAGAAGTGCAATGGAAGATGGAATCGAGCCATCCAGCTCTCCACCTGCCAAAAGTTCCATCAACGAAACACCAAAGAGCAACACGATGACCGCCGCTGCTTGGGTTGCGTTCATTTGTATCGCCGTGAGACTTTGGATATATGCTGATCGAGCTTGGACCGACCATTCACGCGCGGTCAAGGCACGAGAGGAGCAAGAGAAAGCAGAGCAAACTTTCCGTGAGTATCAGGAATCGCTTGTTAAGCTCCAAGAACTTCAACGAGCCGAAGACCTTCGTAAAAAACTGAATCCAGACATTCGCGATCTCATGAAGGTGCCGAGCCATTATGTGGAACAGCCGAACCCCCCATCGAAGTAACAAGGCTCTCCGATCTGCCCTTGCATAGAGATCATGCGTTTCGATTCGGCCCACACTCAAAGCTGAATTGACCCCTTTTTTTCTAAAAACGGTTTCCGCACCGTTTTGGAGCGGCCGCAGCACACCCCTCCCCCTCAAAAGCTCTTCATCGCGGGTATAACAGAATGAAGCCGGAATTCATCTCCAGCTCATTCAACCCAAACACCCACCCTCATGAAGAAAGCCATCGCCCTCCTCTACCTGATCGTCGCGGTTCAGACAGCCCTCATCATCGTCGCCTTCAAATTTGGCGCTGACTCGATGCGTGCTGCCTTCCGTTATTCGCAGGAGTCCATCCTCGAAATCTGCGACCAGCGTTACGTCCAGAAGTAGCGGCAACCCACGAGCAAGATCACATCATGTCTCGTCCACGCCACTACTCGCCGACGATCTCGCGGTTTCTTGTCTCCGTCCTGTATCACGAAGCAAAGCATCAGAACATCCCCATGACCAAACTCACGGATCGACTGCTGCTCACCGCCCTTCGTGGTTCCCCAGGATGGATCAAGGCCACCACACCGAGACTCGCCGACGAAAACACCCCTGACGTTCCTGCGCTGCCCAAAGCAGCCTAGGGCCAGCCCCCCAAACCACACGCGCAAGCCAGGCCATCACGGTCTGGCTTTTTTCGTGTCCACATCCCACCACCAGCACACAACACCATGGCAATCAAACTCAGCGCCAACTACAGCAAGAAACTCGGCCTGCCCCAATACAGCAGCCACAGTTTCAGCGCCTCCGTCGAAATCGAACTCACGGACATCACCCAGGCCGAGGTGGAGATCCAAAAGCTCTACCAACTCCTGCAGCACTCCGTTGACCAGGAAATCCAGAACCCCGGCTACATCCCGGAAGGCAATGGATCGAACGGCTCCAACGGCCTCCACAACCAGCCCCAGAACGGCCGTTCCTATCAGATCAGTGGCAACCGCCGTCCCTACCCCAACGGGAACAACGGCCAGCGCCCCCAAACCAAACCGCAAGGCGAGGTCTGGAACTGCACGCCCGGCCAGAAGGGATTCATCCAGCGCATCGTGAACGAGAACCAAATGCAGATGCAGGACGCTGAGGACCTTTCCCAGCAGCTCTATGGCATCGGCGTGAAGGAACTCGACAAGATGCAGGCCAGCCAGGTCATCGAGGAACTGCTCTCCAAAGCGGGCAAGTCACCGAAGCAGCACCGCTGGCAGCAACGTCAACCCCACACCACCCAACACGCAGCATGAACCCCACCGCTGAAGCTCCCCCACCAACGGAGCGCAGCGAGAAGGACATCATCCGGTCATTGCAGGAGGAGGTTTCAGCTTCGCGGCTGAGCCTCTTTTTGCAGTGCCGGCTGAAGTTTTATTATCGCTACGTCCTCCGTCTCAAGAAGCCCAAGACCGCCTCCCTGCATGTCGGCAATTCGGTTCACGCCGCGTTGAAGGCATGGAGCAAGGCACGATGGCTTGGCAAACCGCTCTCGCTCCGTGATTTGCACGATGCCTACACCAAAGCATGGGCGGACATCTCCGAAGGAACCGTTCCTTGGGAGACCGGCGAGGAAGAAGAGGAAAAGACCACGGGCTGGCGTCTGTGTGACACCTACATCCGGCAATGCGGTTCGATGGCAACCATCAAACCCGACGCCGTGGAAGTGTCCGTGGAAGCCGACCTGTCCCAACATGGTCTTCCCCGCCTCATCGGCATCCTCGATCTCGTTCAAGAAGGCACCATCATCGACTTCAAAACGAGTTCCTCCACACCTAACCCATCCTCTGTCGAGCACCTGCATGAACTTCAGGTCAGCAGCTACGCCGTCCTCTACCGTCACAACACGGGCAAAAAGGAAACCGGCATCGAGCTGCATCACCTGGTCAAACTGAAGAACCCCAAACTTTGCGTCACCGACCTTCCTCCCATGACCGAACAACAGGAACACCGCCTGTTTCATCTCATGGACACCTATTACGAGGAACTGGGTCGAGCCGAGTTTTACCCATCGCCCAGCTTCGCCTGCATGGGCTGCGAGTTCTTCGGTGAATGCCGTCGCTGGCGCTAAACCCTCAACCTCACTCACACCATCATGAAACACCTCCTCACCACTATTATCGGCCTGCTGCTATTTTCACCGACAGCTCATGCAGGCTGGTTTTCCAGTGAACCTGATCCCCTCGCGCAAGCTCAGGAAAAGATCGTGGTCCTGGAAAACACACTCAGCACGCAAACGACCACCATGAACCGCTGGCAGATCGCCACAGGTTCATTGGCGATTGGTTGCATCATCCTCCTCATCATCGGTGCCGCTCTCGGTGCCAAAACCCGTCAACATCACCATGAATCCACACGACGCCTGGGACGAACATCCCCATCACCCTCACCCACAGGCCTCAACGGTCGCAAATCCGCATTCGTGGATGAAGCGTCTGACGAGCACACTCACTCGACACTGGCGGCCTGAAGTTCTGCCCGCTCCCATGGTTGATCGTGACCTGCCCAAGCTCACCGCCATCGAAAGAGCGGCGGAAGTCATGCGGTTCACCTTTAGCCGTCTGGAATATGCGCTCTCACCCCTTGGACATCTGAGGGAGTTCGTGAAGCTCAATTTCCGGGTCGCCTTCGCCATCGCCATTCCTGCCCTTCTCGTGGCACCTCTGGTCACGCTGGCTCTCAACCAGTTCAAAACCTGGATCGCCATGCTCACGGAAACCATGAGCAGCTTCGTGCTGTTCCCGCTTTCCGTCGTGCTGAGCATCATCCTCGTCTGCGGCATGGTCTATATCGGCCGTAGCATTCTAGAGATGCGCATGAGGTCCCAACACCGCCAGGGCTACTACTGAAGCACCACCCCACCCCAAAACCCAAAGAGCCGGATGATCTCTCACAGGATTGTCCGGCTCTTTTCATTTCAACGAACATGGAACACACCACCACCCTCTACTACCGCGAGGGAGCATCCGACAAAGTGTATCAAACCAGCATCCGCCCCCAAGGCGAAGGCTACATGGTTCACTTCGCGTATGGTCGCCGCGGTTCCACCCTCAACACCGGCAGCAAGACGCCAACACCGGTGTCCTATCCCATCGCCAAGGACATCTACGACAAGCTCATCAAAGAGAAGATGGCGAAAGGCTATCTCCCTGGTGCCGACGCTGGACACACCCTGCCGCCAGCTTCACCCAAAAAGCACAGCGGCATCCAGTGCCAGCTCCTCAACCCCATCACCGACATCCAGCTCGATATATTCCTGTTTCATCCCGACTACTGGATGCAGGAAAAGCTCGATGGACGAAGGCTGATCCTCAAAAAGGAAGGCGCTCAAATCACCGGCATCAACCGCTTGGGATTCCCCACGGCGGTTCCAGAAGCCATCGCCCAAAGCGCCAGCCAGTATCCCCGTGACTTCATCCTCGACGGTGAGGCCATTGGCGATCACTACCACGCCTTCGACCTCCTCACCATCGGTCCTGAAGACATGCGTCCTTTGGGCTTTTCCGTGCGCCATTTCAGGCTGCGGGACATGCTCAGGAGCTTCGATCACCCGTTCATCCACGAGGTCGAATCGTTCCTGTCTCCCGGATTGGTGGCAATCTTCACCCGGCTCAAGACAGGAGGAAAAGAAGGTGTCGTGTTCAAAAACAAGCACGCGCCATACATCCCCGGCAGACCCAACTCCGGAGGCACGCAGCTCAAATACAAGTTCTGCGAGACAGCCTCCTTCATCGTCACTCAGATCAACGACAAGCGCAGCGTCATGTTGATCCTGTTCGACGGCGAAAAGGTTTGTTCAGCCGGCAATGTGACCATCCCGCCCAACCACGACATGCCCAAACCCGGTGATGTTGTGGAGTGTCGTTACCTCTACGCCTTCAAAGAATCAGGCTCCATTTACCAGCCTGTGTTTCTGGGGGTGCGTGACGACATCCAGCACACGGAATGCACTACGGCCCAGCTCAAATACAAAACCCCATGAGCCCGGACCTGCAAACCGTTTTGGATGACCTTGCCAGCGCCATCCAGTCCATCACGCTCGGAAGTGTTGAGTCAGTCGTCATCCAGGAAGCAGGCGAAGCTCTGATCCGAAACTGGAACGACCATGACGACACCAAGATCGACGAAGAGACGGAACTGCAACTCTGGGAAACCAGACAGTCCCGACCCCAGCTTGTGTAAACATTTGCCCAAGCCCCCAAACCCTCGCTGAAAGCCCCTGTGTCCCTAACCGGCGCAGGGGCTTTTGGCATTCAACCCACAACCCAACATGAAACCCATCCCACTGCCCATCGCGGAACTTAAATCCGCCCTATCTGGAATCGGCAAGGTGATCAACCCACGAACCACCCTGCCTCTTCTCCAACACGTCAAAGTCGAACGCACCAACGACGGCTGGATCGCCCTCACCGGCACTGATCTTGACCGCTTCGTCACCATGCGTCTCGAACATCCCGCCGAAGGTCCTCCCTGTGCGGTGCTGGTTCCTTTCGACCAGCTCCAGCAGCTCTCGAAGAACTGCGGCCGGGACGAACGTCTCCTCATCGACATCACCGAACAAGGCCCGGTCATCAAATTCGCCCTGGCTGACAACCTCGGTGAAACCAAGGTCAAACCGCTGCCTGTCACTGAGTTCCCGGAGACTCCTCGCCTTAAATCGGAGGCCATTCCTCTGCCACCCACGCTTCGCACCACCATTCACGAAGCGATGAACTGCACCAGCACGGACAGCACACGCTATGTCCTCAACGGCACCTTCATCGACGCCAGCAATCCGAAAGGGTTCTACGTCGTGGGAACAGACGGAAAACACCTCTACAGCGCCAACTCGTTCACCCTGCCCATCAAGAACTCCATCCTCATACCGAATCACAAGTTCCTCGGATGGAAGGAGTTCAACAATGACGGTGAATGGCAGATGAAGGCCGATGACAAGAGCATCCAGCTTTCCTCACGGCGCTGGCGCTTCATCACCCGCCAAATCGAAGGCAAATACCCCGACTGGCGTGTGACCATCCCCAACCCCAAGGACGCGAAAACGCACATCACCCTCGATCCGGCCAAGCTCGAAGCCTTGTCCAAGCTCATCCAGCGAATCCCCTGCCAC
>Ga0075163_10013418_pt1 | contig 10609 bp, 6 predicted proteins | sample JI1023141ADNA_FD_71478 | JGI IMG/M metagenome (GOLD analysis project Ga0075163, IMG submission 71478) | Wastewater effluent complex algal communities from Wisconsin, to seasonally profile nutrient transformation and Carbon sequestration -... | ecosystem: Engineered > WWTP > Effluent > Algae... | reverse complement strand
GCCATTACTCCGCAAACGGTTTTCTGCGAGGATCTGACGTTGGATCTCAACAACACGAGCTCTTCCGGTGAAACGTGGGCTTGGAACTTCGGGGATCCGACCACGACCATGGATACCTCCAGTCTCTTTTCTCCCTCGTGGACCTACAGCACTCCCGGTACCTACACGGTCACGTTGATGGCCAACCCCGGTCTTACCTGCGCGGATACCACCGAAGCGACTTTCGATGTGTACCTGCCACCAAGACCCACGTTCATCCTGCCCGGCGCGGTGTGCAGCGAGTTGGTCACGGAACTGATAGCGGAAGGCAGCTTCGGCCCTGATGCCACTTTTTACTGGGACCTTGGTGCGAGCACCGTACCACCCACGGCGAACACCTCCTCGGTCAACGCACAGTTCGCAACGGTAGGTGCCACGAGCGTTTCATTGACCGTTTCGGAACATGGCTGCATAGGTTCCTCTTTCGGAGAAGTTTCAGCCTTCCCACCGCCAACGGCCTATTTCACGGTCGCTCCAACCTCGCCGCAGTCCTTCGGTACCGATGTGGCTCTTCAGGATGGATCCAGCGGGAATGGTGGCACCATCGTGGAGTGGAACTGGTTCGCCAGTGGAGCCGCGATCGGCACCGGTGAAGAGGTTGAATGGGAGATGCCCTTGCCCGGAACGTATGAATTGACGTTGCTCGTAACAAGTACGGATGGTTGCACATCAACCTATGCACTGCCGTACGTGATCATCGAAGTGCCTATCGATATACCGAACGTGTTCACCCCGAACGGTGACGGGCTGAATGAACAGTTCTCGATCCGCAACATCGAACAACACCGGAACCTGCTGCGGATCTACAACCGTTGGGGAATGGTGGTGTACGAGGCGAACAACTACAGGAATACCTGGAGAGCCTTGGAGGTTCCTGATGGCACCTATTACTATGAACTGCTGTTGCAAGATGGCCGTGCATACACCGGTCATCTTACTCTATTGAGATGATGAAAGTGATGCGGAACATGGAACTGTTCGATCGATCCTCCTACGTGAAGCACTGCGTCATGCGATGATCCGATCTGTGGCCGCCATAGTCGCTTTGCTGATATCGACCTGGTCGATGGCAACGCACGTGCTTGGTGGTGAGATGTACTACGACAATCTCCAGGGCAACGAGTATCGGATAACATTGAAGCTTTATCGCGATTGCGGCCCTGGCAATGTGAACGGGACCGGATTCGACACGGAGGCTCAGTTGGCGATCTATGATGGTGCCGGTGTATTCCAGTTCCAACAGTCCGCTTTCTTCCCTGGGGAGCAGAGCGTACCGGTGGAATTGAACAACCCATGCCTTGCGGCGCCCCCCTCGATCTGTGCGTCATGGGCGGAGTACGTGACCACGGTGACCTTGGTGCCGAACACGACCGGCTACGTGATCAGCTACCAACGGTGCTGTCGGACACCGACCATGGTCAATCTACCGACCGGTCTGTTGCAAGGATTGACCTGTACCGTTCAAGTGCCTGCATCGGCATTGGGGGTCAACAACAGCCCAAGGTTCAACGAGTATCCACCTATCGCATTGTGCTTGGGAGAGGACATGGTATTTGATCACTCGGCTTTGGATCCGGATGGGGATGTTCTGGTCTACGATCTCTACACCCCTTATGCCGGCGGAGATGCCAACGTGCCAGCACCACTTGCCTCACCGCCACCGTACGCGAACATCCTTTGGGGTCCGGGTTATTCGGGAAGCGCCCCCATGAATGGAAGTCCGGGCCTGGCCATCGATCCTGCTACAGGCGAATTGACCGTGCACCCGACACTGTTGGGGTCGTTCGCAGTAGGTGTGCGTGTTCGTGAATTCAGGAACGGTGTGCAGTTGAGCGAGTCCATCCGGGATCTGCGTTTTGATGTAGTGGCCTGTGATATCACCATCATTTCCTCGATCCAGGAACAACAGGAATTCTGCTCAGGCTTCACGGTCGCAATGGAGAACGAGAGCATCAACGGACAGTTCTGGCACTGGGACTTCGGTGACGTGACGCTGCTGAACGACACAACGAACCTTACCGCGCCGCAATGGACCTACGGGGATACGGGAACGTACACCATTACCCTGATCGCCAATCCGGGATGGCCCTGTGCGGATACGAGCACGTCCGTCTTCGATGTGCATCCCCCTTTGGACCCCTATTTCGAGCGGCCACCGATCCGATGCACGGATGAGAATGCACAGTTCCTCGTTGAAGGGGCGTTCACCCCAGCGGCTTTGGTGAATTGGGACTTCGGCGATGGCGCTGCTCCGGTCCTCGCTGCCGGACACCAAGCATCCACGAGTTATTCGGAGACCGGTGCACACGCAGTGACGGTAACGGTGCTGGACTTCGGATGCGAACAGAGCTATACCGATTCCGTGATCGTCTTTCCGCGACCGCAGTTGAACGCCGAGATGGATCGTGCGGGTTGCGAGCAGACAGGATTCGACTTCGTTGCCACTGGCGAGGCTTGGACCCCGATCAGCTATGCCTGGGCTTTCGGGGACAGCGGAACCTCCAATGATCCCATTGGAACCCATGTGTACGCACTACCCGGACTGTACGATGTCATCTTGACCGTGAGCACCAGTGAAGGATGCATCGACAGCCGCAGCCTTGTGCTGAACAATTGGGTACAGGTCTTCCCGGTTCCGGAAGCGGCGTTCACAGTTGAACCGGACGAAGTGAGCCTTCTGGATCCGCATATCGAGATCACCGACTACGCGCAACGGGCCCAACTCTGGGAATATTCGATCGATGGTGAAGTGATCACCACGCCGTCGTTCGCGTATGAATTCGATGATGCAGGACTATTCGAGATCACACAGACCGTGATCAGCGGTGAGAATTGCAGCAGCTCTGTCACGCGAACCGTGCACGTTACGGATCATCTGTTCTATGCGCCAACGGCTTTCACTCCGGATGGTGATGGCTTGAATGATACTTGGGCGCCCTCCGTTCAAGGCGCACGACTCTATGAACTCATCGTGTTCGATCGATGGGGTGTGGAGCGCTTCCGCACGACCGACACCAAAGCACGATGGTCCGGTGATGATCTTCCACAAGGCGTCTTCAACTTCGTGGCGCGCATTGCCGAGTACGGGGCCTATAGCAAGGAGTACCGTGGCTCGGTCACGCTGATCCGCTGATCGCCTTCGACCCGCACAGGTCATTTCCGCACCATGTCCACGTGCGGGATCCCGTCCAACGGGTAGTCCGGTCCGACACGTTCGTAACCGAAGCGTGCGTAGAAGTGCTCCAAGTGGGACTGTGCTGCAAGTGCCGATCGATGGGAGCCGTATGTATCGCCGACGACCTCCAATGCGCGCTCCAAGAGTTGTGTGGCCACGTTCATTCTGCGATGATCCATGCGCACCACAACCCGTCCGATATGGGGATGCCCATCACTTCCGGGTGGAAGGATGCGGGCATAAGCAACGACCTCATCGTTCCCGTTCAGCGCAAGGACGTGCAACGCCGATAGGTCCGCGCCGTCCAATTCCGGATATGGGCAATTCTGCTCTACCACGAACACGTCGATCCGCAAGCGAAGCAGGTCGTGCCATTCGAGCAAGGTCAATTCATCGAACCGTTTGGTGTACCAATGGAGCGCCATTTAGTGAACGGGTTGCAAACGGTCCTCGAACAAATACCAGACGGCCCCTTCGACGTGCGCATGACCCATTGAACGCAGGAGTTGGAGGTAACCTGCCACTTGCTCCTCGTGTGCATCGGACGGCCGTCCCGTCTTGAATTCCAGCACGCGGATCCGATCACCATCGATCACCAAACGATCCGGTCGAAGGCTATGACCATCGGCATCGATGAACGTCGTTTCTGCACGGACCTCAAGGTGCGGTGCGAACCAAGGTGCCATTTCAGGCGAAGCCAGTCTTGGGTACAAGCGACCATGGATCGCAGTCGCTTGATCGGTGTTGAGTGTGTTGCGTTCTACGGCGCGCTGCAGCGCTTCTCCGAGATCCTCGGCGGTCCGCGTCTCCTCCAAGGCAGCATGGATGGCCGTGCCGAAAGAACGATAGGGGTCCGGGTCGGCAGGATCCCAGTCTTCGGGGGCTTCGAATCGGATGGTCAAATTCGGCATCCCTGCGCCATTCGAGACATCGCGTAGAGCGGTCGCCGAATTCAGCATACGCTCTTTCCGGGGAGCTTCTTTTGTAACAGGTGTTCGCGCCAGTTCCGGATGCCCAGTGATGAAATTCGTGACGCCCTTGGTCACTTCATCCGACGTATCGGGCACCAAGGCGTAAAGCCTCTGTTCGGGTCGTGTGAATGCCACGTAGAGCAAGTTCATGGCATCGAGCGTGCGCAGGCCATCTTCTTCGATAAGCTCGGGAAGTTCGGCTGCACGGCTCACTTTGCCCTCTCTGATCAGTGCCACATCCAACTCGGGAACGGCAGTTCCCGGGTCGACCCAGAACAATTCGCCATGGCGCTTTCCCCCCACCATGGATGCATCCGGCACCACGACCACGGGGAATTGCAAACCCTTCGACTTGTGAACGGTCATCACCTGCACCGCACTGCCATGCTCCGGGGCTGCTGAACTGCGCTCGCCGCCGCTGCGCTCCCAATGCTCGAGAAATCCACCGATGTCCGGTGCGTGGTCGGTGGTCCAAGCATGTACCTCGTCCAACATGGTGAGCACAGCTGCATCTTCGGCCGGTCGGATCCCGTGGGCTTGCGCCAACTCCCTGATCAGGGCGGTCAATGTGGTCCGCAGTCGAGGGTTTCCATGTGTGGCAAGCCAAGCGCGTAGATGAGCTACAGGGTCCGGGAGTACTTCATCGGGCAGGAACAACCGTGCAAATGCTTCGGGATCATCCGTCCCATTCGGATCGGCTTGCGCTTTCACCACCGCGTGCCATTGCAATGCATGCACTGCTGCGGTCGCATCGCCTGTCTGGAGAAATCGAAGCGTGGCGATGAGCAATTGGATCACCGGGTCGGCGGCGAGTTGAAGCCCATCGGGTGAAACGACGTCGTGGCCGTGCTCAAGGAAGTGCGCGGCGATCGCTCGGCCGAGGCGTTTCGAACGCACCAGCACCGCAACGTCTCCTGCCGTGTAGCCGGCATCCAACGCATCTTGTAGCGCATGAAGGGCGTGGTCCAAGCTCGCTTCTTGCAAGGCGGCCCCACGAAGTCCTTTTTCGGCGGCGACCACGGAGACCATGCCATCTTCGGTATGTGAGGTGCGTTGGTCGTGCTGGTCGTAGACTTTGCGCAGACCTTCCGGAAGTATCGATGCAAGCTCACCGAAAAGTGCGTTGTTGAAGGCAATGATGCTCTTCGCCGATCGGCGGTTGTGCGCAAGCCGTTCCGCTAGCGCGTAGTTGCGCTCCAAGGTCTCCTCCCGTTGCTTTTCCACCGGATCGGCCGGGTCCCTTCCGAAGATGCTGGGCAACTCCACGAAGAGCCTCACTTCGCCATTGCGCCAACGGTAGATGGCCTGTTTTGCATCGCCCACCAGCAGTGCACTGCCTCCAGTAGAGAGCGCATTCTCGACCAGTGGGAGCAAGGCGTTCCATTGCATCAGCGACGTGTCCTGGAACTCGTCGATCAGGAAATGACGGTAGCGTTCGCCGAGCCGCTCATAGATGAATGGCACCGGTTCGTCCTTCACCACTTCGGCCACCCGTCTTGTCAGGTCACTGAAGAAGGCCACGCCGTCCTCCTGTTTCAAAGCTTCCAATTTCGCATCCAACTCGTGCAAAGCGAAAGCGGGGAGGAGTTCGCGAACGACGGCTCTTCGGATCTGATGGTCGCGCAAAGGTCCTTCGCGCAGAGCCTCTGCCTCGTGGAAAAGATCGGTCAAGGCGTTGGCGATGCTCTCCAATGCAGCGATCAATGACGGGGTTGCTTTGGCGGAGTGCCACTTTCCGGTCTCCAACGGTTTCAGCGTCTGCACCCCGGGTGCATCCAACACATCATCGAAGCGTGCGAGCTTCTTGAAGTATCCGAAAATGCCACCCTTTCCATGGGCTACATCACCCTCCTCCAAACCGTGTTCATCGAACAGGTCCGAACCGGCTTTCCCGATCGCCTGCACTTTTCGTCGGAATTCAACATTCGCCTTGTTCAGCCTATCGGTCAACGGTGCCAAGTCCTCCACGGATAAGGCACGCAAGCGTTGCAACGGTTCGATGGAGCTCTCCTTGAGCAGTTCGTAGCTCAACTCCAATAGCGGCTTCGCAGGATCCCAAGAGCGCTCCTCGTGCAGGAGTTGCAGACAGGCCTGCGAGAGCACCGCAGTGATCCGGTCGTCGGTGCCGGCGGCATCGATCAATCGTTGCACCGCTTGCTCACGGTAGTACTGCTGCTCGGTGCTCATCCGCAGTTCCTGATCCATGCGGAGGTCTCGGGCGAACGGTCGAACTGCACGGCGCGTGAACGCATCGATGGTGCTGATCGCGACATCGCTCCAGTGGTGGAGCATATGACCCAGAACGGCATCCGCACGTTTCGCCAAGGTCGCTTCATCCGCTCCGCTGGACTGCACGAGATGGTCGATCACATCCCGCATGCGAGCATCATTGACCTCCCCCTTGGCAAGCAGTTCCAAGTAGCTGATCACGCGTTCCTTCATTTCGGCGGCCGCCTTGTTGGTGAAGGTGAGCGCCAATACCTGCCGATAGGCCCCGAAGTCATCGCCGTTCAGGCAATGGCCCAAGTAGTGTTTCACCAGGGCATGTGTCTTGCCCGCGCCAGCGGAGCTATGGAGCACCAAGAACATCGTTCGATGGGCAAGATAGCCTTGCCCGAACGGTTTACAACCGGGTGACACTCATCACCATGTTCGGCGTGCGATCCATATAGCTTTGCTGTACAGCGCGAACAGAGATTCACTGTTCTCCGTTCAACGCATTAGTCCAAGTCCCATGCATATCGATCCCAGACTACTTCTGCCAGTCGCATTGACACTCGCCTTGCTCGGCTGTCGGCCGGATGAGGAAGTGGAACCCGAACCGACTCCGGTCACGACCGGCACCCTGCGTGTGGTGGTGGTTCCGAAGTGGGAGGGCGGCCCGTTCACGATGAATGCGGAGTACGTGAATGTGAGCAACTACCGGATCAAGGTGGAGGCGCTGAAATTCTACTGGGGCGATGTCCACTTGTTGAATGGAACGAGTTCGACGCTTGTCAAGGATGTTGAGCTCTTCAACTTGCAAAGTGGAAGTGCAGAAGCAACATGGACCGTCTCACCAGGCACATGGTCGGGTATGCATCTCGGCCTTGGTGTCCCTCAAGCGATGAACGATGCTGACCCGATCAATTATCCTCCGGGACACCCGCTCGATCTGGCCAATGGGACGTATTGGAGTTGGGCAACGGCCTATCGCTTCCTGCTGTTCGATGGGCGCTATGACCTGGATGGAAGTGGAACAGGAGCGCTGCTTCAGCCCTTTTCCATGCATACCGGTCTGAATGATGTGTATCGCGAATTCGATCTGGACTTCGGTGGCGATGTGACCGTATCGGCGGGCAACACCACAACGCTGACGATTCACATGGCGGTCGATAAGCTGTTCTACTCGGCCACCGATACACTCGACCTCGCCGTAGAGAATCAATCGCACGGCACGAATATGCCCTTGGCACTCGAACTCACGGACAACGCGATCCACAGTTTCAGCTTAGAGTGAAGTGGTTGATCCATACAGCGATCGGCTTCGGACTGCTGCTGGTCGGCTGTCGGAAGGATCCTGCCATCGTCGATGAAGAGGGGGATCTGCCGTTTGCCTTGGAGCTTCCACCAGGTGCCACGTTCCCGTTGATCCCTGTCGACAACCCCTTGACGCAGGCTTCTGTGGCGTTGGGCAAAGCCCTCTTCTTCGACTCGCGCCTCTCTCGCGACGGGACCATTTCCTGCGCGAACTGTCACCACACCGACCGGGCATTCAGTGATACGGTGGCCTTCAGCTCGGGTGTCGAGGGACGCCTGGGTATGCGGAACTCGCCGACGCTCGGGAACGTAGCGTATCACCCGTCCTTTTTCCGTGATGGGGGAGTGCCGACCCTGGAGCGACAAGTCATCGCACCCGTTCAGGATCCGCTGGAGATGGATCACAGCGTTCAACTTGCTGCGGCCGTGGTGGCTTCCGACCACGAGTATCAGCGTCTGAGCATGCTCGCCTATAAGCGACCGATGGACGCCTTGGTACTCACCCGCGCGATCGCCAACTACGAGCGCACTTTGATCAGTGGCTGGTCGCGGTATGACCGTTTCGCACAAGGCGATGCCAATGCGATGACGGAAGCCGAGGTGCGTGGCTGGGAGCTCTTCACCAGTGAAGAATTGAACTGCACAGCGTGCCATGCGGGTTTCGACTTCAGCGATCATTCGTTCCAGAACATCGGGCAGTACATGGAGTACGCAGATCGTGGACGTCAACGCATCACGCTGGATCCTGCGGATGTGGGAAGATTCAAGGTGCCCACACTGCGGAACATAGCGCTGACGGCACCTTACATGCACGATGGTGCGATGGGAACCCTCTCTGAAGTGATCGACCATTTCGCCAGCGGCGGTCTGCCTCATCCGAACAAAAGCCCACTTTTGACGACCTTTGTAATGAGTGCGGAACAAAAGGGAGATCTGATCGCCTTCTTGAACGCACTCACGGACGAACGCTCCTTGGATCAAGTTCCATGAAACGTAGAACCATTCATCTCCTCGCGCTACTGTCGATCGTTGTGGTCGGTCTGCAAGCATGCAGGCACGACACGGATGATCCCGTGCCGGAGGTAATAGCACCATCGTTCGGTACACCTTTGGAAGTGATCATCCCGGCGAACTTCCCGGCGATGCCCATCCCGCCGAACAATCCGTTCACCGTAGAGGGTGTAGATCTGGGTCGTTTCCTGTTCTACGATGAGCGCCTGTCGGGCAACAACACCCAATCATGTGGCTCGTGCCATGCGCCAGAGGTGGCCTTCACCGATCATGGCAATCAGTTCAGTGTGGGCATAGACGGTATCCAAGGGAACCGCAACTCCATGGCCTTGATCAATCTTGCGTGGGATACACGGTATTTCTGGGACGGACGACGGCTTACGCTGGAGGAGCAGATCCTGGATCCGGTGGAGAACCCGATCGAGATGCACGAGATGTGGCCCAATGCGGTAGGAAAGCTCCAGGCCGACCCTGCCTACCCGCCTAAGTTCCAAGCGGCGTTCGGAACCACCACCATCGACTCCGTGCTCGTTGCGCGGGCAATCGCTCAGTTCGTGCGCACCATGATCAGTGGGAATTCGCGCTTCGACCGGTTCCAACGAGGAACATTGGTGCCGACCGTGGAGGAGCAGTTGGGCATTCAACTCACAGAACTCGAAGGCGGGAATCCGGCACTCGGACTCGGCGGTCAATGGGGTGCTGATTGCTTCCATTGCCATCCTCACGCAGGAGGGCGAATGACCGATGGTCTACTGCACAACAATGGTCTGGACAGTGAGTTCACGGATCTGGGTGCTGGTGGTGTCACGGGGTTACCCGAGGACATGGGGCGTTTCAAGACGCCTACTCTTCGGAATGTTGCTCTGACCGCGCCCTACATGCACGATGGACGTTTCCAAACGCTCGAAGAGGTGATCGACCACTACGACTCGGGTGGACATCCATCGCCGACGATCGATCCGTTCATGAAGTATACCCAGGGTGGATTGCAACTGTCCGCAGATAAGAAGCAGCAATTGATCGCCTTCCTCCACATGTTGACGGACATGGACTTCATCAACAACCCGGCGTTCCAGGATCCGGGACCTCCTTAGGGCGGGACCCTCACCAGTGCTTGCCTTGGTCCAGTGCCCTGGCGCAACCTTGATGCGGATCACGCTGCCACCATGCTCGCCATATCCGGCGACCACGTGTAGCATTGCATGCGGTCCTCGAAGATACCGGGCTTGAAAATGCAGGTGCCGAGAAGCATGCGCGCACATTCTTGTACACCTTCGGTAATGCTCGGATGCGGATGGACCAGATCAGCCAGCTCGCGGATCGGGATCCCGAGCCGCATCATCAAGGCGACCGCTTCGATGGCGCTGGATGCATGTTCACCAACGGCACGCATGCCCAGAACGCGCATATCAGCGTCATTCGTCACCAGCACTTTGAAGAAACCCTTGGTGCTGCGCATGGCGATAGCGCGTGCGAGGCAAGAGTAGTCGATGCGTGCCATACGGTAGGCGATACCACGCTTGCGGCATTCTTGTTCGTTCATGCCAACGCCCGCCACTTCCGGGTCCAAGAACATGATGGTGCTGACGTTGTCGTAGGAGAGTGCGCCACTCCGCTCGGCCCAGATGCGTTCCACGGCATGGCGACCTTCCATCTCCCCGAGGTTCACCAGCATATTCGTCGCCGTGGCATCTCCAACAACATGGATGTTCGGTTGTGAGGTGCGCGTGTCGTCCACGCGAATGAGTCCGGTCTTCGGGTCGGTCTCCACTCCGGCTGCTACCAGACCGAGACCTTCCACGTTCGGTGTTCGGCCAACGGAGAGCAGTGCTTTCTCAACACGCACGGTCTCGGTGCGCCCGTCGGTATAGGAGATCGCATATTCCACTTCGCT
>Ga0075163_10013417_pt1 | contig 10609 bp, 6 predicted proteins | sample JI1023141ADNA_FD_71478 | JGI IMG/M metagenome (GOLD analysis project Ga0075163, IMG submission 71478) | Wastewater effluent complex algal communities from Wisconsin, to seasonally profile nutrient transformation and Carbon sequestration -... | ecosystem: Engineered > WWTP > Effluent > Algae... | reverse complement strand
GTTAGTCTGGATTTAAATGCGTGACAAAAACGCCTGTTAATGCTTATAATCTACGCCATTTTCTCAAAAATATATCGCCATGACTGCTACCCTGTCCTTACCACCACTTAGCCAAAAACAAACTTGGGGTAATCTGCCTGGGGCTTCTTTGGCTTTGACTTTAGCAAATGTATGCCTTCAACAGCCTGGCATTAAGCTTATTGTTGTGCCTGATAATTTAGCGGTTTATCAGTTGCAAGAAGAAATAAAGTTTTTTAATCATGCCCTTGAGTGTATTGTGTTTCCTGATTGGGAGACCTTGCCTTACGATCAATTCTCGCCGCATCAAGATATCATCTCTGAGCGTTTAAGTGCACTTTCAAAACTGCTAACAGCTAAAGACTTAATCGTTATAGTCGCCGCCCCGACGTTGATGCATCAACTCTGCCCGCCCTCATTTTTGCAAGAAAATGTTTTTATGCTGGACGAAGGACAAACGCTTGATGTCGAGCGATTTAAGCTGCAATTAGTTCAAGCCGGATATTACGCGGTTAATAAAGTTTTAGAGCATGGTGAGTTTGCTGTTCGTGGGTCGATTATTGATTTATATCCTATGGGCGCTTTTAAGCCCTATCGCCTTGATTTATTGGATAGTGATATCGATAGTATTCGTATTTTTGACCCAGAAACGCAGCGAACCATCGAAAAAATTAAATGTATTAATATTTTACCGGCACGTGAGTTTCCTTTAAATGACACAAGCGTTGCTTTGTTTCGACAATCATTTCGAGAGCAATTTTCTGGAAATCCCAGCCTTTGTTCTGTGTATGAAGCCATTTCTGATAAACGTTACGCACCAGGGATAGAGTATTACTTACCCTTCTTTTTTGAAAAAACAGCAACTTTATTTGATTATCTGCCAAGCAATGCGCTACTTTGTGTTGTAGGTACCATTCAAGATACAGCGGAGCTTTTTCATCAAGAGCTAATACACCGACATGAAGAACGTAATCATGATATTACCCGCCCCCTTTTAAAGCCTTCTCAATTGTTTTTAACACCTGTTGAATTAATGACGAGAGTAAATCAATTTCAACACATTAGGCTATTTTCTGAAAAACAAGAACGAAAAGGCGTGGTTCATAATTTTAATTCAGGCATAGCACCCAAACTCCCCATTGACAGGAAAACACAAACACCGCTTCTAGCACTTGTGAATTATGTTCAGCAATCTAATATAGCTAATTTATTGGTTGTCGAAAGCCGTGGTCGACGTGAAGTAATACTAGATTTATTAAAACAACACGACATCACCCCAACAATTGTTGAAAGTTTCCATGATTTTCTAGCCAACCCCACCCCTTTAGCCCTCACCATTGGCACCTTAATCGATGGCGCTGAAATCCCTGAGCTTAATTGCAATATCATCGTTGAATCACAACTCTTCGGTGATATTTCACCGATTAGACGCACGCAACAAAAAATTGTCGACCCTGATGTTATCATTCGTGATTTAGCGGAAATAACTATTGGCTCGCCGGTTGTACACCTTAACTTTGGTGTTGGGCGTTATGAAGGTTTAAAAACCATCGACAACCAAGGCACTTTAAATGAATTTTTAATCTTAGCTTATGCGGGTGATGATAAAATTTATGTTCCTGTCACCAATTTGCAACTCATCTCTCGCTATACCGGCAATGAAAACCCACCGCTTCATAAATTAGGCGGTGACCAGTGGCAAAAAGAAAAGAAAAAAGCTGCAGAAATCGTTCATGATGTGGCCATTGAATTATTAGACATCTATGCCCAAAGAAGAGCAAATCCAAGACCCGCCTATGAGTTTAATAAAGCAGACTATCAACGATTTGCGAGTAACTTTCCTTTTATTGAAACACAAGATCAGCTCATTGCCATTGATGCCATTATCGATGATTTACGCTCTGATGACCCCATGGATAGGCTCATCTGTGGCGATGTAGGCTTTGGTAAAACAGAAGTTGCCATGCGCGCTGCCTTTTTAGCCGTTCAAAATAATAAACAAGTCTGTATTTTAGTACCAACGACGCTTCTGGCCGGTCAACATTATGAAAATTTTAAAGACCGTTTTGCCGATTTTCCGATAAATATTGATTTATTGTCCCGCTTTAAAAGCACCAAAGAGGCCAATCAGGTGATTGCAGCTTTAGGTCAGGGGCGCGTTGATATTATCATTGGTACGCATAAATTATTTTCTAAAGATATTGTTTTTAAAAATTTAGGCCTATTAATTATCGATGAAGAGCATCGTTTTGGCGTCAAACAAAAAGAACATATCAAAGCCTTAAGAACCCATGTTGATGTGTTGTCAATGACAGCAACACCCATTCCTAGAACACTAAACATGGCCATGAGTGGCATCCGAGATATTTCATTAATTGCAACGCCCCCTCAAAAGCGACTAGCTGTTAAAACTTTCTGGCAAGAACGTAACACCGCAACCATGAGAGAAGCAGTATTGCGTGAAATATCACGCGGTGGGCAAGTATTTTTTCTCCATAATAATGTCGATACCATACAACGCATTGTCGAAGAGTTACAAGCCTTAGTGCCTGAGGCTAAAATTCAAATGGCCCACGGTCAAATGCGAGAGCGCGATCTTGAGCGCGTGATGTCTGACTTTTATCATCACCGATTTAATGTATTGGTGTGTACGACTATTATTGAAACAGGTATTGATATCCCAACAGCTAATACCATTATTATGGACCGTGCCGACAAATTTGGACTCGCACAGTTACATCAATTAAGAGGTCGTGTAGGTCGCTCTCATCATCAAGCTTATGCGTATTTATTAACGCCGCCAGAAAAATCATTAACCTCCGATGCTAGAAAACGACTTGAGGCCCTAATGTCACTTGAAGATTTAGGCTCAGGCTTCACCCTTGCCACCCATGATTTAGAAATCAGAGGCGCGGGCGAGCTATTGGGCGAGGGTCAAAGTGGTAATATGCATGCCGTAGGTTTTAGTTTATTTATGGAGATGCTAGACAAAGCGGTTAATGCGTTAAAGTCAGGTAAAATCCCTGAGCTCATGAATCCCATACATCAAGGCCCTGAAATTGACTTATCGTTATCAACAGTTATCCCTGAAGATTATATTGGTGATATCCACACACGCCTTGTCATGTATAAACGCATCGCAAGCGCCAAAGACAAAGCAACCCTACATGAAAGACAAATCGAATTAATTGACCGATTTGGCTTATTACCAGATTCTGTCAAGCACTTACTCTTGGTCACCGAACTTAAATATTTAGCAGAAGCGATGGGCATTGTTAAAATCCGCGCTTCAAGTGAAGAATGCAAAATCGAATTTAATGATAATCCCGCTATCAATAGTGCAGAACTCATACGCCTCATCCAAGTTCATGCAGCAAGATACAAATTAGACGGCAAAAATAAATTAAAATTCACATTAGAAGCAAAAACCCCTGCTGATAGAATTCATGAAATCATGCGCGTCATGCATTCACTACGATAGCATCAGAGCCACGACCGTAAGGGAGTGTGACACGGAATGCCGAGCATCACCGAATTTCTGTGAACGCCCCTTAACAGTCGCGGCTCTGAAAATCGACCAAACTTTACACCCGCCCAAAACAAGTCTATTATTTAAGCATATTGTATTTTTTTGGACTTAACTTAAATGAAATCAAAAAAACCTATCGTAATTTTACCTGTACCTCAAATAGAACCCGATAAGACTTCAACAACATCCACTGCTACTTACGGGAATGATTACGATCATCTATTTAAAATAAGAGTCATGGGTGATTCGGGTGTAGGGAAATCTTCTCTCATATTAAGAGCGGCTGACGGTACTTTTTCAGAGAATTATATATCTACCATTGGCGTTGACTTTAAAATATTGACCAGAATGATGGGTGATAAAAAAATTAAATTACAAGTATGGGATACTGCTGGACAAGAGCGATTTAGAACAATAGAAAGCCAACATTCAAGGGGCTCTCATGCAGATATTCACGTATTTGATATTACAGATCAGCTATCATTTAATAATCTTAGCTCATCTATTGAGAAGGGCATGGGTAGCGCCATGGGTAAATTTCCTATCATTATTGTTGCAAACAAGTACGACTTACCTGATAAAAGGGTTGTTGACGACCGTGACATTGCAGACTATGTAGAAAGATTAAATGCTAAATACCCTAATAATGAAATTATTCTCATTGGCACAAGTGCTAAAACTGGTTTAAATGTTGAAACGCTCATAACGCAAACAATACAGGCGGCATATAGAGCGGGCGTTGGCCCGACAGAAGATATCAGTTCAAAAGAAAGCGCTAAGACGACAACTACCCCACCAGCAGTTCCTAGCAAAATGAAACACGAAAAAACAATTAATAATGATTGGAATGCTGCAAGTGGCGATACCGCTCTTGAAAAAGCCATTGCGGTGTTGAGTAATTTTACCGGTGGGGGGTCCAAAGCCACTCGATTGTTATCAGGACACCCTTGGCGTCATGGTGTTTATGAGGTACAAGATATTATAAAATCACATATACAAACACCCATACCATCGGTACAGGAGCTCGCAGCAAAGTTAAGTCGCATTCCAAATATTCCGTCTGATACTTATCTTTCAAATTTCATTACTTATCTTAAAGAGGAAAAATATCCTGGCGTTCACGCGTCACCAGGCCTAAGGTAATAGTACCGAATTACTTCGTACCACCTACCGTCAGCGCATCTATCTTAAGCGTTGGCTGGCCAACACCTACTGGAACTGACTGACCGTCTTTGCCGCAGACACCTATGCCTTTATCAAGGGCTAAATTATTGCCTATCATGCTGATTTTTTTCATGACTTCTGGGCCATTACCAATCAGTGTTGCACCTTTTACGGGTCGGGTTATTTTGCCATCTTCGATTAAATACGCTTCACTTGCTGAAAACACGAACTGACCTGAGGTAATATCGACTTGTCCACCCCCAAAATTGGCGGCATATAAACCTTTTTTAACGCTTTTAATGATTTCTTCGTGATGGTGATTGCCTGCCAACATATACGTATTGGTCATGCGTGGCATAGGAACGTGGGCGTATGACTCACGACGGCAATTGCCGGTGGGCAACATATTCATGAGCTTAGCATTGAGTTTGTCTTGCATGTAATTAACCAATCGGCCATTCTCAATCAAAGTCGTGCACTGCGTAGGCGTACCCTCGTCATCGACACTTAAAGAACCGCGTCGATTTTGTAACGTGCCGTCATCAACGACTGTGACGCCAAGTGAGGCCACCATTTCACCCATTTTACCTGAAAATGCAGACAAGCCTTTACGGTTAAAATCACCTTCTAAGCCATGGCCTACGGCTTCATGAAGCAATACACCCGGCCAACCTGGGCCAAGCACCACGGGCATAGTTCCTGCAGGTGCGTCAACCGCATCAAGATTAATGAGCGCTTCACGAACCGCGTCACGGGCATAACTTAGCGCCATGTCTTCTTGTAAAAAATAATCATAAGCCACTCGACCACCGCCGCCTGAGCGCGCACTTTCGCGTTTGCCGTTTTTATCTTCAACAATCACTGAGACATTGACACTGACCAAGGGCCTGATGTCTGCAACTGATTCACCATGAAGCCCTACAACCATCACAACTTCATAACTCCCACTTAACGAAGCGTTGACTTGAATGACACGAGGGTCAATACTTCTTGCTTCTTTATCAATAGCTAATAATAAATTAATTTTTTGCTGCTTGGTCATGCCAACAATTGGGTTAATGGCCTCATAATAAACGATGGATGAGCTCGGTATGGCAATCGGTGACTGTGTGCCACTGCCCGTAAAGGCAATTGATTTTGCCGCATTGGCCGCTTGTTGAAGGGCTGGAAGCGCTAAATCTTCACAATACGCAAAGCCTGTTTTATCGCCACTAACGGCGCGTATGCCCACACCTTTTTCAATCGAATAAGAGCCGCTTTTAACTTCACTGTCTTCAAGATACCAGCCTTCATAATAGGCAGTTTGAAAGTAGAGATCAGCATCATCAACATGTTTGCCAGCTAACGAATGTAATACTTTTTGTATTGCCGTATCATCCAAAGCACTCGGTGCAAACAAAGCTTCTTTGGCTTTGATTAATCGTTGATTCATGATTCCTCTCTATACTCTAATCGATGGTGTTCAACACAGGGAAACTCTTTTCTCAAAGTTTGAACACGTTTTAAATCTATTGAGGCAGTAATTAAGCCCGCACCCTCTTGAAGTGAGGCTTCTGTTTTCCCCCATGGATCAATGATAGCACTATGTCCATATGTATCGCGACCATTATCATGATGCCCGCCTTGATTGGGAGCTAACACGTAGGCTAAATTTTCAATGGCACGTGCTTTTAATAACACATCCCAGTGCGCAAGTCCTGTGACTTTTGTAAACGCTGAGGGAATGCTAAAAATAGTCGCGCCTTTTTTAGCAAGGGCCCGATAAAGTTCTGGAAATCTCAAGTCGTAACACACGCTAAGCCCCACACACCCAATAGGCGTATCAACCGTGACAATAGCATCCCCAGGCGTTACAGTGAGTGATTCTTGATGCGCCTCTGTATCTGAGACTTTAACATCAAACAAATGAATTTTATCGTACCGGGCTGCGACTTTTCCAAGATTGTCATAAACAACACAAGCCGATTTCACTCGATTGTTATCTGATTTAAGGGGTAAAGTACCCGCAATCACCCAGAGGCTATAATGTTTGGCAAGTTTTGCGGTAGTTTCTTGAATAATGCCCGCTTTGAAAGACTCAGCGATCGTTAATTTATCAGTCTCAGAGAGCCCCATAAATGCATAGTTTTCAGGCAAAGCAAGAAGTGTTGCTCCACTATCTTTTGCCTGTTTAAACGCTACATCTAAGCTTGCAAGATTTTGTGCAACATTGGCGCTTGATACCATTTGTACGACGGCTGCAATTGTCATAATAATAAATCAATAATAAACATGCGTTCACTGTAAGCAACAGAGCCGCGACTGTCAAGGAGCGTTCACTGAAATTCAGTGAACTACGACATCCTGTGTCACACTCCCTAACGGCTGAGGTATCGTCACCTTTTTAAAAACCGCAAGCCGCTACGCTGGGCACGCAGGCGGTAACGTTCACGTGAATGAGCGCTTCGCGAATTATTTATAAAAACCATTTTCTTGTACAAAAAAAATAAGTTAAGGCCATTCAGCGCTATCATTGATAGTTTTAATATAAAAGCTTTCGCGATAGCGACTCATTCACGTGAACGTTACCGCCTGCGTGCCCAGCGTAGCGGCTTGCGGTTTTAATTGTACAAAAAAAGGTGACGATCCTTCAGCCCTAACGGTCGTGGCTCAGTTTATTTTTAACATATAATAAGATATGCTACACTTTATATAACACTAAGAGGAAATATGCTATGAACAGAAATACCGTTGCCGTTACAAGCCCAAGCAGCACTTCTGTGCTTGCCATGAATAAAGTGCTTCGTAATACCTATTTATTGTTAGGCTTAACATTTATGTTTTCAGCTCTGATGGCTTATATAGCTGTAAGTCTTCAAGTTAGACCCATGCACCCGCTCATGATGATTGTTGGTGTTTATGGTTTAATGTTTTTAACCTCAGCCCTTCAAAATAGCCCTTGGGGATTGGTTTCTGTCTTCGCTTTTACAGGCTTCATGGGTTATACCTTAGGTCCAGTGGTTGGCTATTATATTCACGCTTATTCAAATGGCGCACAAATTGTGGCGACCGCTTTAGGCGGCACGGGCTTAATCTTCTTTTCACTCTCAGGTTATGTGCTGACAACGCGTAAAGATTTCAGCTTTTTAGGTGGCTTCTTATTCGTTGGGGCGATGATTGGCATGCTTGCGATGATTGCAGGGTTTTTATTCCAAATGCCTATCATGTCACTCGTTGTTTCTTGCGTGTTTTTATTGATATCGTCTGGGCTTATTATGTTCCAAACCAGCCAAATTATTCATGGCGGTGAAACAAATTATATCTCAGCGACTGTCACTTTGTTTGTTTCGGTGTATAACTTATTTGTAAGCTTATTAAATATTTTAAGTGCTTTGTCAGGTAGAGATTAAGTAGGTATGCTCGACCTTTTGACCCGGCTCACGCCGGGTTTTTTTTACTTCCGATATAACTGTGCTAAATCTTCTACCGTCTTTTCAACCTTAGCCCCGAAACGCATCACAGGTTTTACTACTTGGTAAAATATACCTATGGGTACAGGATTTTCTGGAAACGTATGATTAGCCAATTCCATTGCCTTCATAAAATCATGTGCGTCGTGCTCGCCTGCTTTTAAGACATTTGTATTTGTACCTCGATTTGCTTTGAGTGCAAAGTCATCAAATGCGCCTGCGTTAAAAATATGACAGTCTTGATAGATTTCAACAAACGATACCCCTTCATGCAATGCTGCTGCCTTTAATACTTCACCTAAATGCGCCGGGTCTTTATCTAGCGCTCTTGCCACAAATGTAGCGCCTGCTGCGAGAGCCATTTTTATCGGATTTAAAGGACTTGCCTCAACACCAAGAGGTGAGGTTTTCGTCACTTGACCAATCGGGGATGTCGGTGAAAACTGCCCCTTGGTTAAACCATAAACTTGGTTATTAACCAATAAAATATTAATATTAATATTGCGTCTTAAACAATGTATTAGATGATTGCCGCCAATACTAAACCCATCGCCATCACCTGTGATTAACCACACCATGACATCATCACGCATCGTTTTAAGGCCTGTCGCCACTGCGGGTGCACGTCCATGAATGGTATGAAAGCCAAAGGTATTCATATAATAAGGTAAGCGTCCTGAGCACCCAATCCCTGAAACAAAGACTTGCCGCTCAGGCGGCAAACCTAATTCTGGCATTAATTTTTGTAGTGCTGATAATATTGCATAATCACCACAGCCAGGGCACCATCTTACTTCATTGCTATTAACAAAATCTTCGCGCTTTAGGGTTGTCATGATGTAATCGCCTCATATAATTGACTCACCGTAAAAGGCATGCCAGTGCAGGCACTAATCGATTTAGCATCCACCAAATAATTCGCACGTATCACCTGACACAAATGACCTGTATTTAATTCTGCAACCAACACGTTTTTATATTGTTTTAATATGCCCCCTAAATCACTGGGTAGTGGATTTAAGTGCTTCAGGTGTATCCAAGCAATATCGACTGTTGGATATTGCGAAAACAAAGCTTTCATGACGTTATAAGTGCTACCCCAAGTGACAACCACTTTTGATGCTTGTTTGCATCCTTCAATCTCAACAGGGGCAATGTCTGCTTGAATATTCGCTATTTTTTGTGCACGGAGTTTTACCATGTGTTGGTAATTATCAGCATCATAACTGACCTTGCCAAGCTCGCCTTCTTTTTCAAGCCCGCCCACTTGATAGACATGACCGCCCTCACCTGGAACATTCCATGAACGCGCCAAATGCTCATCTCGAGTAAAAGGTTTTGGATGGCGATTGAAAATGATTTCAGGCACCAAGCAATCTTCTGCGTCTGGAATTTTCCATGGCTCTGATGCATTGGCAAGGTATGCATCCATTAATACAGTGACAGGCGTCATGTATTTTACGGCAATATAAAAAGCGTCTAATAACGTTTGAAAACAATCGCCCGGAGATTTGGCTGCAATTACAGGCATGGGTGCTTCACCATGTCGCCCATATAACGCTTGCAATAAATCCGATTGTCCCGTTTTGGTCGGCAGCCCCGTTGATGCACCGGCGCGTTGAACATCGACTAATACCATGGGCAATTCAGTCATGACGCCCAAACCTAAGGCTTCACTTTTTAAATCAAGACCAGGACCTGATGTGCAGGTGAGTGCAAGTCTGCCACCATAAGAAGCCCCAAGACAGGCACAAATGGCAGCGATTTCATCTTCAGCTTGAAATAAGTCTATACCAAAAGGCTTAAGCTTGGCACACGCCTGTAAAATTCCTGAAGCGGGAGTAATTGGGTAACCTGCGACAAGCATAGGCGTGCCTGTTTTAACCGTGAGCGTTGCCAATGCCATGGTAAGCGCATCTATTCCTGATACATGACGATATTCACCCGCTTCACGGGTAATTTCACCTAATTGGTAACCTTGCCTAGATAGCTCTACTGTCATTGCATAATTAAATCCAGTCTGTAGCGCTTTAATATTGGCAAGCGCTATTTCAGGCTTCAGAAATTTACGCTTAATAAATGTTTCACAAGCCTCTATTGGCAAATCAAACAGCCACAATACTAATCCTAAAATATAAAAATTCTTGGCTTTTTTTGCTTCTGCATGCGTGACATTAATACCCTCAAGTGCACTGACGGTTTGAGAGATTAAAGGGACTGCGATGATTTGATGATGTGCGCATAATGTCTCTAAAATATTTTCAGCTACTTGTGCTTTTTGATAATCTTTGGGTGTAAAAGCTTCTTCGTTAATGATGATTAAACCACCCGGTTTTAGATAAGAAACCGCTTGCTTGAGTGCAGCTGGATTAAGGGCGACGAGTACATCTAATTCTTCACCTGCTGTGAATATTTGAACGTCAGCAATGGCTAATTGAAAACCTGATAC
>Ga0075163_10013415_pt1 | contig 10610 bp, 7 predicted proteins | sample JI1023141ADNA_FD_71478 | JGI IMG/M metagenome (GOLD analysis project Ga0075163, IMG submission 71478) | Wastewater effluent complex algal communities from Wisconsin, to seasonally profile nutrient transformation and Carbon sequestration -... | ecosystem: Engineered > WWTP > Effluent > Algae... | reverse complement strand
GTGACTCGTGGTCATTATCTCCAATGATAACCTGATGGTCTACCCCAAAAGGTAGTTCATTGTCTTTTTCGTTGATAGAAAATTTAAAACTTATCAGTCTCGGGTAAGTCTCACTTGCGGGACTACTATAATTAGAACTGATGTGATTTCTGTCATGAATGACGGCCATATTATTGCCCTGAATGACTTTGTCTTTATGAACCGTAAATGCGTCTGAAGTATAAAGAATGTCGTTTTGTACCATTTTGATGTTGGAATTGCATGAAAACAATAAACCTATGAAGATAATGAATATGAATGGTTTCATGTGTTTGATTGAAATGCAAAAATAGGCAATTGCTAGGTTTTAAAGTTAAAATTTAAATTAACTGGCTAAATCCTGCAAAACATAATATCCATTGAGTTCTAAAAAAAGAGCCAATAACCCAATAAAGGACATGAATGGGTGTAAAATGGATATTTGTAATTGTGTGGATGATCATCGATATGAATGGTCTACCATAAACAGCTTAATCAAAAATTCTGCCTTTCACAGACAATTTTGATATAATAATGATGTTTCAATTCGGTGAAACTAAATAGATCGGCGGCAAAGGTGATGATTGAAATTTTATAACATGTAAAACAGACCAAAATGATTTTGATTAGTTTTGGAATATCCAATAATGTCTTTTTATAAAAATAATTATCTTTTAAAAATACTAAAGCCGATTAATCCCTTTTAATCCTTCAACTCTTTTTTTGGTTTCAGATATTTATCCAGAAACTCCAATGTTTTTATCGAAGTCGTCATTTGGTTTTCTTTTTTATTAAATCCATGACCTTCATCAGGATAGAGTATATATTCTACTGGAACACCATTTTTCTTAACACCTTCTACTATTTCATCACTTTCTACCTTAAGTACCCTTACATCATTAGACCCTTGGAATACCAGAAGTGGTTTATTTATTTTTTCATAATTAAAAAGAGGTGAGATACTCCTCAACCTTACGCTGTCTTGCGTGTACGGATCTCCCATTTCATCATATAGTGCCTTTCGGAATGATTCCCAATACGGTGGAATACTTTTAAGTGTACGAAGCCAATTAGCAACACCAAACAGATTTACACCCACTTTAAACTCGTCTGGGTGGAAAGCCAAGGCTCCCAATACCATACAACCACCGTAACTACCACCATATATTCCAATGGCTGACGTGTCAATATATTCCTGTTGCTGAAGCCATTTTTTGCCATAAATACAATCTTTCAGGTCGCCGTTGGAATGATCCTTATTATCCATTTTGTAAAACGACTTTCCGTAGCCGCTGCTACCTCGATTATTGACAGCCAATACAGCATAACCATGGTTTACCAGATATTGGATGCTATTGCTAAATCCAACCCTGCTTTGTCCGCCTGGCCCACCATGCACCCATACCAAAGCACCTGCTTTATTGTTTTTATCGGCTTGCAGTGGTTTGTAATAAATAGCAGGAATCTCCATGCCATCAAAAGATTTGAATCGTACAACTTCTGCTTTTACTAGGTCATCTTCATTGATGGCAGGATTAAGGGAATTGGTCAACTTTTTAAGCTCATTTGCAGCTATATTATACAGATATAAATTTCTAGGACTAGTGCTGCTTCCGATGGATAGGAGCATATTTTTTTCGCTACGGGATATATTTACACCCAATACATCACCGTCTGCTATTTCAGGAAACTTCACCTGTTTCCCAGTGGCATGATCAAATAACAGTATTTTATTTTTACCATCTTCATTGATAAAAATCGTTCTGTATTTTTCATTTTCACTTAAGTTCATATTCACTACATCCCATTTGTCTTCATATACTTTTTCCTGATTGCCGCTGTTGATGTTGTATTTTACCAGATAACTAAATTCTCCTCCGTCATTGGTCGAAAAGTAAAAAATACTGTCATTCTTTTCAAAAGCCATCGCTGACCAAGTTGATTCAGAGTCGTTGCTTATTTTTTTATTTGTTTTTGATGTGGTATCATAAATGTACAATTCGTTTTTATCTGTGGTTATCGATTTAGATAATGAAATATACCTTTCAGAAGCACTGATTAGAGATATTTCATACCCTTCGTCATTTTGATAAATCATAGTTGGAGTCCAACTGCCTACCTCTAATTTCATAAGATCAAAATACTTTACATCACGTTTGTTGCTACTGATGTAAATTGATTTTTTATCATTGCTCCAACCTAAAAAAGTATTGGCGCTGTTGATCCAAGGAGTTATATCTTTAACGACAGTATCATTAACTGACTTTACGTACAAATGGTTATTTTCATCTCCTCCTTTGTCAGCGGAATAAATAAACTGATCAGTACCTACTATATACTTTTCAGCAAAAAAGGCATCATTAGTTGAGTTGGTAAGCATAGAAACAGATGTATCACTCAATGTCATTTCTCCTACATTATAAATGCCAGACTTATTGGTTCCTATCAATATTTTTGTGTCATCCTGATTAAAATCAGAGCCATAAATATCTACATTATCATACAGTTGCTCGATAGTATACTGCTGTGGCATCCTTCCTTCCTTTTCTTTTTTGCAGGAAATGTGGATACAAATCATCATTGAAGACAAACATGTAAGGAATAATAAACTCTTATAATTATAATGCATGACTTTTTATTTTAATTGTGACAAAAGTAATAAAATTAAATAGAATATATTTTAATAATTATATACTATTTATTCCTTCGGGTCTTAAATATTTAAAAATAGTTTTTAAGTACATTAAAATGTCTTGATTTTGTGTTCAGTTTGGTTTTCCTTTTGTAAAATTGATAATTTGTTAATGTTAAAATGCTCTTATTTATTTTTCAATACTGCTCTAGAAATATGATTATAATTTGCGAGACTGTTTCATAACAATTTTCTCTTTTTACTATTTCAATAATTTTCCTCATATTTGAGCTTTAATTTTGCAAAACCAACCGTATGGAGCCATTTAAAGCCAATTTAGTCCATTATTTACTTTTTTGTTTGTCCTTTTCATGGTTCACAAGTTGTAATGATGGGCAAAAAATAAAGTTGCAACCAAATACACATATTGCGCTCATAGGCAATAACTTATGCTCCAGAATGATGGAATATGACCACTTCGAGACAGAACTATACATGCGACATCCTGAGCACAATCTATACATACGTAATATGTGTGACCCTGGCAATACAGCAGGTTTCCGTCCGCATCCGGGCAGATTTGATCCTTGGGCATTTCCTGGCGCACAGACGTATCATCCTGACAAACAATTGCCTTCTCACAGTGAAGGACATTTTGCATCTCCTGATGAGTGGCTGACCAATCATAAGGCAGATATTGTTTTGGCATTTTTTGGGTACAATGAGTCCTTTTCTGGAGCTGATGGATTGGCCAATTTTAGTGAAGAACTCAGTGCTTTTATCGCCCACACCAAAGGTCAGATGTATAATGGTGTCGCTGCACCACAATTGGTGATGGTCTCTCCTATTGCTTTTCAGGATTTGTCAGAGAGTAGAGATTTACCCAATGGTAAAGAAATCAATCAAAATTTACAACTTTACACAGCAGCCATGAAAACGGTATGTGATGAACAGAAAGTGCCTTTTGTCAATGTTTTTGATGAAACACTGTCTTGGTACAAAAGTGGTGAAGAACTAACCATAGATGGCTCCCAACTCAATGATGTTGGATATCAAAAGTTGGCTGTTTTATTGTCTGACAAAATATTTGGTACACAAAAAATAAACGCTTCCGTAGATAAACAAAAAGTAGCCGATGCTGTGAAAGAAAAAAACTGGATGTGGCATAATGATATCAAAATACCTAATGGTGTGCATGTGTATGGACGTCGATTTGAGCCATTTGGACCAGATAACTATCCTGCGGAATTGGAAAAAATAAGACAAATGACGGCCATTCGAGATACTGCCATCTGGAAAGCTGCCACCAATCAACCTTATGATCTAGATCAGGCAGACCAAAAGACTAAAATATTGCCCGAAGTACAAACCAATTACACTTCAGGTGAAGGCAAATATCTGTATGGTGATGACGCTTTGGCTACCATGAAAATGGCGCCTGGATTTAAAGTAGAAATGTTTGCTTCAGAAAAAGAATTTCCTGATCTAGCCAATCCTGTGCAGATTGCTTTTGATAATAAAGGCAGGCTTTGGGTAGCTACGATGCCATCTTATCCGCATTACAAACCCGGAGATAGCCGACCTGATGACAAACTCATCATTCTGGAAGATACCGATAGTGATGGCAAGGCTGACAAACAAACAGTGTTTGCAGACAAACTCCACTTACCGATTGGTTTTGAATTTGCACCTGAAGGCGTTTATGTCACCCAAAGTCCACATCTCAAGCTATACACAGATACTGACGGTGATGACAAGGCAGATAAAGTAGAAGTAATTTTAAGTGGTTTTGATGATCACGATACACACCATGCGATCAGTGCTTTTTGTGCCGATCCATCTGGTGCGATTTATATGGCAGAAGGCGTGTTTTTGCATACCAATGTAGAGACTTCTTACGGACCTGTCAATGCCACCAATGGTGGATTTTTCAGATACAACCCAAATAGAAATCACCTGGAAAGGACGGCACAGCTTCCGATTCCAAATCCTTGGGGAATCGCTTTTGACGAATGGGGACAAAATATTTTTGCCGAAACATCAGGACCCGACGTAAGATGGATGATGCCAGGTTCTATCAAACCTATGTATGGCATGGAATCTCCTATCTCTGCCACGCTTGTAGAAGAAAAACACATGGTGCGTCCTACTTCAGGGCTCGAGTATGTCTATAGTTCGCATTTTCCAGATGAGATGCAAGGAGATTTTCTGATTAATAATGTCATCGGATTTTTAGGTACTAAACAGCATCAACTGACAGATGACAGCTCAGGATACAAAAGTACTTTTCGTCAAGATCTGATCCAAAGTAGTGACCCTAATTTCCGTCCTGTTGACCTTGAGTTTGCTCCTGATGGGTCGTTATATATTGCTGACTGGCACAATCTGTTGATCGGACACATGCAGCACAACGCACGTGACCCACTACGTGATCATGTACACGGAAGGATATATAGAGTTACCTATCCATCACGTCCATTGGTCAAAGTAGCCAAAGTTCATGGTGCTAGTATTCCAGAGTTGTTAGAGAATCTTAAATCAACTGACTATCGAACTAGGTACCGTACAAAATGTGAACTCAGAAGTAGAAAAACAGAAGACGTAGTGTCGGCAGTAAAATCATGGACTGGAAAATTGGACAAAAATGCACCAAGATATGAGCATCATCTTTTGGAAGCACTGTGGGTGACTTGGGGAATGAATAAAGTGGATCAGAATTTGCTCAAACAATTACTTTCATCTGCCGATTTTAGGGTCAAGGCTGCTGCAGTCAGAGTCCTTAGATATACAGGACACCAAATAAAAGATCAGGTCTCGCTTCTTCAAAAATCTGCTAGGGATGATCATGGAAGAGTAAGGCTAGAAGCGATCGTGGCAGCAAGTTGGTTGCCCCAAAAAGAAGCACTGAGTATTTTGGATATTGCCAAAACCAAACCCATGGATTCGTGGATGAAAGCCCCATTCGAAAGAGCGTATGATTATGTCACTGGAACATTTAAGCCCAAAATAGAAGATGCCGTGAGTGATAATCCCAATTTTACAGCCGACCAAAAGTTGATCTATAAAAAAGGAAAAGAAATCTACGAGCGAGAAGGATTTTGCAGTACTTGCCACCAAAAAAATGGTTTTGGATTACAATCATCTGGTTTTCCACCATTATCCAGGTCAGAATGGATCAATCAAAGTACCGAAAGACTCATCAAGATCACACTAAAAGGTGTCTATGGTCCCATGAAAGTCAAAGGTGTCAATTATCCAGGACAAGTACCTATGACACCGTACGAAGGTATGCTCAATGATGAAGAAGTAGCCGCTGTATTGTCCTATATTCGCAATAGTTTTGGAAATAATACGGGCTTTGTTTCTGCAAGTGAAGTAGCCAAAGTAAGGGCAGAGATCAAAGACAAAAAAGGATTTTATACATCAGAAGAACTTTTAAAATCACATCCACATGACAAATAATACAAAATGGTTGGCTCAGTGCATCTTTGTTTTGGGTATCATATTTTTGGCTACTTCTTGTAATCGCAAATTAGATTTCAGATCCAAACATATTGTTTTTGTGTCAGGTGAAGAAGAGTACAGGTCAGAAGAGTCATTTCCTATAATAGCCAAAATATTAGAAAGAGAAACAGGTGCCAAAGTGTCTTTTTGTTTTTCTGTGGACTCCGCAGGATATATTGATCCCAATAATACAATGCATATTGCAGGCCTTGAAAAACTCAAAGATGCAGACTTAATGGTCATGTTTGCAAGATTCAGAGCATTGCCAAAAAAAGAATTAAAGTACATTCAGGACTATGTCGAATCTGGTAAGCCTATCATCGGTCTGCGCACGAGTACCCATGCTTTTTTGTATCAGGAAGATAGCTTGAAACATATGAACAACGAATGGCCAACTAAGGTATTCGGACAGCAATGGATCACCCATCATGGACATTTTGATGATGGAAATAAACCATTGACTTCCGTGTATTTTGCAAACAAAATGATGCAACCGATCTTACGCGGTGTAAAGCCATTTGATGCATTTTCCTGGCTCTATCATGTCGATGGTGGCGAATGGAAATTACAAGGAGATTGCAATATTTTGCTCCAAGGCAAGTCCTTAAAATCAAATCACGAGATGGAAGGTAATCTCGAAAAATTTCCAATGACCAATCCTGTCGCATGGACCAAAACTTACACTAGCAAAAGTGGCAAATCTTCCAAAGTATTTTTCACTACCTTGGGACATCCATATGATTTTAAAGATAATTCCATGCGAAAGTTGCTGCTCAATAGTATCCTTTGGGCCTTGGATGCAGAAAACAAAATCCCTGAAAATGGTGTAAACGCTGATCCTGTCGAAACTTATGAACCAAGCAATAGTGGATTTGGTCAGAAATATAAAAAAGGAGTGAAGTTGGTGGATTTAGAAAGATGATTTAATAATTATAATGTTGAGAGGAAAATAAATAGGTTGAGAGATAAAACAGAAATCCAAAAGGAAATTCAAATTCATTTAAAGTTTATTAAGGAATTGAAAGAAATGATTCCATTAGGCTTAATGTTAGTAATTGGTTGGGGATTTGTTCTTCCAGTATTTGCAGGAAGAAGACGTCCATCTTTAGCTGAACAATTTGGGTATAAAAATGCTGCTATTTTTTGTATATTTATATCACTACTTATTTATTTATTTGCTTGTTATTTTGGTATAAAAAATAAAAAATCCGAAATTGCTAAACTTGAGAATGAGCTTAAACAAGTAAATCTTAAAAGCTTAGATTAAAATGAAATATGAAAAATTTAATCCATTAGTTGGAATAACTGATAATTATGAACCAAGCAATAGTGGATTTGGTCAGAAATATAAAAAAGGAGTGAAGTTGGTGGATTTAGGAAAATAATTATTATCCATGTTTTTTGGGAATTTTGATAATTCCTTTCTCATATAAAAAAGAGACACCCAGATAAATCCAGATGTCTCTTTTTATTTTGTAAAAACTAAGTTTTTAGCGTATTAGTCAAAAGTTGCATTTCCATTTACGTCTCCTAGCTTTATAGTTATGAAATCTAACCCTGTCGCATCTGACTGTAGATTGATCAACTCATAAGCTTCTAAAGTTGGATCGGTTATTGGCCTAATAAACCATGAATAAGGATGTCCAAAGTCCTGATTGATACCTAAAATCAACCTTCTTAAGAGAACTATATCTATGGAAGTGATTCTACCATCTAGATTTACGTCAGCAGCTATCTGTATGTTTGGAGTTGTGAATGTTTCTTCTATTTGTATGATGTGACGCATAATTAATACTTGATCCAAGGTACTCACGCCATTCACAAAATCACTATATCTTTTCCCACCTACTACACTTGAACTAACTTTATAATCATTTCCGACAGGCGCATTGTATTCATACAGTCCGCTAGCATCAGGGCTTAGGATTATAGTATCAGATTGTGTTAGATTAATGACCTGGATTTCCACTTCTCCATTTACTAAAAAAGCTGATGGTATGTGTCCACTGATAAGCGAAGTTTGGGACTGAAGTCCAAAAGTGATGGACAATAATGTGATTGTTATTAAAATATTCTTGATTGTCATGATGTGTGTTTTTTAATTTTTGATAAATTTTACTGTAGCAATAGCATTCGAACGATCTAATATTTGTACCACATAGATCCCTTGAATTAAAGCAGTACAGTCAATGCCTGACTCAAAATTATAACTTCCAGACTGTAAAACTTTACCACCAAAATCAAGTATATTAAAGGTCAAATTATCTTTCTTTTTGACATCGACTATCAAGTTGGTATTGGTAGGGTTTGGATAGGCTGCAATTTGCACTTTAGGATCATAAGATATGACTGAAGAAACAAATAAAGGTCTTCCGATGGTGTGTTTCTCAGTATTTGTCTGAATAGGTGTATTGAAATCAAAATATATTTCTGCACGATTCTCTATACGATCTTCATCATTCAAGACATCAGAAGGATAAATCTCATATACCAAATATCCGTGTGATAATGCTTCATTTTTAAATGAATCTACGAGTTGAATGTCTTTAAAAGTGACTACCAATTCTCTATTTTCATCAAATTCGTAACTGTAATCATGACTAGCTACTGTCATTTTGAATGTGGAAATATCTAAATGATCTTCGATCACATTACGTATCACTATGTTAAATGCTGTGTCTGTACCTGTATTTTGGAATCTGATTTTATACTCTATTTTATCATATTTCTCTATATATTTTTTTGCTCCGTATCCTGATGGAAATCCTGTGATATCGTTTGGATCAAATGCGCCAATATTTTCCATACAAAGTATATCTATAAAAGGATCAAAGTCATTCATAGAAAACAAATTGACAAATCCAGTAGATGTGCTTCCTGTGCCACATCCTTCTACAAATGCACGAGGCCTAGACAATCCTGGATAATTTACTTCATTTTGAGTGATGATCGTATAAGTTTTGCCATCAGCATCTAGATCTACTACCAATGATTCGTTTGCCAATAACTGATAGGTCACAGGTGGACGCATGACATCATCTTCTATAACAATATATTCTAAAGCTGCTGGCATATTACCTTGTCCGACATTGGTAAGGGTAAATACTACTTTCTCATCATTATCACACACACCATTGATAATTACATCAGAACCTGCGTAATTAGTAGGTATATCACATGGTTCATTAGGATATCCAAGTGCTGTGATACAATGCGTCTGCCCTAGCTCAGTATCTTGACAATCAATATTTACAACAATATCAATGTAACCTGTAGCATCAGCTTCCAAATCACCAAGTGAAAATACTAAGGTATCGCCATTTAAAGTATAAGGCAAAGATGCAGAAACTAAAGTCATATATTCATCTAGTATAACTTCTACACTAGCATCTTCTGCGGTAACTGTGCCGATATTTTCGTACTTGACTCTTACCGCATTATCAAAACACCTTCTAAAAAATGCTGCGTTCACATTGGTTTGTAGAATGGCACATGATTGTACTACGTTAGTGGTAAAGTTTATATCTGATACCGTTTGATCTTCTACAACAGTCACCGTAATGGGTGCTGTACAAATAGCATATAAATCATTTTTTGGTAATAAAGATACCGTATAACTGCCTTCTGGCAATCCTGCTGAATAGCTGCCATCTGCCTTTGTACTCCTAATGAAGGTATGCGTGCCATTATCAAAAGTAACCATCCAATCTTTCAGAAGTCTACTACCAGGATCTGCTATACAATCTTCATTCGTATCAAGCAATGCATTTCCTGTTATAGCACCAAAATTAATATCAAAAGCATTATTGGTCATAGAAATACAAGAAATTGATAATTCATCTGAAATAAATTCACCTGGAAAATCAGGATCCAAAACAAAATAACTAGTAGCCTGTATATTCAGGATATTAAATTTTAATGTTAAAAATGGCTTAGTGATGTCAACAGGTTCTGGAATCGTATTATTATTTACATACACCATAAGTAACCGACCAGATAGCGAGTTAAATTGGAAAGGTGAGAGCTGTAAATTATTTAAATACACAATAGTTGAGTCCAATTCTAAAACATCGGCATCAAATAAAAAACCAGCTTGAAAACTAACTATATTAGTCTTTTGGGTTTGATACAAATCTACAATAAGCTGATCACCTTCAAAAGAATATTGTGGTGTAAATAAAACGGTGTCTTGACAAGCTTTTAAAGGTGAGAATAGGGCTGTCAAAACAACAAGTAACAATGAGAAATAAATGTGTTTTTTCATGACGATTTGTTTATGTTTAAGATTAAATAAATTTGTTGATGCAAAGATAAGCGAACAGTATTTGGTTATTAAAAAACATAATATTATATTTGTAGCATATTTACATACATAAAAACACATTATTTAATTATATATCAATGCATTGCAAATTAATTTGTACCAAATACCATGACTAAACTTGCCCAAATTTTA
>Ga0075163_10013414_pt1 | contig 10610 bp, 10 predicted proteins | sample JI1023141ADNA_FD_71478 | JGI IMG/M metagenome (GOLD analysis project Ga0075163, IMG submission 71478) | Wastewater effluent complex algal communities from Wisconsin, to seasonally profile nutrient transformation and Carbon sequestration -... | ecosystem: Engineered > WWTP > Effluent > Algae... | reverse complement strand
CGACGTCCGACCCGGGCGCGAAGGAGCCGTGACATGCCGGCGGCGAAGACCGTGCTCCTGGTCGGCGGCACCGGCCGTACCGGCCGGCGGGCCCTGCAGCAACTCCTGGCCCGCGGCGTCCGCGTCCGCGCGGTCGTGCGGTCGCGCGCCAAGCTCCCGGCCGACGTCATTGGCAACCCCGACCTGACGGTGATCGAGGCCAGCCTGCTGTCCTTGCGCGACGAGGAGCTGCAGCAGCACCTGCGCGGCTGCGACGCCGTCGTGTCCTGCCTCGGTCACACCATCACCTTCCGGGGCATCTTCGGCGCGCCGCGCGACCTGGTCACCCGCGCGACGACCCGGCTGTGCCGCGCGATCGAGGCGCTGCGACCCTCGACGCCGATCGCGTTCATCCTGATGGGCAGCGTCTCGGTGAACCGCCCCGCTCGGCTCGATACCCGCCGGGGTGCGGTCGAGCGCGCGTTCCTCTGGCTGTTGCGCGGCGTGCTCCCGCCCGCCCGCGACAATCAGCGCGCCGCCGACTTCCTCGTCGAGACGATCGGCCCGGCCCACCCGTTCGTCCGGTGGGCGGTGCTCCGGCCGGACACGCTCGTCGACGGCGAGGTCTCGGAGTACGCGCTGCACGAGGGCCTGGTCGACCGGCTGGTCAAACCCGGCCGCACCAACATGGCCAACGTCGCCCACGTCATCGGCGAGCTGGTGACCAACTCGACGACCTGGGCCGCGTGGCAGGGCAAGCACCCGGTCATCGTCAACGCCGCCGCCCCGCGCCGCTGATCGTCCGCTCCCCGTGGTCACTCAGGCGCGCCCGAAGCGGCCCAAAGGCCGTTGGTGCCGGAGTGTGACCTCCAACCCCGTTCGGACGCGCTCGACTGACCACGCGGAAGCCACGCTCTAGCACCGGGCGCGCAGGGCTTCAAGCCGCTCGTCGAGCCAGCGGCCGATGGCGTCGAGGTCGAAGCGGGACGCGGCGTCGGGCAGCGCGCGCAAGAGGTGGGTCTCGGCCGGCGCGGCGAGCGCGTGATAGGCGGCGTGGTAGCGCGCGATCAGCGCGTCGTCGCGGACCCACACGCCGCGCGGGGGCGCGATGCTCGCCTTGCGGCGCGTCGCCTCGGCGCTGCCGAGCAAGAGGACGGTGAGCGGCGGCAGCGGCGCGAACCCGGCCCGCGCCGCGGCGTCGTCGGTGCTGACGAACGCGGTCGGCCAGCCGCGATCCCACACCAGCAGGTCGGCGGACGGGGCGGCGGCGCGGGCGCGGTCCATGATCGCCGTGATGATCTGGGCCGCGCGCGCCGGCTCGGTCGCCCACAGCGGGTAGACCTCGCGCTCGCGGTAGGGCGCGTGGCGAGCGACCCGCAGCCCGGCCCGCGTCCAGCGCTCGACCAGCGCCTCGACGCAGGTGGTCTTGCCGGCGCCGTCGGTGCCATCGATGACCACCTCGATCGGCGCGCGCGGGCCCGGGGTGGCGTCAGTCATCGAGCTGGCTCACGTAGGTGCGGAGCCGCGACCACTGCGCGCGCAGGCGCTCGGGATCGGCGCCGCTCCGCCACAGGTCCTTGTCGAACTCGTCGTCCGGTCGCGGGTCCGCGCCCCAGCCGGCGCGCTTGACCCGCATGTTGTCGGGCGACAGCTCGTAGCAGAGCACGCGCCCGGTCTCGTCGAGGATGAAGCAGGCGTCGAGCACCGTCAGGTCGAGCGAGCGCAGCGCGTCGTCGACCAGCGCGAACGCGCGCAGCGCGGTCGCGGCGGCCTGGCGGGTGTCGATCAGGCGATCGGCCAGGGCTTCCGGCAAGCACTCGTCGCGCAGCATGTCGCCGGCGGCGGTGCGCAACGGGTTGCGGTAGTCGAAGCGGACGTACGGCGGGTGACCCGCGTGCTCGACGAACGGCTGGCCGAAGCGGTCGGTGCGCCCGACCAGGCCGTGGTAGACGCGCGCCGGCGTCCCGACCAGGGCCGCCTTGACGATGACCTCGACCGGCGGGATCCGCTCCTCGGACACCAGCACGTGGTCGTCGGCGCAGGCGAGGTGACAGGTCGGCATACCGGCGCGGTGCAACCGCGACCACAGCACCGCGCTGATCTCCTGCCGCAGCCGCGCCGTGCCCTCGACGCTGCCGCTGCGGCCGCGGGAGATCGAGTTGAGCGACGGGAGCAGGCGCTGGATCAAGAGGCCGGGCACCGCGGTGCGCCGGAGCTCGGCGCTCGCGCCCCGATGGTACAGGTCGAGATCGTCGAACCGCACCGCCGCGTCCTCGCACAGGCTGGCCAGCGCGCGATCGGTCAGCGCGATCGCCTGCCGGCGCGGGTTGGTCGCGAACACGGTCGGCATCACGGGCTCCTGGCGGGGTCGCGCCAGCGGGCGACGTAGTCGTCGAACGGGCGGCGGTCGAAGCGCTCGGGCAGCGGCGAGGCGTGGTAGCTCGCGATCAGCGCCCGGCGCAGCGCCTCGATCTCCGCCGGGTCGTCGGCGGCGCTGGGCCGAAACTCGTAGCGCCCGGTGGCGAACAGCGTGATCCCGAAGGTCAGGTTGCGGCACGCGATGCGGAGGTGCTTGCGATAGTGGCCGGGCTCGTGAGCGCGGGCCATCGCCCGCTCGCTGTCCACGACGTCGCGGAGCAGCGCCCGATGGAAGACCCGGCTGGGCGCGGCCTCGAGCAGCCCGCGCAGCTCGGCGTGCGCGGTCGAGTACGCGGTGATCAGGAGCGGCGACATCACGCCGTACAGGAGGGTGAGGCTACCGGCCAGCAGGCGGTCGACCGCGCGCCCGACCTCGTAGTGGTGCTCGTCGCCGGCGTCGGTCTTGCGGTGCCAGCCGCGCTGACGTTCGTCCGGTCGCGGCAGCTCCGATGGCGGGAGCCGGTAGACCGAGCAGGTGTCGGCGTCGGAGCCGGGGCGGTCCATGCCCCACATCTGGCTGCCCCAGATCGTCGTCCACAGCACCTGGACGTCGCCCGGGCTCGGCGTTGGCGCCGCGACCGGTGGCGCGCTCGGCGCGTCGACCGAGGGCGCGTCGAAGGCTAGCTCCTTGGCGAGATCGCCGCGGACGATCTCGATGACGCGGCGGTGCTGCGCGCGCTGCGCCGGCGTCCACGCGCGCTCGACGTGCGCGTCGACCCGGGCGATGACCGCCGCGGGGTCGCCGGGCGCGCGCGGCACGCCCTTGCCGAGCCCGTAGAGCTCGCGGTACCGCGCCTGCCGCTCGCGCACCGCGGCCGGCTTGAGCTTGAAGGCGGTCGCGAAGCCGCCGCGCGCCAGGTAGATCACCGCCCCTTCGACGTCCGGACGCTGCTCGCAGCGCGCGATCAGGTCGGCCGCGATCGCCGCCACCGGCGTGGCCGCGCCGTAGCGGGCCCAGCGGTCCGGCATCGGCACGTCCGCCGGCGGGATCGCGGCGGGATCGAGCACGCGCCCGGTGGTCGGGTCGAGCGCGTAGAGCAAGCGGACGTCGAGCGGGGTCGGATAGTCGGTGAGGATCGGCAGCCGGCCGCCGAACAGCTCGAACCCGAAGCTGGCCTCGGCGGCCGCGAGCGCGGCGATCCCGGGTCGGTAGCGGTCGACGATCTCGCCCCACAGCGCGACGAAGTCGCCGTACGGCTGCGGGCGCAGGAACGGCGACAACCGGGTCTTGTACGAGGTGAAGCGGGCGCCGTCGGCGTCGCGGTAGCGGTAGAGCAAGACGTTGGTGCCGTCGATCTTCTCGAACGCGTCGGCGCGCTCGAACGGCCTGGCGGTCGCCTGGGCGGCGAAGTCCGCCAGGTGCGGCGTGGCGAACACGTGCTGCGGGCAGGCGCGGCCGTTGACGTGGGTGATCTCGAGGTCGCCGCGCCGGCTCCGGCTGCGCAGCACGTAGCCGCGCACGCGGTTGGGGTTGAACGGGTCGACCTCGTCGAACGGGAGCTTCGCGCCCGACCCGGTCACCGCGACCTCACCAGGGCAGCTCCGATCCGTCCCACTGCCAGAACCGTCCGGTGTGCTCCGGCGTCAGCCGATCGATCAGGGCGATGAGCCCGGCGGCGGACGCGGCCACCGGCAGCTCGGCCCCCGGCCCGCCCATCTCGGTCTGGACCCAGCCCGGGTGGACGGGACAGGCGACGATGCCCAGGGGCGCGAGGTCGCGCGCGAGGAGCTGCATGACCTTGTTCACCGCCGCCTTGGAGCTCCGGTAGGCGTGGTAGCCGGGGCTGGTCCGGCCGAGCGATCCCATGATCGAGGACAGCGTGATCACGCGCGGCCGCGCGCTCTGGCGCAGGTTCGGCACCAGCGCCGCGGTGACCCGGTGCGGCCCCTGCACGTTGACCCGGAAGACGTCGAGCCACTCGTCGTAGTCGACGGCGTCGAGCGGGGCCGGGCTCGAGCCGATGACGCCGGCGCTGTGGATCAGGACGTCGATCGGCGCGGCGCCGAGCGCGGCCGACAGGGCCGCGATCGACGTCCCGTCGCGGACGTCGAGCGGCAGCAGGGTCGCGTCCCCGCCGCGGGCCGCCAGCGCCTCGAGCCGGGCCCGACCAGCGGCGTCGCGGTAGGTCGCGATCACCCGATCGCCGCGCCGGAGGAGCTGGGCGGTCAGCTCGTGCCCGATCCCGCGGCTCGCTCCGCTGACGACGTACGTACCCATGCTCGATCGCGTGCGCTGACGCCGCGCCGCAACGTCCCAGGGAACGGCGAAGCGGTCAAGCGGGGCGTCGGCCCGCGACCTTCTGATGAACCCGACGGCCGGCGGTGGTGTCGGAAGGGCGTGTCGCTCGTCGTATCGTCACGGTCGTCGCGGTCGTCGCGGTCGTCGCGGTCGTCGCGGTCGTCGCGGTCGTCGCGGTCGTCGCGGTCGCGGATCGGCCCTGGAGCGCCGGGGGTGACCGGCGCGCGGACGCGGCTGGCCGCAGTCGGCCTGCTGGGCACGCTGGTGGCCTGCGGCGGCGCGCCGGCGGTGCGCGCGCCCGGCGCCGGGGTGGAGCTGGAGGCGATCGTGGTCGACGCCGACGGGCCGGTGGCCGGGGCCGAGATCCGGCAGGTGGCCGTTGCGCCGGTGGCGGGCAGCCGGCACCAGCGGCTGGCGCGCTGCGGGTCGTCGACGCCGGTCGGAGCCGCGATCGCGAGCGACGGCGGCGGGCGCGCGTCGATCCGGCGCGGCGCGGGCGTGACCGGGCTCGAGGTCGTGGGTGACGGCGCGGTGGCGTGGCTGCCGTGGCCGACGGCCGATGCGCTGGTCGCGCTCGAGCTGACGCCGTCGATCACGCCGCGGGTCACGATTGCGGGCGCGGCGGCCGACGTGATCCGCGGCGGCTTCCTGTTCGACGACGGCCACTGCGTACCGCTCGATCGCGACGGTGACGGCTGGCGCCCGCGGACGCCGCTGCCGCGATCCGAGGTCAGCGAGGGCACGCTGGTGATCGAGGCCGTCGGCTTCGCGCCGATCGCGGAGCCGCTGGTCGACGAGGAGGTCATCGCGATCGAGCTGGTCCCGGCGACGGCCGCCGACGCCGACGCCGACGCCGACGCCGACGCCGACGCCGACGCCGACGATGCCGAGGCCGACGCCGACGCCGACGATGCCGACGCGGTCGACGTCGGGCGCACCGACTGCCATCCGGTCCTGGTCGTCGACGCGCACGATCGCCCGGTGGCCGCCGCCGCGGTCGGCTTCTTCGAGGATGATCACGGCGGCGGCGGGTTCGTGATCGCCGACCGCCGCGGCCGCGCCTGCGTCGCCGAGCTGCACGCCGGCGGCGAGCTGGTGGTCGAGGCCCCGGCCACGGCCGGCGGCGCCTGCGCCGGCATGATCAGCATGCCGGTGATCAGCCGCGACCTCGCCGCCCGGCCGCTGCGGGTGCGGCTCGACGTCACCCCGCTGGCCCACGTCGCCGTGCGCGGCCGGGTCGTCGACGCGGCCGGCACGCCGGTCGCCGGCGCGTACGTCACCGTGCGCGACGGCCAGCCGCAGGGCGCGCCGGGATGCAGCACCGGCGGCGGCGCGACGACCCGCACCGCGGTCGATGGCTGGTTCGAGCTGCCGCCGCAGCCGCGCGGCGACCTCACCCTCGACGTGCTCCACGACTGGTACGCCGAGCAGGAGCTCACGATCGCGAGCGACGGCGCCGCCCGCACGATCGTCCTCGCGCGCGGCGGGCGCTGGACCGGCCGCGTGCTCGACCCCGCCGGCCAGATCATCGATCGCTGCCAGGTGTTCCTCACCCTCGCCAGCGGCCGCCTGCTCACGACCGACTGCGGCCCGACCGGCTTCTCGTTCCGCACCCTCACCCCCGGCCCGGCCAAGGTGGCGGTCCGCCTCGAGCGCCACCGGCTCGGCGCCTACCGCACCCTCCAGCGCGAGCTGACCATCACGTCAGCGGCCGTGACCGACGACCTCGCGTTCGCGGCCGGCGCCGACATCGGCGGCCGGGTCGTCGACAGCGCCGGGGCGCCGATCGCCGGCGCGCGGCTGACCGCGCTGCCGGCCGGCGTCGAGGAGCTCGCCAACCGCTTCCACCCCGACGAGGTCATGGTCGAGGCCGACGCCGACGGCCGCTTCGCGTTCCGCGACCTGACGCCCGGCACCTGGCGGATCCGCGGCGATCGCCGCGGCCGGGGCCAGACCACGATGACGATCGCGACCGGCGCGACCGACGTGACCTTCGTCGTGCCCACGCCGTGACGTCGCCGGCGCGCGCGCCACGGCGAGCGCCCGCGCCCGACCTCGCTGGCCGCCGACGAGCGGTCGCGCTCGATCGCGGCGCGCGCGCGGCAGCGACCGCCCTTGGCCGCGTCGATCCGCACGCGACGGCCGGCGCGACGACAGCGGGCTCGTTCTTGCACCAGGGCAGCGCATGCTCAAGCTCCTCGCCACCGTCACGTTCGCGCTGCTCTGCGTGACGTCGTGCACCGGCTGCCCGAAGAAGGCGGGACCGACCTCCACCACCACCACCCGGACCCAGACCTCGGTCGACGACGAGGACGGCGGCCGGTCGACCTCGGACATCAAGGTGAAGGAGACCACCCAGGCCGACGGCAGCAAGGACGTCGAGCGGACCGAGACCACCACCACCACCACGCCGCCCCCGCCGCCGACGACGCCGTCGACCCCGTAGCTTCACGCCCGGCGCCGCCGCGTGAGCCGCGATGCAGTGGGCCGAAAAAGCGGTGCGAGCTCGGCGTGTTGCGACCTAGGATCCTGTCCCCTCGGTGAGGGCGGGGACGCCGCCGAGGGGGCGGAGGGTGACGAGGGCCTCGGGCGCGATGGCGCCGGGGCGGGTGAGGCGGAAGCGGAAGCGCTGGGCCCAGGTGGCGAGGATGAGCTGGGCCTCGGCGAGCGCGAAGTGGTTGCCGATGCAGACCCGTGGCCCGGCGCCGAACGGCAGGTAGCCGACCCGACGGGCTCGCGGGCCACCGTCGCCGAGGAAGCGCTCGGGTCGGAAGGCGTCGGGCTCGGGCCAGTAGTCGGGCCGACGCTGCATGGCGCGGATCGCGACCAGCACCACATCGCCGGTCTCGACCTTCGCGGCGCCGACGGTGAGGGGGCGGACCGCCTCGCGGGCGACCACGTAGGCCGGCGGGTACAACCGCAGCGCCTCCTCGAGCACGGCGAGGCCGTAGGGCAGGTTCGGCAGATCGGCGTAGGTCGGCGGCCGACCGCCGAGCACCGTCGTCAGCTCGTCGTCGAGGCGGGCGCGGACCGCGGGGTTCTGGGCCAGCGCGATCCAGGTCCACGACAGGAGGTTGGCGGTGGTCTCGTGGCCGGCCAGCATCAGCGTCATGATCTCGTCGCGCAGCTCGCGATCGGTCAGGCCGCGACCGTCGTCGTCCTTGGCCTCGAGCAGGATCGACAGCACGTCGCCGCGATCGACGGTGCGGGTCCGGCGGTCGGCGATGATCCGCAGCACGATCTCGTCGAGGCGCGCGATCGCGGCCTTGACCTTGCGGTTGCGCGGCAGCGGCCAGCTGTAGGGCAGCGGCGAGGTGATCGACGTGATCACGTACTCCATCGCCACCGTCAGCGCGTCGGCGACCGCGCGGGCCTCGCCGGCGAGATCGACGTCGAACAGGGTCCGGCCGACGATGTCGAGGGTGAGCCCCATCATCTGGGCGGCGAGATCGACGCGGTCGCCGGGCCGCAGGCGGTCGGCGAGGGCCGCCGCCCGCGCCGCCATGACGTCGGCGTAGCCGGCCATCCGCTTGGGGGCGAAGGCCGGCGCCATCAGCTTGCGCTGGCGGCGGTGGGCGTCGCCGTCGGCGGTGAGCAAGCCGCGGCCGAGCAGCGGCCGGCCGAACGCGGCCAGGCCCGGGGCCTTGACGAAGGCGTCGGCGTCGTCGACCAGCACCTGGTGGGCGAGCGGATGAGCGCCGATGCACCACGCCCGCCGCCAGGCCAGCTTGAGGCGGGTGATGTCAGCCGACATCGCGCACCGCATGTGCAGGCCCAGCCGGTCGCGCCGGATGTCGAGCAGGTTGCCGACCAGCGGCAGCCCAGGGGCGGTGGCGATCGGCGCGGGCGCGAACGTGGCCGTGGACATCGGCGGCAGTGTGACCGGAAAGCCGGCCGGCCGGGCGCGTCATCTGGCCACGTCGCCGCTTGCGGACCGACCTCGCGCTACGGTCTTCTAGCGCCATGCCGGTCGGCACCGACCTCGATCACGCCGTGCGCTTGCTGCGCGCCGGGCGGCTGGTCGCGTTCCCGACCGAGACCGTGTACGGCCTCGGCGCCGACGCGTCGTCACCGGCGGCGGTGGCCGGGATCTTCGCCGCCAAGGGCCGGCCGCGCGCCCACCCGCTGATCGTCCACCTGCCGTCGGCCGATCACCTCGACGCCTGGGCCGCCGCGCCGGGGCCGGCGGCGCGGACCCTGGCCGCCCGGTTCTGGCCCGGGCCGCTGACGCTGATCTGCCGGCGCGGGCCGGGCGTGATCGACGACGTCACCGGCGGCGCCGCCACCGTCGGCCTGCGAGTGCCCAGCCACCCGATGGCCCACGCCCTGCTCGCCCGCTTCGCCGGCGGGATCGCGGCGCCGTCGGCCAACCGGTTCGGCCGGCTGAGCCCGACCACCGCCGCCGACGTCGTCGACGACCTCGGCGACGCGGTCGACTACGTGCTCGACGGCGGCGCGTGCGACGTCGGCGTCGAGTCGACCATCGTCGACGTCAGCGACGACGACGCGCCGGCCCTGCTGCGGCCGGGCGGCGTCGCCGGCGAGGACATCGAGGCCGCGCTCGGCCGTCGGCTGCGCCTGGGCTCGTCGTCGCCGGCGCCGGGCACCCTGCCCTCGCACTACGCGCCGCGGACCCGGGTGATCACGGTGACCGCCGACGGGCTGGCCGCGGCCGTCGCGGCGGCCGCCGCCGGCGGCGCGCGGGTCGCGGTGCTGGCCCCGGCGACGGCGCTGGCCGGGCTCGGGCCGCGGCCGGCCCTGGTGGTCCGCTCGCTGCCCGACGGGCTGGCGGCGATGGCCCACGATCTGTACGGCGCGCTGCGCGCCCTCGACCAGCGCGGCGTCGACGTGATCGTCGCGGTGGTGCCGGCCGAGCTCGGCCTCGGCGCCGCGGTCGCCGATCGCCTGCGCCGGGCCGCCGGCCCGCGCGGCGACGACGCCGCCGACCCGGTAGCGCCAGTCGACCTCGACGACGGAGATCGCCCATGACCCAGCCCGAGCCCGCGCCCGCGCCCCCGCCATCGCCCGAGTCGCCCGCGCCGCTGGTCGGCGTGATCATGGGCAGCAAGAGCGACTGGGAGACCATGCGGTTGACCAGCGAGACCCTGACCGCGCTGGCGATCCCGCACGAGTGCAAGGTGGTGTCCGCCCACCGGACACCCGATCTGCTGTTCGCCTACGCCGCCGGCGCGCTCGACCGCGGCCTCGAGGTCATCATCGCCGGCGCCGGCGGCGCCGCCCACCTGCCCGGGATGTGCGCGAGCAAGACCGTGCTGCCGGTGCTGGGCGTGCCGGTGCGGAGCAAGGCCTTGAACGGCGTCGACTCGCTGCTGTCGATCGTGCAGATGCCGCGCGGCATCCCGGTCGGCACCCTCGCGATCGGCGAGGCCGGCGCGGTCAACGCCGCCCTGCTCGCCGCCGCCATCCTCGGCGGTCGCCACGCCGCGATCCGCGAGCGGCTGACCGCCTACCGCGAGGCCCAGACCCGCCACGTGCTCGAGGACCTGCTGTGAAGCCGCCGGCGCCGGGCGCGCCGCTGTTGCCGGGCGCGACCATCGGCGTGCTCGGCGGCGGGCAGCTCGGCCGGATGATGGCGCTGGCCGCGCGCCGCATGGGCTACCGGATCTGCGTGCTCGATCGCGACGCGCGCTGCCCGACCGGCCAGATCGCCGACGAGGTGGTGATCGGCGCGCTCGACGACGTCGACGCCGCGCTGCGGGTCGCCGAGCGCTCGGCGGTGGTCACCCTCGACACCGAGCACACCCCGGCCGAGCTCCTGGCCCGGGTCGCCGAGGTCACGCCGGTCCGGCCGGGGCCGGCGGTGCTGGCGACCATCCAGGACCGGGCGGTGCAGAAGCGCTTCCTCGACCGCCAGGGCGTGGCCCAGGCCCGCTGGGCCGAGGTCGGCAGCCCGGCGGAGCTCGCCGCCGCCGTCGCCGCGGTCGGCCTGCCGGCGATCCTCAAGGCCCGCCGC
>Ga0075163_10013413_pt1 | contig 10611 bp, 7 predicted proteins | sample JI1023141ADNA_FD_71478 | JGI IMG/M metagenome (GOLD analysis project Ga0075163, IMG submission 71478) | Wastewater effluent complex algal communities from Wisconsin, to seasonally profile nutrient transformation and Carbon sequestration -... | ecosystem: Engineered > WWTP > Effluent > Algae... | reverse complement strand
CAGCGCGGCGAAGCGGGCGTCGAGGGCCCGCGAGGCTACGGACGACATGGTCGATCTATGACACGTCCGCTATATAACGTCAGCGTTACCGCATGGCCGCCGCGGTGGACGAGGCCGAGAGACCGAGGCCGAGACCGAGACCGAGACCGAGACCGAGACCGAGACCGAGACCGAGGCCGAGACCGAGGCCGAGTCCGAGACCGAGACCGAGGCCGAGACCGAGGCCGAGACCGAGGCCGAGACCGAGACCGAGACCGAGACCGAGGCCGAGACCGAGGCTGGCTAGCCGCGGCCGAGGGCCGCCGCCACCGCGGTCGCCAGCGTGGTCGACGGGCGCCCGATCAACGCGCGCAGCGTGGCGCCGTCACCGTCGAGGTCGCCGGCGGAGATGCCGCGGTCGCTGTCGGCCAGGAGCCCGGCCAGGGGCGCCGGAAGGCCGAAGCCGAGCAGGGCGTCGCGGTACGCCGCCTCGGGGAGGTCGCGGTAGGCGACCGGAGCGCCGGCGATCCGAGCGACCTCGGCGGCCAGCTCGGCCATCGTGAAGGCGGTGTCGCCGGCCAGCTCGTAGGCCCGGCCGGCGTGACCGTCACCGAGCAGCACCGCGGCGGCAGCCTCGGCGTAGTCGCGACGAGCCGCGGCCGCGACCTTGCCGCCACCCGCGGCGCCGAGGATCGCGCCGTGGGCCAGGGCCGGGCCGAGGTTCTCGGTGTAGTTCTCGAGGTACCAGCCGTTGCGCAGCCAGGCGTACGGCAGTCCGCTGGCCGCGATCGCGCGCTCGGTCGCCAGGTGATCGGCGGCCAGCCCCAGGGTTGAACGATCGGCGCGCAGGATGCTGGTGTAGGCGAGGAAGCCGACCCCAGCCTCGACCGCCGCCGCCACCGCCGCCTGGTGCTGGCGGACCCGACTGCCCCCGAGATCGTTGCTGGAGATGAGCAGGAGCTTGTCGGCGCCGGCGAAGGCGGCGCGCAGGGTCGCCGGCTGCGCGTAGTCGGCGTGGCGGACGGCGACGCCCCGGGCCGATAGGTCGGCGGCCTTGGCCGGGTCGCGGACGGCGACCGCGACCTCGCTGGCGGGGAGCTTGGCGAGCAGCGCGTCGACGACGAGGCGGCCCAGGTTTCCAGTGGCAGCGGTGACGATGATCATGACGGCATGGTGGCGGCGACGGCCCCGGTCGCCCAGATCGCGATTTCGTCACGTTGCGTTGCATTATCGCAACCACGCCCGGATCCTTGCGCGTATGGCCACCCCGCGCCCGCGCGCCCCTGCCCCACCGCCCGTGCGCTTCGACGAGCTAGCCCTGTTCGTCGAGGTCGCGACCGCCGGCTCGCTGGCCGCGGCGGCCCGCCGCCGCGGCGTCCCCAAGTCGACCGTCGGCCGGGCGATCGCGCGCCTCGAGGGCGATCTGGGCGTGGCTCTGGTCCGCCGCCATCGCGGTGGGCCGCCGCTGACCGACCCCGGCCGGGCCCTCCTCGAGCAGGCCGCGCCCCACGTGGCCGCGCTGCGCGACCTGGCGCGCGGGGTGGCGCGCACCGAGGGCGAGATCCACGGCGCGCTGCGGGTCACCGCGACCAGCGACCTGGCCCGCCTGGTGCTCGGCCCGCTGGTGGCCGCGTTCGTGGCCCGCCACCCGCGGATCGAGATCGAGGTCGATGCCTCGATCCGGTTGATCGATCTGGCGCGCGAGGGCTTCGATCTCGCGCTGCGGGTGGCCGAGCGACGCCTGCCGGCGTCGACGCTGGTCGCGCGCAAGCTAGCCCGCCTCGACCTCGGCCTGTTCGCCAGCCCAGCGTACCTCGCGGCCCGCGGCGTGCCGCGCCAGCCCGGCGAGCTGGTCGACCACGATCACGTGCTCTTGCCGGGTCGCGAGCGGCGCGCGCCCTTGGTGCTCGACGGTCCGCGGGGACCGGTGCCGGTGGCGGCGCGGGCCCGGATCGTCGGCAACGACTTCGACTTCGCGCGCGCCGCGCTGTGCGCCGGCGCCGGCATCGGGCCGCTGTCGTGGTTCGTCGCCCGGCCCGAGGTCGCGGCCGGTCGCCTGGTCCGGGTCCTGCCCGATCACCGCCTGGCCGGCGCCACCGCGTACCTGATCCACCTGCCGCTGCGGCCGCTGCCGGCCAAGCTGGTGGCGTTCAAGCGCTTCCTGTTCGAGCACGCGCCGCCGCTCCTGACCGAACCGGCGTGAGCGGCCCTACCGCGCCGACGGCTCAGGGGCGTGACCGGCGGCGGCCGGCTGATCGAGCACCGCCCGGACCCGCGCGATCAGATCGCGCAGCGTGAACGGCTTGTGCAACAGGTGCTGGTCGTCGTTGCCCAAGCCGCGCGCCGCGAGGCGCTCGCCGGCGTACCCGGACATGAACAGCACCCGGGTCGTCGGCCAGCGGGCGCGGACCTGGTCGGCGAGCTGGACGCCGTCCATGCCCGGCATGATGACGTCGGTGATCATCAGGTCGAAGGGCTCGGCGGTGGCCTCGAGCGCGCGCAACGCCGACTCGGCGTCGGGCATGCGCGTGACCCGGTAGCCGACGCGGGCCAGGCCATCGGCGGCCAGCCGCCGCACCGCCGGCTCGTCCTCGACCACCAGCACCCGCTCGTGGCCGCCGCCGGGGGTGACCCCACCGACCGGCTCGCTCGCCGCGCCGTCGTCGCCGCGGGCCAGCGGCAGGTGGACCCGGAACGTGCTGCCGCGCCCCGGGGCGCTGTCGACCTCGATGAAGCCGCCGTGCTGCGCGACGATCCCGCGCACCGCCGGCAGCCCCAGCCCGCTGCCGCGGCTGGCCGGCTTGGTGGTGAAGAACGGCTCGAACAACGACTGCCGGACCTGCTCGTCCATGCCATGGCCGGTGTCGATCACCTCGAGGACGGCGTAGGCGCCGGGCACCACGTCGGGCTGGTCGCCCGCGGCCGGCGCGACCAGGTCGCGACGGGCGCCGCGCAGGGTCAAGCGCCCGCCCGCCGGCATGGCGTCGCGCGCGTTCAAGACCAGGTTCATGATCACCTGCTCGAGCTGCCCGGGGTCGACGACGATCGGCAGGTCGTCGCCGACGTCGATCGCGAACTCGATGTCGGCGCCGAGGACCCGCTCGACCATCTTGCGCACGCCATCGATCAGCTCGCCGACCGAGGTCCGCTTGGTCTTCATGACCTGGCGCCGGCCCAGGGCCAGGAGCTGCCGGATCAGGCGCGAGGCGCGCTCGACCGCGCCGACCACCTCCTCGAGATCGGCGCGCTGCTCGGGGCCGAGCTGGCCGTCCTCGAGCAAGAGCTCGACGTTGCCGCCGATCACCATGAGGAGGTTGTTGAAGTCGTGGGCGACCCCGCCGGCCAGGCGACCGACCGACTCCATGCGCTGGGCCTCGGCCAGGCTGCGCTCCAGCGCGCGCTGCCGTTCGACGCTGGCCTGGCGTTCGGCCAGCTCGGAGGCGATCGCGTCGCGCGCACCCGCCAGCTCGGCGGTGCGCTCGGCGACCTTGCGATCGAGCGACGCGCGGGCGTCCTCGGCCGCGACCAGCGCCTGCTCGAGGGCGGCCTGGCGCAGCACCTCGTGGGCCCGGAGCTGCGCGACCCGCCACGCGGCGCGCCGCCGCTGGCCGTGGACGATGCAGCCCAGGGCCGCGGCGCCGGCCGACACCATGACGTGCTCGCCGGCGTCGTAGAGCGACGGCGCCAGCGGCAGGATCGCGATCAACCACGCGACGAACACCAGGCTCACGGTCCACAGGAGCCAGCGCCGCACCAGGTACAAGCTGCCGACGCCGACCAGGATCAGCGCGACGAAGACCTGCGGCATGCTGGTGCCACCGACCGCCGCCGACAGGATCGTGTTGCTGAGGATGGCCAGGGGCACGGTCACGGCGATCACCGCGGCGCCCCGGACCGACAGCGGACCTCGCCCGACCAGCCGCGCCAGCGCCAGGAAGCCGCCGCCGAGCACCAGATCGTGGACGGTCACCCAGGTTCGGGCCGAGGCCGGAATGGTCGAGGCGTTGATCGGCGCCAGGGCCAAGAACAGCGCGGCCAGCACCAGCAGGCTCGGCCGCATGGCGTCGATGGTGGCCTCGACGCAGTCGGCCTCGAACCGCGCGCCGCCCGGCCGGACCGTCCACGGCGACCGCGGCGCGAGTTCGACGGGCGGGGGTGGATGCTCCGCAGCGCTGACGGCGCTCACAGCGAGAGGATCGACCGGTTCGGCCGCCGCTACAGGGCGCCGCGGTGCGCGATCGGGTAGCCGACGGCGATCTCGCTGAAACCCCGCGGCTCGTGGTCGATACTCAACCCATGCGCCGTCCGGCCACCACCATCGGGCCCAGCCGGCCGATCGAGAGGCCGCCTTGCAGCTGACGGTCGGCGCGGTGCCGCTCCTGGTGATCGCGGGCGCGCTCTTGTTTCAGATCTTCCACACCGCGATCGTGTCGGCGAGCCCGATGCGCCAGCCCAGCGCGCGCTGGTGGCTGGCGTTCGTGATCGGCGCGCTGTTGTTCGTGATCGCGCGCCTGGTCCAGCGCTGCGCGGTCGAGCCCGACCTCGGTCACCTCGGGTCCCGCGCGCAGTTCGTGCTCGGCGTGTGGTTCCCCGTGATCGGCATCGCCGCCCTCGAGGCCCACCTCGGCCGGCCGCTGTCGCGCGAGCTGCGCCTGATCGCCGCCGCGGCGCTGGTGCTGGCGGTGCTGGTCCTGGCCACCGACTGGATCGTCGTCGATCGGTCGGCGCCGCGGATCGACCTCTTGGGCGAGCGCTACTACGCGACCCACGTCGGCCCGGGCGGCGCGGCGCTGTCGGGCCTGTGGGTGGCGATGGCGGTGCTGGCGACCCGCCGGGTGCGCGCCCTGACCATGCCGTCGGAGCGCTGGCAGATCCGAGCGATGGCGCTGTCGTTCGTGATCACCGGCGTCAACGACACGCTCTTGGCCGCCGGGGTAATCCGCTCGCTGCACTTGTTCGAGTACACGCTGATCATGCCGTCGGCGCTGTCGGTGCTGCACCTGATCCGGACCAGCGTCGACACCCAGGCCAGCCTGGCCAGCACCGTGGCCGCGCGGACGGCGGCCTTGGCCACCACCGGGCAGGCCCTCGACCGCGCGCGGGACGAGCTGTCGGACAGCGAGCGACGCTTTCGCCAGCTCGCCGACGCCACCCGCGAGGGGGTCCTGGTGCTCGACGGCGAGCGCGCCCTCGACACCAACCGGGCGCTGCGGGCGATGTGCGGTCTGCCCGAGGACGCTGGGCCCCTACCGCTGGCCGCGCTGTTCGCCGAGCAGGAGCTGGTCGCGGTCCACAACCTGATCGCCGAGGGGGGTGGCCGCATCTTGACGACGACGGCGCGCCGGGCCGACGGCGAGACCTTCCCGGTCGAGGTCGCGGCGCCGGCCGCGGCGACCGGCGCGCCGCGGGTCCTCCTGGTGCGCGACGTGACCGCGCAGCAAGAGCTCCAGCGCCAGGTGCTGCGGGCTGATCGCCTGGCCGCGATGGGCACCCTGGCGGCGTCGACCGCGCACGAGATCAACAACCCGCTGACCTACGTGCTGACCAACGCCGAACTTCTGGCCCTCGAGCTCGACGGCCACATCGCCGCCCACCCGAGCCTGGCGCCGACCCGCGAGCTGGCGGCCGACATCGTGTCGGGGGCGACCCGGGTCGCGGTGATCGTCCGCGACATGGTCAAGGTCGCCCGCGATCAGATCGCCGGCACCGAGGCGGTCGACCTAGCGGCGGTGGTGCGCGAGAGCCTGGCGATGGTCGCCAACCAGCTCCGGCATCGCGCGACCGTGGTGCTCGACCTCGCCGACCTCCCACCGGTACGCGGCGACAAGGTCCGGCTCGGCCAGGTCTTCGTCAACCTCCTGATCAACGCCAGCCAGGCGATCCCCGATGGCCACGCCGACCGCAACGAGGTGCGGATCGCGACCGCGATGCCCGGCCCCGGCTGGCTGACCGTCCGGGTGACCGACACTGGCGTCGGGATGACGCCGGCGGTCCGAGAGCGCATCTTCGATCCGTTCTTCACCACCAAGCAGGTCGGCGAGGGCACCGGCCTGGGCCTGGCGGTGACGCTCGGGATCGTGTCGGGCCTGGGTGGCCGGATCGAGGTCGAGAGCGAGCTCGGCCGCGGCACCACGTTCACGGTCTGGCTGCCGGCCGCGCCGACCACGCCGCGCGCTGCGCCGGCGCCCGCGCCGACGACGACCACACCCTCGCCGCCGGCGCGCGCGGACGCCGCCACGACCAGCGCCACCGCCGCCCCGGCGCGGGTCCTGATCGTCGATGACGACCCGCGGGTCGCCCGCACCTTCGCGCGGCTCCTCCCCGGCTATGACGTCGAGCTGGTCGGCAGCGGCCGCGAGGCGATCGATCGGTGCCGCGCTCAGCCCTACGACGCCGTGATCTGCGACCTGATGATGCCCGAGACCACCGGCATGGGCGTCCACAGCGCGCTCTGCGCCAGCCAACCGGACCTCGCGGCCCGCATGGTGTTCGTGACCGGCGGCGCCTTCACCGACGAGGCCCGGGCCTTCCTCGACGCGGTGCCCAACCTGCGCCTGTCCAAGCCGGTCAGCGCCGACGAGCTGCGCGCCGCGGTCCGCGAGGTGGTCGCGCAGGCCCGGCGGACGCCCGCGCCCTGACCGCGCCCGCCGGGGCCATCGCGCCGACCAGCACCCGCACCCTCGGTCGGCGTGGCAGGCTCGCGGCCATGTCCAACTTCCCAACGACCGCGATCGTCACCGGGGCCTCGCGTGGGCTGGGCGCCCGCCTCGCCGAGGCCCTGGCCAGCCGCGGCACCGCGCTCGTGCTGGCGGCCCGCGATCGCGCCGGACTCGAGGCCACCCGCGACCGCTGCGCCGCCCACGGCCACCCGATCCACGTCGTGCCGACCGACCTCGCCGACCCGGAGCAGCTCGCGGCCTTGGTCACCACGGCGGACCAGCTCCTGGGTCCCCTCGACCTCTTGCTCAACAACGCCGGTCTCGAGGAGATCGGCTTCTTCGAGGACCTGTCCGCCGACGAGATCGAGCTGCACACCCGGGTCAACCTGCTGGCGCCGATGCAGCTCGCTCGCGCGGTCCTGCCCGGCATGCTGGCGCGCGACCGCGGCCACATCGTCAACATGGCGTCGGTGGCCGGGTTGGCGCCGATGGGCTTCGGCGAGACCTACGGCGCGACCAAGGCCGGCCTGGTCAACTTCTCGCGCTCGCTGCGCGCCAGCCTGCGCGCGCGCGGCACCGCGGTGCGGGTGTCGGCGGTGTGCCCCGGCTTCGTCGAGGGCACCGGCATGTACGCCGAGCAGCGCGTCCGCTATGGCTTTCGCGCGCCGGGCCTGGTCGGCTCGACCGGCGTCGACGACGTGGTGCGCGCGGTGCTCCGGGTGATCGAGCTCGACCTGCCCGAGGTGGTGGTGAACGATCGGCCGATCAAGCCGATGATCGTCGCCGGCCTGACCTCGCCCCGGCTGATGGACCGGTTGCTGGCGGTGCCGCTCCTGGGCCGGATGTTCCTGCCGATGGCCGAGGCCCGCCGGGCCGAACGCCGGGCGGCTGCCGACCGCGGCAAGCCGTGACCCGCCGCGACGCCGCCGCGGCCCGGGTCCGGTATGCTGGCGCGACGTGAGCAAGCGCGAGACCTCCGCGAGCGTGGCGATCGGCCGACCGGCTGACGAGGTGTTCGCCTACCTGCGGGTCTACGATCACCAGGCCGAGTGGGAGGACTTCGTCCTCGAGGCGCGCTCCGAGCCGCCCGGCCCGGCGGTGGTCGGCACCAAGGTCCACAAGGTGCGGCGCACGCCGCTGGCCGAAGAGCGCTTCACCCTCGAGGTGGTCGCGCTCGACGAGGGCAACCGGCACTGGGCCGACGTCGCCCTCGACGGCGAGCTCGCCGGCACCCGGGTCGACTGGCAGGTCACGCCGACCGCCGACGGCTGCCGCCTCGACGTCCGACTCGAGCTCCACGCCCACGGCCTGCTCGGCCGGCTGATGCCGGTGGTGTGGCGGACCGCTCGGCGCCAGCTCCGCACCGCGCTGGGGTCGCTGACGCGGATGCTCGAGGCCAAGCCGAGCTAGCGACGTGCGCCGGGACTGAGACCGAGACCGAGGCGGAGACGGAGACCGAGACCGAGGCGGAGGCCGAGACCGAGGCGGAGACCGAGGCCGAGGCCGAGGCCGAGGCGGAGGCCGAGGTGTGTTCTAGGCCCGGGTCGCGGTGACCAGGAACACCGGATAGGTGCGGCCGTCGCGATCGACCTCGGTCGCGGTGGTGAACGCGACGTCGACGAAGCCGGCGGCCGTCAGGGTCGCGCCGAGGGCGTCGCGGTCGAAGCCGTGGTGGAACACGCCCTCGGCCTCGGGGGGATGGAAGGTGCCGTCCTCGCGATCGAGGTCAGCCAGGGCGATCCGACCGCCCGGAGCCAGGTGCGCGGCGAAGGCCCGGGCCAGCGCGGCGGTGTCGGCGACGTGGTGCATCGCCATCGCGCTGACGATCAGATCGATCGGCTCGCCGAGCGGCGTGGTCAGCAGATCCTGTTGCCGGATCTCGACCTTGCCGGCCAGCTCGGGCTTGGCCGCGAGCTGGGCCAGCATCGCCGCCGAGATATCGACGGCGTACACCTGGGCGACGTGCGGCGCGACCTGCGCGCACACCAGGCCGGTGCCGGCGCCGAAGTCCATCACCCGCAGGCTGGGGTCGAGGGCGACCCGGGCCCGCAGCGCGGCGCCGACGCCCTCGGAGATCTGGATCGGCACCGGGCGCCGGTCCCAATCGTGGGCCTTGTCTTCGAACAGATCGGTCATCGCGACCAGCGTAGCACCGCGCCGCCGGCCGCCCGGTGACCGCGACAGCTCACCGCGCCAGGTCGAAGCGATCGAGCTCGCTGACCTTGGCCCAGGCGGCGACGAAGTCGCGGTAGAAGCGATCCTTTCCGTCGATCTGCGCGTAGACCTCGGCGATCGCCCGCAGCTCGCTGTTCGAGCCGAAGATCAGATCGACCGGGGTCGCGGTCCAGCGCACCGCGTCGGTCTTGCGATCGCGCCCCTCGTAGACGCCGGCGGTCGCGGTCGCCGTCCATCGGGTCGACATGTCGAGGAGGTTGACGAAGAAGTCGTTGGACAGGACGCCGGGGGTGGCGGTGAACACGCCGTGGGTGACGCCGTTCGCGTTGGCGCCCAGGGCCCGCAGGCCGCCGAGGAGCACGGTCATCTCGGGCACCGTCAGCTTGAGCAGGTTGGCCTTGTCGACCAGGGCCTCGGCGGGCGACAGGTCGGCCAGCTCGGCGTTGTAGTAGTTGCGAAAGCCGTCGGCGTGCGGCTCGAGGACGGCGAACGACGCGGCGTCGGTCTGGGCCTCGGTGGCGTCGGTGCGCCCGGGGCGAAACGGCACCTCGAGGGTCACGCCGGCGGCGGCCGCGGCCTGCTCGACGCCGGCGTTGCCGGCCAGCACGATCAGATCGGCCAGCGACACCTGCTTGCCGCCGGGCTTGGCCTGGTTGAAGGTGTCGGCGATCGTGGTCAGCGCGGCGAGCACAGTGGCCAGCTCGGCGGGCGAGTTGGCGGCCCAGTCCTTCTGCGGCGCCAGCCGGACCCGCGCGCCGTTGGCGCCACCGCGCATGTCGCTGCCGCGGAAGGTCGAGGCCGAGGCCCACGCGGCGCGGACGAGCTGCGGCGCGGTCAGGCCGGCCGCCAGGATCTGCTGCTTGAGCGCCTTGGCGTCGCGGGCGTCGATCAAGCGGTGCGTCACCGCCGGCAACGGGTCCTGCCAGGGGAACTCGACGGCGGGCACGTCAGGGCCGAGGTAGCGCGCCTTGGGTCCCATGTCGCGGTGGGTGAGCTTGAACCACGCCCGCGCGAAGGCCTGCTTGAACAGCGCCGGGTCCTTCTGGAACCGCGTGACCACCTCGCGGTAGGCCGGGTCGACCTTGAGCGCGAGATCGGTGGTGAGCATGATCGGGGCGTGGCGCTTGCTGGGGTCGTGGGCGTCGGGCACCAGGGTCGCGGCCTTGGGGTCCGACGGGATCCACTGGGTCGCGCCGCCCGGGCTCTTGGTCTGGACCCACTCGAAGTTCATCAGGTTGTCGAGGTAGTTGGTCGTGAACGCGACCGGGTTCACCGTCCACGCGCCCTCGAGGCCGCTGGTCACGGTGTCGGCGCCGTGACCCTTGCCGCACTTGTTCTTCCAGCCGAAGCCCTGGTCCTCGACGCCAGCCGCCGCCGGCTCGGCGCCGACGCAGTCGGCCGGCTTGTGGGCGCCGTGGGCCTTGCCGAAGGTGTGACCGCCAGCGATCAGCGCGACGGTCTCCTCGTCGTCCATGCTCATCCGCCCGAAGGCCTCGCGGATGTCCTTGGCCGAGGCCGCCGGGTCGGGCTTGCCGTCGGGCCCCTCGGGGTTGACGTAGATGAGGCCCATCTGGACCGCGGCCAGGGGCTTGGCGAGCTTGCCGTCGGGGCCGCGCAGGCTGGCCAGGAACTCCTTGTGCTTGCCCCAGAACACCAGATCGGGCTCCCAGTCGTCGGGGCGCCCGCCGGCGAAGCCGAGGGTCTCGAAGCCCATGCCCTCGAGGGCGACGTTGCCGGCCAGCACCATCAGGTCGCCCCACGACAGCTTGGCGCCGTAGAGCTGCTTGACCGGCCACAG
>Ga0075163_10013412_pt1 | contig 10612 bp, 6 predicted proteins | sample JI1023141ADNA_FD_71478 | JGI IMG/M metagenome (GOLD analysis project Ga0075163, IMG submission 71478) | Wastewater effluent complex algal communities from Wisconsin, to seasonally profile nutrient transformation and Carbon sequestration -... | ecosystem: Engineered > WWTP > Effluent > Algae... | reverse complement strand
GATCGCCTCCTCGATCGCGCCCGGGCAGCCGCCCCAGCAGTAGTCGGAGTGCTCGGGCTCGGGCGGCGGGCCGGCGTAGGCGGTGATGTTGGTGCCCTCGAAGTACTTCTCGACCCGGATCAGGCCGACCTTGAAGCCCTTGGCCCGGGCCTTGGCCTCGTCGAGCGAGACGTCGCCGGTGATGGTGATCTTGCCCAGGTCGGTGGTGCCGAAGCCGTAGTCCTCGGCCAGCCGGATGTGATCGACCGAGCGCGGGTCGAGGCCGATCATCGTCGCGCACACCGCGTCGAACGCGACCTGGCTGTTGCCCATGATGATGAGCCCGAGCGGGAACGGGGTCGGGGTCAGCATCCGGCCCTCGCCGGCGGTGATGCCGTCGATGGCGATGAACTGGGGCTGGATGATGTGCTGGAGGTCGGCGATCTTCTCGTTGAGCTTGTGGTCGTGATCGATCAGCCGGTGGCGGTCGTCCTGGATGCCGATGTAGTTCTTGAGCGAGAAGGTCACCGTGGTCCACGGGTGAGCCTTGAACTTGGGCATGTTGACGAAGAAGTCGGCGCGGGCGACCGGCTCGGGCGTGAACAGGTAGTCGCGCAGCCGGGCGGCGTGGGTCAGCGGGATCTCGACCTGCGCCTCCTCCTCGAAGTAGTAGCGCTTGGCGCCCGGCACCCGCGCCACCATCGCCTCCCAGCCCGACTCGGCGAACGCCAGCCGGGTCGGGACGGTGATGCCGCACCGCTCGCCGACCGCCAGCTCGGTCATCCGGTCGCCGCCGACGTCGCGGAGCGCGCCCAGCATCGCCTCGCCGCACTCGGGGCGGGTGAAGGCGTACGGGAACATCTCGCCGGCCGCGACCAGGTTGGGCTTGACCAGGGTCCGGCCCGACGGCACCAGGCCGAGCTCCTCGAGCCCCTCGCGGTAGATCCGCCGCAGCGTGGTGACGTCGTAGTCCTTGCAGGCGCGGATGATCACCTTGGGGGCGGTGGGGATGCGCATGGCGTCGAGTCTACCCCCCATCGCCGGCGCGGGGGCCGGCTGCCGATTTCTTGTCCCGTCACCGGCGCGCTCGTACCGTCGTGGCATGCCGCTCCGCCGCTGGCTCCGCGCCCTGTTCCCGCTCCGTGCCCTGCCCGCGCCCCGCCCCGAGCTGGTCCGGGCCCGCCTCGAGCTCGACGCCGTCGACGTCGACGGTCGGACCGGCGCGGTCGAGGGCCGCGGCGTGTTCTTCGTCACCTCGGCGCCGATCGCCCGCGGCGTCCGCGGCCGCCTGCGCCGCGCCGGCAGCGACGAGCGCATCCCGGTCCGCGTCGCCTGGCAGCGCGCCGCCGGCCCCGGCCGCCCCGCCGGCCTCGGCCTCGCCTTCGAGTAGCCCGCCCCCGGGCCCCCGAGCGCGGGTCACGCCAGCGGGTCGCCGTCGTCGGCCCAGGCGCTGCCGTGGGCGCCGAGGTCGTCCATGGCCGCGATCATGGCGGCGTAGTACGGGTGCTCGCCGAGGGTGGCGGAGTCGCCGACCACGAGCAGGAAGCGGCGGGCGCGGGTGAGGGCGACGTTCATCCGCCGGGTGTCGGCGAGGAAGCCGATGGCGCCGTCGGGGTTGGAGCGGACCAGGTCGACGACCACGACCTCCTTCTCGCGGCCCTGGAAGCCGTCGACGGTGGCGACCTCGAGCCCGGCGGCGCGCTCGGCGGCGAGCAGCACCCGTAGCCGGCGGACCTGGGCGTCGTAGGCGGCGATCACCGCGACGTCGGTGGCGGCGACGCCGCGGGCGAGCAGGCGGCGGACCTCGCGGGCGGTGCGGTCGGCCTGCTCGGGGTTCCAGGTCGACGGATCGCGCGCGTCGTCGTCCTTGGCGTCGAGCCCGCCCTGGCGATCGGTCCAGTCCTTGCCGGCGGTGTCGAGCAGCCACAGGGCGTGGCCGCGCTCGGGATCGGCGCGGACGCCAATGTCGCCCAGGCTGTGGCCGGCGACCGCCGGTGACGCGACCAGCGCGCCGCCGTACTTGCTGGTCGACGGGAAGCGCATGATGTCGGCGTGCATGCGGTGCTGGGTGACCAGCATCGGCGCGCCGGCGGCGCGGGCCAGCCGCTCGAAGAAGGTGGTGCCGAGGCCGGCCCGGGCGGCGTCGACGTCGAGCACGGTCGGCGGGAGCTGGTGGGGATCGCCGGCCAGGATCACCCGGCCGCCCTTGCTCATCGCCAGCAGCGCCAGCGGATCGGGCGCCTGGGTGGCCTCGTCGATGATGACGGTGGCGAAGCGGGTGTCGGCGAGCGCGTGGTGATCGGCGCCGGTGCAGGTCGCGCACAGCACCGGCGCGCGGGCGATCAGCCGATCCTCGGCATCGCCCAGCGCGGCGCGGGCGTCGCGTTCGAGGCCGCGGGCCTCGCTCCACAGCGCGCGGGCGTCGGCGCCGCGGGCACCGTGGGCCCGGCGGCGCATCGTGCGCGCCCGATCGCCGAGCTCGCGGGCCAGCGCGGCGCCGTCCGAGGCGGCGACCAGGGCGTCGACGGTGCGGGCCTCGAGCGCGGGCGCGACCCGGGCCGGGTGGCCGAGCCTCACCACCGCGACCCCGGCCTCGGCGAGGCGGAGGCCGAGGTGATCGACCGCGGTGTTGGACGGCGCGGTGGCCAGCACCTGCTCGCCGCGGGCGACGCACTGACGGATCACCTCGACCAGGGTGCGGGTCTTGCCGGTGCCGGGCGGGCCGTGGATCAGCGCGACCTCGTGGGCGGCGAGCGCGCCGTCGATCGCCGCCCGCTGGGCGTCGTCGAGCGCGGCGTCGAACGGGGTCCAGCTCACCGCCCGATCGCGGGCCGCCGGCCGCTCGCCGTACAGCACCGCCAGCATCGCGCCGAGCGGCGCGCTGGGCTTGGCCGCCAGCGCCCGGGTGATGCCGCGCTCGCCGCGGACGAAGGTCGACTCCGGCGCCTCGGCGTCGAGGTTGCAACCGCCACCGTCGAGCAGCTCGTCGGGCAGGTCGCCGTCGATCATCACCCAGACGTCGCCCTGATCGCGGCGCGCCATCACGCCCCGCACCGCGTCGGCCTCGCCCGGGGCCTGGCGCCACAGGATCACCGGATCGCCGGGCCCGAGCCGGAGGTCGTCGAGATCGATGCGGACCGGCGGCGTGAACCGGACCCGGGTCCGGCCACCGGGCGCCGGCCGGAAGTCGGCGACGGTCAGGTCGGGCAGGGCGAGGCCGCGCGCGACCCGGGCGGCCAGCGAGGTGCCGGCGCGGGCGGCGGCGAACTGGGCCCGCGCGGTGGCCTGCTCCTGGCGCCACAGCCCGCCCAGCCGCTCGAGCTCGTCGTGGATCGCCATGAGGTGGCGGGGCTAGTCCTCGTCGCTGGTGAGGTGGCCGTCGCTGAACCACCAGGTCCGCGATCCGGACGTGATCCGCAGGCGGATCGAGTCGCCGTCGTTGCCGCCCAGCGGCACCGGGCTCAGCCGCTCGAGCACCTCGAGCGCGGTGGCGGCGGCCTGCTCCTGGGCCTGCCCCGACCAGCGGGCGAAGTCCTTGGCCGGCAGCGCGGCGACGTGGACGGTGACCTCGCCGCCGTCGGCCGACGCGTCCTTGTAGATGAGGTCGGTGCGATCGGCGATCTCGGCCGCGGTCTGGTCGAGCGCGACGTAGCGATCGTAGCGGTCCTTGGCGAAGCCGGGCAGCTCGTCGCGGCCGTTGCCGCTGTGGACCGACACCGCCAGGTTGGCGCCGCCGACCCGCTTGACCACGCCCTCGAACCGCCCGGTCTGGCCGGGCGCGAGGGTCGCGGGGGTGACGTCGATCGGGTCGTCGTCGACGCCGCTGACGCAGTCGGCGACCAGATCGACCAGCGTGTGGTCGCCGGTGTTGGTCACCGTGCCCATGCAGCGGGCCATGGCCACCGCCTCGTCACCCTCGCCCTCGTCGGCGTCGAGGACCGGCAGATCGGCCAGCTCCTCGGTCGCGATCAGCGCGTCGTAGTCGGCGAGGGCAGGGACGGTGGCGCCGCCGGTGCCGGCCCAGCCGACCCGCCGACCGGTGCCGGCCCACCACTCGCCGAAGCCGCGCTTGCCGTCGGCGTAGGTGATGTCGATGAACAGGGTGTCGTCGCCGCTCGCCTTGGCCACCGCGGCGGCCACCGCCCGCAGGTCGGCGCGGATCGCCTGGCGCGACTTCTCCTGCGCCGCCGCCAGGTCGGCGCCAGGCCGCTCGCCGCGGGTGGCGCCGACCTCGAGGTACAGGCCGGGCACCGCGTCGCCGGCGGCGAAGTGCCAGGTGCCGCCGCCCAGCCGATCCTTGACCAGCGCCGCGACCGCGTCGCCGGCGGCTCGCCAGCGGCCGGGCGCCGACCGCGGCTCGATCCGGACCTCCTGGCTGTCGCCGGCGGCCAGGCAGACGTCGACCTCGTCGCCGGTGGTGACCTCGCCGTCGTCGTCGAGATCGTGGCCGACCAGGTAGGCGACCCGACCGTCCGGCAACCGGACGAAGCCCTCGAGGCTGTCGCCGCCCAGCACCGGCGGCATCGCGTCGGCGCCGCTGGCGGTGACGATCGCGCCGTCGAGCCGGGGGCCGATCTTGCGCCAGGCCTTGACCCCGTCGGGCCCGACCCGGACCTGCCAGCCGTCACCGGTCAGCACGGTCTTGACCGGGCCGCCGGCCGACGGCCGCACGCCGATGCCGAGATCGTTCTGGATGATCAGCGCGCCCGGCACCGCCTTGGCGACGTCGTCCTGCCACGGCAGATCGGTGGCCTTGCCGGTCGCGGCCTCGACCCGCAGCAGGTGATCGCCGCTGTCGTTGGCGTTGCGGATGATCACCGCGTCGCCGTCGACGCCGAGCAGGGCGTCGGCGTAGCCCAGCCAGCGCGCGGCCTGACGGTGCATCGGCTGGCGGTAGATCGACTGGCCCTCGCGGTAGACCACCGCCTGCTCGCTGGCGAGCAGCTCGAGGTGATCGATCGAGCCCGACAGCGACACCAGCTCGGCGCCGAACGGGCTCCACACCGTGATGCCGGCGTCCTTGCGGACCCCGACCAGCCGGCCGTCGGCCAGCACCCGGTACGGGTTCTCCATCAGGTTGGTCAGGTGCTCGACCGCGCCGCCGTCGAGCGACCAGCGGACGATCGCGGTGGTCGGCCACGAGTCCTCGTAGCCGTGCAGCCGGACCTGCTCGGTCCAGTACAGGTGGTGGCGATCGGGCCCGAGGCGCAGGCCGGTCCGGCTGGTACCGGGCAGCGGCAGGCAGCCGGTGAAGCTCTTGCCGACCGGGCCGCGGGCGGCGCGGGGGGCCGGGCAGGCGGCGACGGCGAGCACGACGGCGGCGAGGCCGGCGGCGCGGGCCAGGGCCGGGGCCCGGGCAGAGGCGAGGGCAGCGATCGAGCGGAGCGAGCGAGGGTGAGGGGCGCGCATCACGGCCGCGAACCTACCGCGGTCGCCCGCCCGGCGCCGGCCCTACCGGCCGCGGCCGTGCGGCTGCCGGACCGTGCCGACCGTGCACCGGGCCCTTGTCATGACGTCCGCTATAACGGATACTGCTCCCGGGCCGCCGACACTTTCCAGCGCGCGTCCGAGGGAACCATGGCCAACATCTACGCCGACAACACCCGCAGCATCGGGCGCACGCCGCTCGTCCGCATCAACCGCATCACCGCCGGCGCCGGCGCCACCGTGCTGGCCAAGATCGAGGGCCGCAACCCGGCCTACTCGGTCAAGTGTCGGATCGGCGCCGCCATGGTCTGGGACGCCGAGGAGCGCGGCCTGCTCGGCCCGGGCAAGACCATCGTCGAGGCGACCAGCGGCAACACCGGCATCGCGCTCGCGTTCGCCGCCGCGTCGCGCGGCATCGAGTGCATCCTGACCATGCCCGAGACCATGAGCATGGAGCGGCGCAAGGTGCTGGCCGCGTTCGGCTGCAAGCTGGTGCTGACCCCCGGGGCCAAGGGCATGAAGGGCGCGGTCGCCGCCGCCGAGGAGATCATCGCCACCGACCCGTCGCGCTACGTGGCGATGCGGCAGTTCGAGAACCCGGCCAACCCCAAGATCCACGAGACCACCACCGGCCCCGAGATCTGGGACGACACCGACGGCAAGGTCGACGTCTTCGTGTCGGGCGTCGGCACCGGCGGGACGCTCACCGGGGTGTCGCGCTACTGGGAGACCGTCCGCGGCACGCCGCTGCACTCGGTCGCGGTCGAGCCGATCCACTCGCCGGTGATCAGCCAGGCGATCAAGGGCGAGGAGCTCAAGCCCTCGCCGCACAAGATCCAGGGCATCGGCGCCGGCTTCGTGCCCAAGAACCTCGACCTCGCCCTGGTCGACGAGGTCCAGCACATCAGCAACGACGAGGCGGTCGCGTTCGCCCGCCGGCTGGCCCGCGAGGAGGGCATCCTGGCCGGCATCTCGTGCGGCGCGGCCATGGCGGTCGCCGACCGCCTGGCCCGCGACCCGCGCTTCGACGGCAAGACCATCGTGGTCATCCTGCCCGACGCCGCCGAGCGCTACTTCACCGGCATCCTGTTCGAGGGCATGTTCGACGAGGTCGTGAACGCCGTCGCGATCTGATCGCGGGGCCGCGCCACGGCGGGCCGGTCACGACGGGGCGACGGTCATCGTCACCAGCGGGAGGCCGTACATCGCCTCCCAGGCCCGCTTCGCGGCGGCCTGGAGCGCGTCGACCGGCGTCGCCGACAGCTTGGTGACCAGGGCGCCGAGGTCGCGCCGGTCGTTCGGCCGGCCGAGCGGCAGGGCGAGCTGGTCGGCGAGCGCGGCGAGCACGATCAGGGCGGTGTCGCGCTGGACCGCGCTCGGCCGGACGTGGTCGAACGCCGGGCGGGCCAGCCACCACAGGTTGAGCCGTGGGATCGGGCTGCTGGCCAGCTCGGCCAGGTAGGCCGACACCTCCTGGTTGAGCCGGGTGCCGTACAGGTTCTCGCGCTCGTCGATCTCCTCGGCGCCCGCCCGCCGCTCGACCTCGGGCGGGTAGCGGCGCACCTCCGAGGTGTTGAGCGCGTGCTGGACCTCGTGGATGCGGGTGCTGGCGATGATCTGATCCTCGATCAGCGTCGCGATCCGGGCCGCGTCGGCCCGGGCCAGCAGCGCCTCGATCTCGCGCAGGCGCCGCCGCGACAGGCTGGGGTGGTCGGGGAGGGCGTCGATGGTGCCGGCGGGCAGGAACAACGTCGTCGGCGCCGCCCGGTCGTCGACGGTGGTGAGCATGCGGCGTCGCTCGCCGAGCAGCGAGCCGACCGCGCGCGCGCGCGGGCCGTCGACGCCGAGCGCCGCGATCATCTCGTCGCGGATCGCCGCCGCCGCCACCTTCGCCGTCGCGTCGACGCCGTCGCCGTGCGCCTGCCAGTGGTCGTCGCCCATGCGGAACCGGCCGTAGTCGCCGACCAGCTCGAGGATCTCGTCGCGCACCACGTCCTCGATCCGGTCGACCAGGACCAGGGGCGTGCCCAGCCGCGCCGACTCGATCCCGATCGCCCCGTGGACCACGTTGAGGTGGTCGATGCGCCGGACCTCGAGCGCCGGCTGGCTGGCCCCGGGCCCGCGCAGCATCGTCACCCGCTCGACCCGGTAGCTGTACACCACCGCGCGCAGCCGACCGGCCATGGTCGGCGTGTCGAGCTCGAGCAGGTAGCCGAGGCCGGCCGCCGCCAGCTGCTCGTTCACCGCCCGCAGCGCCGACTGCAGCCGGTCGAGGGCGAGCTGCTCCTCGATGCTGGCGTCGGCGTCGCGCCCCCAGGCCAGGTAGGCGGCGACGAACCGGGTCCACGCGTCGGCCAGCGCGCCACCCCGCGCCTTCATCCACGCCGACGCCGGCGGCGCGGGCGCCGGACCGGCCGCGCCGACGCCGCGGTCGACCGCCAGCACCAGCTCCGGCAGCTCGTCGCCGAGCAGGGTGGCCAGCCCCTCGTCGGCCAGGGGCACGCCGCCGGCGACGAACGCGTCGGCGCGCGGCGCGGGCAGCGGGCGGGTGTAGCTGGTCCGGCCGCGCGGCGCCGATCCGCCCGCCGCCGCCAGCCACACCGCCGCCGCAACCAACGCCGCGATCGCGACGCCGACGGCGAGGGTCGCCACCGGCACCCGCGACGGCGTGGGCGGCGGTCCGGCCGCGGCGTACGCCCGCTCGGTCGCCGCGACGTCGGTGGGATCGCACGGCAGGCCCCGTTCCTGGAGCGCCACGACCCGCATCGGGTGGACCAGCGTCGGGTCGGGCGGCGCGCCGGCGCTGGCCACCATCGCGTCGAGCAGCCGGGCCTCGAACGCGCGGCGGGCCCGGATCCGGGCGACCCAGTCGCCGCGCCGCAGCGCCGCCCGGGCCGCGTTGACGTTGCCGGCGCGGACGCCGGCGTCGATGGCGGTGAGTACTCGTGCGTTCATCCCGATGCCTCCCGGACCGCGGTCACCCGCGCCGGCAACCTACCTCGACCGCCTCGCCGATCGTCGTGACCGGCCGGGCCGATTGCGCCCCGGGGGGGCGGCAGGCAGAATGCCCACCGCACCGCGCGCAGGAGAGCCATGGCCACCTCGACCGCCCCCGAGCAGCTGATCCGCAAGACCACCTCGATCCCGGGCGCGTTCCTCGCCCGCATCGCCGAGACGCCCGATCGCGAGGCGTATCGCTTCCCGGTCGGCGACGAATGGCGGGCGATGACCTGGCGGCAGGCCGGCGAGCGGGTCAAGGCGATCGCCGCCGGCCTGCGCTCGTACGGGCTGGCCCGCGAGGACCGGGTCGGCATCCTCAGCGGCACCCGCGTCGAGTGGGTGCTGGTCGACCTCGGCATCCTCTGCGCCGGCGCGGCGACGACCACGGTGTACCCGTCGTCGACCGCCGAGGAGTGCGCCTACATCCTCCACGACTCGGCCAGCCGGATCGTGTTCGCCGAGGACGCCGGCCAGGTCGCCAAGCTGCGCGGCCAGCGGGCCAGCATGCTCAAGCTCGAGCGGGTCGTGCTGCTCGACGGCACCCCCGATCCCAAGGACGGCGACTGGGTGACCACGCTGGCCGACCTCGAGGCCAAGGGCCACGCCGAGCTCGGCAAGGAGCCCAAGGCGATCGACGACGTCGTCGCCGGCATCAAGGGCACCGAGCTCGCCACCCTCATCTACACCTCGGGCACCACCGGCAAGCCCAAGGGCGTGCGGCTGCTGCACGAGTGCTGGGCCTACACCGCCGACGCGATGGCGTCGACCGACCTCATCAAGGCCGACGACCTCGAGTACCTGTGGCTGCCGCTGTCGCACAGCTTCGGCAAGGTGCTGACCAGCGGCCACGTCCGCATCGGCCACACCCAGGCGATCGACGGCCGCATCCCCAAGCTGATCGACAACCTGGCGGTGGTGCGGCCGACCCTGATGGCGGCGGCGCCGCGGATCTTCGAGAAGGTCTACAACAAGGTGGTGCAGGGGGCGAAGGAGGGCGGGGGGATGAAGTGGCGCATCTTCCAGTGGGCGGTCGGCGTCGGCCGCCAGGCGTCGGCGCTGCGCCAGGCCGGCAAGGAGCCCGGCGGGCTGCTCGGGGTCAAGCTCAAGCTGGCGACCAAGCTGGTGTTCTCCAAGCTCCAGGCCCGGTTCGGCGGTCGGCTGCGGCTGTTCGTTTCGGGCTCGGCGCCGCTGTCGCGCGAGATCGCCGAGTTCTTCCACGCCTGCGGCATCCTGATCGTCGAGGGCTACGGCCTGACCGAGTCGAGCGCCGCCAGCTTCGTCAACCGGCCGTCCAAGTTCGCGTTCGGGTCGGTCGGCGTGCCGATGCCCGGCACCGAGGTGAAGCTCGCGCCCGAGGACGGCGAGATCCTGATGCGCAGCCCCGGCATCATGAACGGCTATCACAACATGCCGGACGAGACCGCGGCGACCCTGACCTCCGACGGCTGGCTCAAGACCGGCGACATCGGCGAGATCGACGACCACGGCTTCCTCCGGATCACCGATCGCAAGAAGGACCTGATCAAGACCTCGGGCGGCAAGTACGTCGCGCCCCAGCACATCGAGGGCAAGATCAAGGCGACCTGCCCGTACGTCAGCCAGGTCATCGTCCACGGCGACAAGCGGAACTTCTGCACCGCCCTGGTCACCCTCGACGAGGAGACGATCAAGAAGTGGGCGCAGGGCACGCCCCTGGCCGGCAAGGATTACCGCGCGCTGGTCGAGTCGGCCGAGGTCGCGGCGCTGATCCAGCCGTTCATCGATCAGGTCAACACCCAGATCGCCAAGTGGGAGACGGTCAAGAAGTTCCAGATCCTGCCCCGCGACCTGACCGTCGAGGAGGGCGAGCTGACGCCCAGCCTCAAGGTCAAGCGCAAGGCGGTCGAGAAGAAGTACGCGCCGCTGCTCGACAAGATGTACGAGGGCGCGCTCGCCGACGTCTGACGCGGCCGTCCTGGCCCGTCGTTCATGACCGGGCGCGGCGGGTCGCGGAAGCACCGCCGCCGCTCGCGCGTTCTCGCAGGAAGCCCATGGTCCCCACCTCGCTCTCGTCTCGCTTCGCGCGCTGGGCCCGGCCCGCGCTCCTGGTCGCGCTGGCCGCGATCTCGGTCGCTGGCGGCGCGTCGCCCGCGCTCGCCGGCCCCGGTGACGGCCCGGCGGTGATGAAGCGGCCTCCGCCGCCGCCGGCGCCGGTCGATCAAGGCGA
>Ga0075163_10013411_pt1 | contig 10612 bp, 13 predicted proteins | sample JI1023141ADNA_FD_71478 | JGI IMG/M metagenome (GOLD analysis project Ga0075163, IMG submission 71478) | Wastewater effluent complex algal communities from Wisconsin, to seasonally profile nutrient transformation and Carbon sequestration -... | ecosystem: Engineered > WWTP > Effluent > Algae... | reverse complement strand
CAGGTTAAAGGTGTAAGTGATTAAAGTAAAAAAAGATTTTGAATTTAGGTTAATGGCGGCTGCAAATGTTAAGGAGCCAACCCAAATACCCAAACCTAAAATAATCAGAAAACTTATTCCTATAATAAGGATTTTAGTTTGTGTGCTGGCGTTTGCGAAGGGGGTCATAAAAAACTTCCGTAATTAAAAATTTCCCGTTTTCTCTTTTCATTTGTACGACAATGTCGACAAACATATAAAGCATGGTGCGAATGTCATCACGGGCCAGGTCTTTTCCGCCCTCACTTTCTTTCACCAATAAGGTCAACTGTTCAAAGGCAAGTTCGGCAGAGTTGGCGTGCACAGTCGTAATTGAGCCCGGATGCCCGCTGTTCACGTTGCGTAGGTAAAAAAACGCGGTGCCATCACGTAATTCTTGCAGTAAGATTCGATCGGGCCGCATACGTAAGGAACTTTCAAGCAAATGTTTTGGGCCAATCTTAGCCAAGCCCTGACCATCTTTTGAATAAAGCAAATGCACTTTATTTTCGTTGGTAACAATTAATTCCCTGGTATCTTCAATGGTAATAATGCGCTCATGCTCAGGAATCGAGCGGATCAGGGTTTTTGAAAAAGTTGTTTTACCGGACCCGGTTGCCCCAGAAATCAAAATATTTTTTCGGTTTTTAACCGCTAGATCAAAAAAACTTCTCCATTCTTTCTTGTCCCTTAATAAGCATAATTCATGTTCTTCAGCTGTAATTTCGCTGGTAGAAGGACTGGTTTTTTCAAACAAACCCCTTTCCTCAAGCTCGGTTAAAGAAAAGGTTTTTGAATTGGGTTTACGGATGGTAATAGAAATGCAATCCCTCTCTGTTGCAGGTGGGATCACAATTTGCACACGTTCGCCTTGAGGAAGGGAGCATGAAACAATAGGATGGCTATCATTAATATCCTGCTTTGTATAAGCAGCTATAGCATTGGCTAGCTGCTCTAACCAAGAAAATGTTAATTCTTTAATGTGATGCTTTTCCCAGCCTTTCTTCCCTTCGGTAAAAATCTCTTCTGGTTTGTTAATACAAATTTCTGTCAAATCGGGGTTTGCCAAAAATCGTTTAAGAGGAAATATATAATTCTCAAGAAAGGCTGTTTCTGTCATTTTTTCTGCCTTAAACTGTAAACGGTTGAAAAATCTAAGTCTCGTGCAACAAAAATGGCCACTTCTTCGCCTTGGTTTTTTCTAAGAATAATGGGCACATTGCCACTATTTTCTAAGGCAATAGCTGCTGGCTCTTTTGCTGCATTCGATGATTCTTGACCGGCAAGGGATGATAGCGATTCAAAGCCGGTATCAACCAGCGATAAAAGTAAAGCACCGCCAAAGCGTGTCCAGAATTGTGTATCGATGACACCGTCAAAGCCGCTTCTGCCCAAAGGATCCGAAGCTGGTGAGTCAAGGTTAATAATAACCCCTTTTGGTGTTTCTGCCCGTGTCCACAAAACAAATATTCTTTTATCGCCTTGGCGCAATCCCCCTCTATATTCGCCAACAATTTTTGTGCCCTTTTCCAGCAAAACCACCTTGCCGCTGGCAGAAAGGATATCGCGATTAATTTCGCAAACGGCCATACCGGATAAAGAGCTATCGAGAGCTGTTTTTAATATACAAGGAATGAGCGTGCCTTTGGTAATTAAAAAATTACGGTCCGGCAGCAGGCCTGCGCGCGCGCCCTCAATATATGTTGATTGCAGGCGAGATCCTAAATCATTCCCGCCACCACTATTGCCAAGAAACGAGGGAGGGGAACTCGCGCCGTTTACAACATAAGGACTAGTATTCGTTATTTGATTCGATTGGGAATAAGAACTCGCTGGTGCCGTTGCACTCCAATTGCTAAAAGCGGTTGAGGGTGCCCGCCGGGAAGCTGCCAGTAATTGCGCTCTTTCGTCTGTAACAGGTGGAAGTATAGGTTCTGTCGCTTGTGGCTGGATTTTTGGTTGCACTTGTTCGTTTTGGGGTATTTGATTTTGGCCACGAAATTCAACCGTTGGTGTGAGCGTTAAATTTGACGCTGTTTCTGTTTTTTGTCGTTCCTTATTTCCTGTCAAAACATAATATAGAACTATTACCGCGCCAATTAAAATAACCGCTCCCATGATTTTGGGCGGCTTCTTTTTCGCAGACACGGTTGCAATTTCACGCTCTCCACTGATGACTTCTTTCTTTTCTTGGTTGCTCATGGCAAACTCCGCATAACGCGTTCGATGTTATTATTGATGGTTCCGCTTCTGGGGGTGGTTGTTTTAGCGTTATAGGCTTCATTCCAAACACAAAAAACTTGTTTGCCTTGCCGTAGCCGCCATTGCGGGGCTACGGAGTGCAAAATAACCACATTCCCCTCGGTCGTGAATGGAATAATTTCTTCAACCCCATCCCTTGATACAGCGTAGATGGCGGGGAATTTACCGGGAAAAGTCATAAAAGTTAGCTGCCCATTATCACTCACTTCGGTAGGCTCCAGATCGGGGTTACCCTCCCCGGTATACGCCCAGTTTCTTTGGCCTTCAAAAGACAGGCCCGTGATTGTCTTTTGTTGCTCAAGCGCAATTCTTCTGGCTTCCGCTTCTGCTTTCCGTTGCTCTTCTTCATCCTGCGGGTATTTGAAATGAATGGCAAAGAAAACCCCCGAATCTTCTGTTATTTCCCCTTCCCTTGCTTCTATATAAAACTGATAACTGCGGAACGTTCCTGTAGGTCTTCGGGTGATAATAGTCATATTCGTTGGCGGGTGAATCTCACGCGGCTTCAGCAAGACGTTGTTACCCGCAACAACCGTTTCCCAGCCAAGAGTATCGCCTAGCGATACTTGCATAATGGTTTCATTTTCGGAAAAAGTAATTTTGGTTACCGTCCGTGAAACGGTGTGGATACCCACCACTTCCCAAGGGTTATAATTCACCCACCTAACCCGTTCATCAGAACTTCCAGCTTTGGGGATATCTTCCGCAGCAGCAGAGGTTAATATCAATAAAGCAATCATCATGCTGAGAAATATTTTCATTGGGCCAACTCACGCGAAATAGAATAATTCAAGACTTGAAAACCTAAGGGGTTATCCAAGCGGAATATGTCTTGTTGAAAAGCAGTGGTGTTATAAAAGAAGGTAATGGTGCTGACATAAGAAGATGTCGTAACCGATTGCCGATTTCTTGCTTCTTTATCAAAGCGAACTTGCGCTACCACTTTATCTTGATCTTTGGCGATAAAACTAATGGATCGGATTTTAATATCGACAAATTGCCCCCGATAAATGTTTTGAGGGGAATCAGGATTGGAGGCGTAATACCCATTTGCAAATTTCTTTTGTTCATCAGGCACTGAAAAAAGGGAAACCAGGTTAAAATTATGTTCGGCAAGCTCATCACTATAACCTTCCCGAGCGGTGACATAGCTCTTTAAGAAGTGACGGGTAATAGCTTCATCTTGCGTATAACTCGTGTCGCCAGCTAAATTGGTTACGACATCAATATAGCCGGTCGACGTATCCACGCGTATTAAGTAAGGTTGAATGGTTTTTAAGGGGGTCAAAGCCGTCACCGCTAATATGGACACACAGGCCACCCCAAAAGAAGCGCCTGCTATTCTCCAAGCCGTGGTTCTTGATTTTTCCAGCAGTAAAATTCGGTCTTGGTCAAGGCGGCGTGATTCCTCTAAATAATGTTTTAAATCTTTTTCTGGGATCATTGGGTGATCCTTTGATCTAGAGGATTGATATTCACAACTGGTTTGTGCCCTGCTGGCTGTTGATTCCACTTTCCTGGATTTAGTGGATGGCGATTGTTCCCGCTACAAACTGGCGCAGGGCTTGCCGCACATCCCAGGAGGAAAGTGGAAAAAACAATTATAAAAAAAGAAATTTTCATAATTTTTGCTTTCCCTGAACTTGCATATATTGGTGAATCACTTAATTGTTAGAAAATATTCTATGTGGGAATTTTGATGATTGCAATCACTCAATCACCAAAAACTATTAGAATGAATTATAGGATGAACTTTTGAAATGTGAAGAGATAAAAAAATGCCAAAACCGAGTAGGGTGTTTAGCGAAACGATCAGGCTTGAGAGAGATGATCATGTTAATTTTAAAACTTGGATAGCGCCAGTACTAAATTATGATGGCGAACCTTTAACGAAAAAAGATGTACTAAAAATGATTGTTCGTAAGTTTCTTGCCCGTAAAGATTGGCAACAAGCAATTCTTGATGATATTGAACTGAAGCGGCAAATTTATCAAGAAATGACCAATCCTAAACAAGTATTGAAGCATTCCAAGAAATTGGAATCGGAGGAATAAAATATATATGACTCCCCCAATAGTTAGATAAATGACCAATACACTTGTGAGTGAAGAGAGCTGTTTTGTGCAAATGGATTTTAAGCCTTCGGATAATTCCACCAGTCAATTGTCGTTTTTACCTGACAACATAAAGGGTTTCATAAGCCGTAAATTCGAATTATTTTTAAATAAACATTTAAAATCTTTTTAAAAACCTTTCATCTTTTAAGCAATGGTTGAGAGGCCCTTTAAGCATTGAAGTAATTCTTTTTTTATTTTTTCTTCTTTCCTTCCCATGGTTATGTAAACAATGCTGGTTAAAATAACTGTCGTTAACACAATCAGTCCAAAAGAAGAATTTATAAGGATTTGGCCTAATTCTTCCGAAATTGGCGTTCTTTTAGAATAATGTGTAATAATACCTTCATATAACCACGAAAGCGCCATTATTAATGAACCGATGGTAGCTATGACCATTCCCTTTCTTTTTACCTTAAAATTTTTTTTCACAAGTTTCTTATATTGTTGCTGTGCCTGTAATATGGAAGTTTTACGAAAATCTTCAATTGTGTCCTGCATCATAATTTTAGAGATTTGACGATCTAATTTTTTAGGAAGAAATTTTTTAGTTAGAAGAATAAATTTAACTTCCTCTGACATGGCCCATATGATGCAACCGAAACCTACCCACACTAAAGAAACTATAAAAAAAGAGGTATTTGAGTGGGGGCCTATGTTAAATAATAACCCTGCATTAAAGGCGGATAAAGCGCCCAAAATCTTTATTGATATCTGATGTTTTTTTGCTTCATATTCTTTAATTTCTTCTTTGCTCATCATTTGCCTCTCATCTTAATTAAATAAAAATATCATTCAATTATTCCTATATTTTTCGGTTTTTAAGAAAATCAGATCCGAAACCATTTCTTCCTGAATGGGTGTTTGAAATTTCCTATCTTCGCCTTTTAGGTTCAAGAGGTTGCTCCCCTTTTATATTATTTTTACCATCGGTTAAAAAATAGCTTTTCTGAAACTCGGTGACCTGCTTTGCAGTCAAGGAAATAATTTCACCTGATTTTGGAACTTTATCGAGTTCCTTGATGTTGCCAATTACAATTTGGTTATCCTCCGTACGCATCATGAAATCTGATCCGCCCTGGCCCACAAAACGGCCCTTATAAGTTTGGCCGACCTCTGTTGTGGCAATATAAATGTCGTTCCAGGGGATATGCGTTTTAGATAAAAAACCAAGCGCCTTCCGCATCATAGTCACCCTTTCAGGATCAATCATTTCCTTAAATAAGCGGTTCATGCCGCTCAAATCGCCCTGATGGGATTTGATCGAAATATCAATCATTCGTTCTTTGGTTGATATATCAAAGGCCAGATCATAACCTGCTTGTTTTGCCAATGCTTCCGTGAAAGCTCGTTGCGTTCGGCCGTTACCTTCCCGAAAGGGATGAATTTGATTTAAATCAGCAAAAAACTCGGTGATTTTACCAGCAAATTCTTTGGGTTTTAAATTTTGCAGAAAATGGTCTTTTTCTAAACGGGTGAAAAGGTTTTCCATCTTATGCTGAACAAGATAACTGGGGGTAAAATTACTGTCGCCCTTAGAGATACTGATAGTTCTTGGCTGCCCGGCCCATTCATAAATATCTTGAAATATATAACGATGCGTTGCTTTCAAGCGATCATAACTAAAAGGGCCCTTAGGGCCCTTCTTACTAATTAAATGAAGTCTTGCATAGGTTTTAGTAGCTTCTATCTTGTCTAATTCGACTTCCGATGTGACGCCAAGTTTATTCTTTAATACACCATTTCCCTGAATATATGGATCATCGGTGTTAGACATTATGCTGAAAGCCCTGCAAGCTGCTCATATTCTTCGTCAGTGATTTCGCCATTAACCCATTTATCAGAAAGAACTTTATCCTCAGGACTAACGAAGAGACCCTCAATCCTTAAAGAAGCTTCGGCACTTCGTGCTGCTTCAAAGCGTCTTTGCTTTTCTTTTTCATCCATGGGTGGAAGTGGGGTTGGTTTAAGGGTATTGGCCATTGCTTTCGTCCTTTTCAATATTTCTATGACTTTGATTATATGACTTAGATTACCTGGTTCTTTTCCGAATTTCTTTTTCCGGCAGGGCAAGAGGTTTCTCTTGAATATTGCCCAGATTTTTTTCTTGCGTCATTTTTAAGGGTATTAAGGCCCTTTTCATGCATTCGGCCATGGGCTGATAATTCAGCTGATTAAAACTAATGGCTGACACTTTGTACCAATCGCCTTTTTTTTGCTCCAGGCTGCGAAGGTTAAGTTGGTAACCCGCCTGCTTTGCCAAATAATGCAGAAACAGCCGCTGGGTGCGCCCATTCCCTTCCACAAAGGGATGGATGGCATTAATTTCGGCTATATGTTCTGCCGCGCGATTTGCAAATTTGTCCAGCGGTAATCCTTGGCAATTATTTTCTTGGTTGATTTTGGCAAAGCGTTTGATCATTTCCGGATCAATATTTTCAGGGGTTGCGAAGGGCATGGGCCCACGCCCGGTGGTATAGGTTCTGGGCTTCCCCGCCCAATTCCATACATCTTGGAAGATATAGCCGTGAATAGCTTTAAAATTTTCGTAATTAATTGGAATAAGTTTTTGTTTCTCTAGAAATTCCTGTCTACGATATTGCGACATCATACGTTCAAGTTTTTCTGCTTGTGCTGGATTAACAATACCTTTTTTATTCACCAGAACATCCGTGCCAGGATAAAAATATTTCTGATATTCTATTTCTTCTTGGGTCAAGCGTGTATTCATGGGATCTAATCCATTTTAATTCCAAGGGTTAGTTCACAATACTTTTTTACAATTTCGGTTTGAACTGTTGCGGGCAGCCTGGCCTTATGCATTAATTGGAAAAGTTCTTCCTCTTCTTTTGTAAAATATATCCCTTCAATTGCATCGCTGATTATACCATGTTCATGCGCCTCAGCCTGTTTTTGCATGCCTTCATCTGTTAAAAGCTTGCCATGTTTTTTAGTTTCTTCATGGGCTTTTTGGATAAGGATTTTCATTTGTTGTAATACGGTCATTTTCTGTTCCTATTTATTTTTCCAAGGGATAATAACAAGTAATTTTTACACAATTATTGTACTTGTTTATGCGGAATAAAGCAAAACATACCCCTTCTTAAACTAGCCTGTAAGTTAGCTTATCTCTCAATATCTTGGTTACGATTTTTATTTAATTCCTGGACTAAAGTTTTGGGTTGCCTCGATTCAAATTGTTGCATCCGTCGGGCAAATTCTTCCGCTTTTTCTGAAGTTAGTCCGCAAGATTCGGCACGGGATCAATGTTTTTCATATTCTAGAAAATCACGAGGAGCAATAATCTTCGTGCTTACCAATGCAGGTTTTATGGATAACAAATCTTTGTCCCCTGTAATTAGGTATTTAGCTTTTTCTTGTTCAGCCAAAGAAATAAATTTGTCATCTTTCGGATCACGACAAAGATTAAGAGAAAGAGTTGGGCTAAAAAATTTACCTCTTTATTCAAGAAGATTTTGTAAAGATTATTTTCTTTCTGGTAAAATTAAAGGCTTTAATTTTTGATTATAAAATTTTTCCGTAAGCTCACCATACGTTTGTTTTGTAAATGTTAGTTCATATTTGATAAAGCTTTGCTTTAGTGCTTCAAATGCTGCTCCTTTAGGAGATATACAAGCACTTAATAAAACATTTGTATCGATTACCACAAGGTCATTAGGATTTTTGTTCACGTCTAGCTGCCCTGGCCTTTGCTTCTTCTCTCATCCTCCGTAAGTTTTCTTTTGTAAATCCTTCTTTTTCAATTGCCTCATCCAACTCAGGACTAAACGTTGGAGAAGTATCATTACTATATTCTTCATCAATCTCTTCAAGAATTTTTTCTATTTCATCTTCAGTCAAATTATGGATTGGAGGTTCTTCTAACCATTTTTTTTAAAAACCTTCTGAACTAGAAGACGACCTATTAGTTTTCTTCAAATCATCTTGGGGTTGTTCTAGCTGATGATTTGTCTTTTCAATTTTTTGTTTTTTTTTGTCAATTTGTGTGGGAGGAATCTTTGCTGGCTTTCGGATTGTTCATTTTAGGATCTTTCTAAGAGTTTTCAGACCTTTAGTTTATTACGCACTTTATTCTTTTTATTTTCTTGATGAGTGGAAGCTTTCTGGCTTTTCTTATTTCCTTCTTCATTACCCGTTTGGATCAAATTCCTAAATAGCTCAAATCTTGCGTAGTAAGCTGAATCACAATATATTGGCCTTGTACCATGATTTTGAACAATTAAAATTTGTTCCCCTAAAGGAAGAGACATAATTTCTTCCGGTCTAATAAGGGGCACTTCTTCCTCGATGACTGATGAGCTTGTAGAACGAGCAGAACCCGAAGCAAACAAAAAATCATCTTTATGCCTGATTGATGTGCTGGTTGATGATGTCACAACCTTTCTTTGGGTGGTGTTTCCAATTTTCCTTGAGATAACTTCCGCCATTCTTTCATTATTTTGTGATAAAATAATTGTATAAGCAGCATTTGTCTTTAAGTTTTCCAGAGCTGCTTCACCCCAATTTGAGCTAACTTGGCTGTAATCTTGAAAAGCAAATAGGAAGCTTACCTTATAACTGCGAGTAATAGATGGGCCAAAGACAATAATTTTGGAAGAGGGAAGAAAGCCAGCTTCATCCAATATAAATCGTACAATTTTGTCTTGTTCTTGCGGGGGGCGGTGAGTCAGAAAAAAGACAAGGGCTTCTATAAATAACCCAGTAATTTTTCCATAATTTTGCTGCTCAAGGGCCGGAACAACAATATAAATAGTCATCGGTCTTCCATCATTTCCGCGCAGATCATTGAGATGGATGGTATTTCTGCTGGTTACAGCAGCAACATTTTCATTCAAAAATATTCTCAATGAGGCCATCATCGTTGCCATGATCCCCCAACGGATTTGCTGGGGTAAACTAATAAATTGATTAAGATCGGTAACAATACGGATTGGATATTTTTTCGTCTCCGCAATAGTGATTAACTCTTTCAGTTTATATGCTACTGGGTCAAGTATCTCTTGATTACCAACTTCGGCACCCAGGCTGGCGATGTTATGATAAACGGTACTTAATGATGTTACTATCCCCTCACCTTCAGCTTTATAGATATAGAACAAAAGCAAAGATGATAAGGCGGTTTGTGCAGAAGTAATAAAGGAATTGCTTTCTTCAGAAGCATGGTTATTGGGTGGAGTAATTAAAATAGTTGTTAAGCGGTCAATTAAATTACCCCGTCCATGACTTTCTCTTGGTAAATTTTCTAAATCAAGGGGATTCCAGCAAGCTGACGTTTCCACACCAGCTGCCCATTCAACACGGTAAACTGGCCCTAACTGGCTTCTGGCGAAAGCTGTAAAATAAAATAATTCACCTTTCGGATCATTGATAAAAAGACTATCATTCTTACACGAAAGAATGGAAGGAATAATAACCCCAGCGGTTTTTCCTGTTCCAGGGGGGGCAACCACCCAGGTTGTTAGGGTTAAGTTACTCATTAAGAATCTGTTATCTCTATATCCTAAAACTATCCCGTCTTTTGCTAAAACCGTAGGATTAAAACTATGATAATCGCGGGGCGTTGCCCATTGCGATTTCCCATAGGAATTTATTTGACCACCATACTTACGTATTGGCCGATAAGGGTTAATGATAATGAACAAAACCGTCATAGTTAACCAAATGACTATCATATTATAATAGTTAACAGGCAGTGTTTTTCTTGCAAATAGCCTATCCCAAGCCTTTTTACTGGTAGGATCCATACCTAAAAATTGCAGAAGATAAAAACCTAGTACTAAAGATAGCCCAACAGCCAGGAAGAACCATAAGACTCTTTGGCCAAAGTTTCCCTGAGGCGTTCTTTTAATATGGCGATTGTAACGGAAGATCGTAAAGGCAACCACTAACCAACCCACCACACCATATATCCAGTTTGCGGGTAAATTTTTGGTTTTATTGATCAAAGAAATAACCCGATTCCATTCAGCTAATCTTAAAGGGTTCATTCCTCCTAGATATAGAAGCCCTAAGCCTAGCCCTAGGGAAATTAAGGTTGCAATCGTGAAATATCTAAAAATCGCTATTTTAAAGGGGTTTTTCATTCTTAACATTTCTAGACGGGTTTATCCAGTTCTCGATTATTAGGATTTAGCAGCATAAACAATACAAGATTACCTTCTAAGTTTTTTTATAAGTTTTGAATTTTCTCTAATCTC
>Ga0075163_10013409_pt1 | contig 10613 bp, 11 predicted proteins | sample JI1023141ADNA_FD_71478 | JGI IMG/M metagenome (GOLD analysis project Ga0075163, IMG submission 71478) | Wastewater effluent complex algal communities from Wisconsin, to seasonally profile nutrient transformation and Carbon sequestration -... | ecosystem: Engineered > WWTP > Effluent > Algae... | reverse complement strand
ATTGTTCTGATTCTATGTTCGGACCAACACAATTGTACAGCGTCAAATCACCTGAGGAATTAGAGAAATTTGTGCCATTGTTAGTATCACGCCGTATAATTAGTGAACTAATTTTACCAGCTATTTTTCGTTCCAGCGATAGAAAGATGCTGTTAGTCGGCAACGAAGAGATGGGAAAACTAAAATTGCCCGACACTACTGTGCATGCGCAGTCGCTCTGTCCTGTAGATACTGTAGAAGACCGTGTTCAAGAATTAGCTCGTTTTGCGTTTAAAAAAGCTAGCGGCCCAATTGTTCCTAGATATACTGGACTCATTAGGCACAAAAAAGTACAAAATGTAGCAATTGTTCCAGTATGCGTTCTGCTAAATGATGCGTCTAATTCACCGTTCTTATCGACAAACCAGGAGTGGCTAGACCATTCACCTAACAATGCAGATCATGTTTGGAAAGATCGTTCAGAAATGCAAGAACTTCTTCACAGTCCTGACAAAGATATGTTAACGGCAAACTCTGCTTTTATTATTCAATGTGCGCTCGACTCTTTGTTTGCCGAGTAAGCTAAAAAGATTATAATCACATACATGCCACATATTCATGAACTCTACGATTTTACAGCTAGTGCATTTGTTATTCATCCTACTGAGCGGAAAATTTGTCTACTTATGCACAAAAAACTTGGCAAATGGCTCCAGCCTGGGGGTCATGTAGAACTTGACGAAGATCCAATTCAGGCACTTGAACACGAATTACTTGAAGAAACAGGCCTAGTACTCGCAGATTGCGAAGTAATCGAACCAGCACAGCAACCTGTTGTGCGAGGCCAAAAGACTCTACCACTACCTCAGCATATTAATGTTCACGACTTTAACGAAACCCACAAACATATTGATATGCAATACTTGCTCCGCGGCAATACTGACGCACTATCTCCTGCTGAAGGAGAATCGCAAGAGATTAAATGGTTTAGTATAGAGCAGATTAGACAACTTCATGATGACGGCAAAATTTTTGAGGGCACTCTAGACCTTTGTGAGTGGATATTTAGTAATAATATGTAAAAACTACGTCATTATTGATAATGATTATGCTTGCTAGCAACTAAGTATCTAATCTACACTACTATTAGTTATGGATGAGGGTAGCTCGCAAGCTTTCACACCACTTGCTATTCCGCTTAAAGCAAACGAGGCTTCAGGTGTATATAGTAACCGTCAGATTAAAAAGGCCATTGTGGATGGTCATATTGTATTTCACCCCTACATTGCAGAACATATCGCCGGAAGTAGTGTAGACGTAACTCTTGGGCACTGGTACTACCGTACAGAACGCAACACAAATGGTGGGTTCTACAATCCTTTTGACGAAGGAGATGTCACAAAGTATTTTGAAGGGCCATTTTCGGCTGATATTCACGAAATGTGGGCTGAAGGCAATGGTCGCAAACTATTTTCTGGAATTCCACCTGAACATCCTGTAATCATTCTAGGGCCGGGTGAGCGAATTTTGGCTCATACACACGAGTTCATAGGTATCAAGGCCCCAGGAACCTCTACAATGCAGGCCAGAAGTACTTGGGGGCGAAATGGAGTTGCAGTTTGTCTTGACGCAGGCTGGGGTGACCCAGGCTACATTAATCGTTGGACAATGGAAATATACAATATGAACCAACATCACAGCGTTGTTTTGCCTGTGGGCGAGCGTATTGCCCAAATTGTTTTCTACCACACCGGTCCTGTAGACGGACAATACAAACAGTTAAGTGGCAAATACCAGACAGGTGAAGATGATGATCTACAAACATTGATGCGTGATTGGCGCCCTGAACAAATGTTGCCAAGAGGCTACAAAGACAGCAGAAGAAAGCCGAAAGAGTTATGACGAAAGATAAGGGACTGAATAATGAAGACTGAAGGCTGGAAAGAACAAGTGCAAGGTAGGTTTTTTGTTATTGAGGGGACTGACGCTTCTGGCAAGAAGACGCAATTTGATTTGCTTGCCAAACGCTTTGCGAACGAGGGCTACGACGTAGTGACATTTGATTTCCCTCAATATTCAAATGAATCCAGCTATTTTGTACGTGAGTATTTAGCCGGTAACTACGGCGGGACAGAAGATGTCGGCCCGTATACAGCTAGCGTGTTCTACGCCCTGGACAGATTTGCCGCCAAAAATGCCATACAGAAAGCATTGGATAAGGGAAAAATAGTCTTAAGCAACAGATTCACTGGTAGTAACATGGCTCACCAGGGTACAAAGTTCATCCATGCGGAAGAACGTAGAGGCTTTTTTATATGGGAAGATAACCTAGAATTTGAAATGCTAGGCATACCACGTCCAAATGCATCGATTGTTCTACGTGTTGACCCAGATACAATACTTCAGTTATTAGAAATGCGGTCGCAAACAGACAATCGCAAAAAAGACATTCATGAAGCCGATGACAGTCATATCCGCAAATCGGTAGAAGTATATGACGATTTGACTACTCTTTTTCCGAAGGATTTTATACGTATTGATTGCGTACGTAACAGAACTCTGATGACACGAGAACAAATCCACGAACTAGTCTGGAGTGCAGTTAATGCAACCGTTTTGCCAAAACCAACATCAGAAAAAGGCAGTATTACAATGGCCAATCCAGGTATAAATGATGATTCGGCTGAGAATCCTCTTGTAGAGCGTCTAGAAAACGGCTCAGCAATAATGACTGAGTTTGGCAAAAAGTATCTAGAAAGCGCAGTAACAAGCGTTGATAGTAATGTTTATGCATTCAAAGATACAATGAGCCCGATAACAATTGCCGCAGCTATGGCTCGTTTGAGCCGTCGCGGTGATGACATGCGGGTGACTATCCTTGATGAGTTTTCTAGCGCTGATGCCCGTAAAGACGAAAAACTTTTACAGCGTGTAATCACTGCCTACGGAGATGATTCAGTTCAGCAACTTGTCGGCCAACATGTTGTTGTTGAAGGTGCTAGCAATCTACTAACCAAGAAGCTAGAATGGGGCAGGCTTGCGTCGTATCTAGAACAATCTACACGTTATATATTCTTTGACCAGAAAGACGAAAACGGCAAATTCAAGTACGTTATTCCTAGTTCAATCAGAGGCACAACAAAAACAAAATACGTTCAAATCATGGACGAAATATTCGAAATTTATTCTAGTATTGTCAGAGAATTAACAACCTACGTACGTACAGAATCTAAGGTACCTAAATCTGAACAAGATGTGGCATGGCAAGGTGCAACTCGTGCACAAGCCTGTGATGCAATTCGTGCAGTATTACCAGTCGCAACAAAATCTACCGTAGGTATATTTGCATCAGGCCAAGCATTAGAGAGTCTAATAATGCATCTTTTAAGCGATGAACTAGTTGAATCCCGGGAAACAGGAGAAAAACTATTACATGAATCCCGTCAGGTACTAAGCACGTTTCTAGAACGTGCAGACAAACCAGAACGTGGTGGTGCAATGGTTGCCTACCGATCAAATACAAGGGAATCAATGAAAAAACTTGCAACAGACATGTTACCAACGTCCCACGCAACAGAGACAAAATCTGTAGATTTGGTTAATTATTGGCCAGCAAACGAGCTTGACCTAGTGCCAGACATGCTCTATGACCAGAGCAATTTGTCGGTTCGTGATTTGCGCAGTGCCGTAGACACATGGACATATAGTGAAAAAGAAACTGTTTTCAAAGCCTATATGGGCGAGAGGCTTAATAGACGCCACAAACCGGGAAGGGCGCTCGAAAAGGCTCACTATAGCTGGGATATTGTCTGTGATTATGGAATATTCCGAGATCTACAGCGCCATAGAATGGTGGATGATCTTGCGTGGCAACACTTAACACCACGCTACGGTTATGATATTCCTGAGCTTGTCGACGAAGCAGGCCTAACAGAACAATTCCAAAAATGTTTTGATAAATCTCTTGAACTGCACAGTGTTTTGATGGCTGCAGGGCTTGAAAACGAAGCCCAATATGCAACTCTACTAGGACACAAAATGCGCTGGAAAATAACATATAATGCCCGCCAAGCATTCCATTTTCATGAATTGCGTACAACTCCACAGGGTCATCCAGGCTACCGCAAACTGGTGAAAGAAATGCACGACAAACTATCCGAGGTGCATCCAATGCTTGGAGAAGCTATCAAATTCGTCAATCTAGACGAAGACCCAGAGCTCACCAGACTTGCCGCAGAACGCTATACTCAGTTCAAATTAAAGAAACTAGCTTAAATTATCTAAGAAATAATACTATTCAGTTTTTGCTGTAAAGATACCAGCAACTGAGAACTTGTAGCATATTGGTTTTTCCGGGACTGCATCAAGGTGGCCAATTTTCGAAAGTATATCTTCTGGCATTGCGGAGTAGTCTCCTTGAAATATTTCAACGGATAACGGAGGTATTTGACTTGCACAAAATTCTTCTATTAATTCAGGTGTAGCACCAATACCTTCAAAAAAACTGACAGCAACCGGTGAACTCATATCAGGTTCTAAAGATGCATGTTGTTTAGTTTTTGCTCTTTGAATTAGCTCCTCATAACTTCTTGCAGGAGGTAACGTGCTTGCAGCCGGTAAAAATACACAGAATGGATTTGAATCATATGACAAGCCAAGAACTTTTTGTGCTAGTCTGCTTCCAGCTTGCATAGATACAGAACCAGAGAGTACTTCAGTGGACTCAGGTACCTTCTCTGACTTTTGGTCATTACTAATTTGTTTTGAGCTCATTGTATAGAGATTTTAACATATTTATAGTATATAAGCAAATATTTGACATCATTCATTTCACGTAGTAACTTGTATAAGTAATGTTTACGATTCACTCAACAAAGACAGCCAATAACCTCGTCATTCTGGACAAGGGCTGTGTTGTATTTGGGTCGCAAGCATAAAAATATAAACCGCAATCACAGCCAAAAATCACATGCTTCGACCCAAAAATCGAAGTTTTTTAATTTAAAAGGAGAAAAACCAAAAAATGACTTTACAAGAATTACTACCCGATGCTCAACAAATAGCAGTTGAAATATTCGAATCTTATGATGGAAGAACAGATCAGCAACGCTTTTTCGATTTAATTATAGATCCTAGAATGCGCTCTGCATCACAATTAGCTATCTGGGACGAGTGTGAGCCTCATATAATAAGAGGTGAAGAGTAAATGCCAGGTGAAAGAATGACACCAGATGAAGAGAATTGGGCAAGCTGGAAGTGTGATGGAGGCCCACATATTGATTGGGTCGCACATAATAATCCAAACAATATTGGATTTGCTAGGCCAGTGACTGCTATAACACCAACCCAAGAGCCACAGATTCCACAAGTTCCAGAACAGTTAGAGGTATTGAAAATCGACGATATATAGTGTATATTAATAGTGTTACCGAAGACAACGGCTGTGTGAAAACACTTAATAGTGCCGTCTAGGCAGACAATATTACTTATTGTTTTTGAGTACTAGAATGCGTCTTCTAAAGGTAAACTTTGAGGACGTTTTTTAATTCTCGGTAACAAAACCAGTCATTTTGGTCGATAAACTGGTAAATAAAGCTATTAATGAAAGGAAGTATGACTAATTGTGATTTATGGCTAGGGAGCTTATGCTCTACTATTCACTTATCACTATTCACTCATCACTAAATTTATGGCATTAACAAAAGATAAGAAAGACATCATCGTTAAAGAATTAGTCGATTTATTGACAGATTCTAAGATGACGGTCGTAGCAAAGTACGAAGGTACAACTGTAAAAGCTATGCAAGAACTTCGCAGAAATGCAGAAGCAAACGGCACAGTTATCAAAGTTGTGAAAAACCGACTCGTAATCAAAGCTCTAGAATCAACTGATTCTCACAAAAACTCTGACACATCTGGAATGCAAGGAATGCTTATGTATGCCTTCAATCCAAATGATGAAGTAGCGCCAGCACAAATCGTGCACAACATGGCAAAAACTGAGAAACAGATTGAATTTATCGGGGCATTTGACGCATCGGGAAACTTTCTAACCGCCGTGGAAGTTCAGGCGTTAGCAGTATTGCCTAGCCGAGAACAACTTATTGCTGGTGTTATAAACACTTTGCAAAGTCCAGTACGAAGCGTAATGGGTGCTCTTCAAGGCAACCTACACGGTCTACTCGACGCCGTAGCTCTTAAAGCAACAAATTAATTAACAAGTAACATGTTTCATGTAACAGAGATGTAGCATGAAACAAGTATCAAGGAAGCTCTCTGGCACATGCTACGTGGTACATCTATGCTACATGAAACCTGAGACACGATACATAATTCTATAAGGAGAATTTAAATGGCAGATCTAAAGAAATTTGCAGAACAGCTAGTAGGACTAACTGTTTTGGAAGTAAACGAACTACAAACAATCCTAAAAGACGAATACGGCATTGAACCAGCTGCAGCAGCTGTAGCAGTAGCAGGTCCAGCTGGAGCGAGCGATGCACCAGCAGAAGACGCAAAGAGCGAATATGACGTTATCCTAAAAGACGCAGGTGCTCAAAAAGTAGCAGTTATTAAAGCTGTTAAAGATATCACAGCTCTTGGTCTAGGTGAATCAAAAGCTATCGTAGACGGTGCTCCAAAGACCGTTCTAGAAAAAGCTAGCAAAGAAGACGCAGAAAACGCTAAGAAAGCTCTAGAAGCTGCTGGCGCAACTGTTGAACTAGCCTAACTTATAAGAGAAGGTGAGTCGCGTTTCGCGACCCCGAAATTACATCTTTCAAAACAAGTTTTGAAGAGTAACTTTCCTTGCGACATGCCACTGGCATTTCTCACCTCCTCTTATCGTGCCGGGTTTGCAAACGCAAACTCGGACTGTTTTCATCCCAACAATGTATTTCTTACAGCCGAACAAGTCGGACTGACGAAATGATTGAAGGAACTCGGACAGGGAGCAAAAAACCGTTCTATAGAGATATAAAGCGGTTTTTTTGTTAGTTTTCCACAGAAATGGTGTAGTTTTTTGACAATATGTGTATTGACATGCTACTGTCAAGAGGATTATATAAAGTGCGAGTTAAAAAGAGAAACAAAGACAGAGGCGAGATATGTCGGAGTTACCGGACAAGCAAGTAAAGAGATTAAAAGCACTCATAGAAGAGGCTGAAACATCTTTAGGTGCAGCAAAAGAGTTATTGATAAGTTTGGTTGGGGAAGACCCAGTTATTACTAATACTGTTAAAGAAGAAAACATCGGCAAAGTTATCGAAGGCGTATTCGATGGTCAAAACATGGCTGGTGGTGACGGCAAAATGTACCCCGTGCCAGCAAACTATGCAAGTAAATCAAAATTAGTTCAGGGAGATATCCTAAAACTAACTATTGCAGAGGATGGTTCATTCCTTTACAAGCAAATTGGCCCAATACCACGCAAGCAAATAGTAGGCTCTCTGACACAAAAAGAAGGCCATTACATTGTTACTGTTGGCACCAAAGAATACCGAGTTCTACTAGCTAGCGTAACGTACTTCAAAGCAAAGCCCGGCGACCAAGTTAGCATCAACATTCCTGATGATGATTCAGTAGATGTCGAATGGGCAGCCCTAGAAGCCGCACTGTAAACGACTGTCGGATTACTAAAAATGGCTAAAGCATTATTACCTAGTCGTAGAGAAACATTGTTATTGACTGGACTTGGTGATGACAAAACTGTAGACAGACAAGTAAAATTTGTTAATTGGCTTAACAAAAGTCGACCACAGGATGCGCAAATACATGTTTTCCAAACATTATGGCAAACTCAGGAAACCTACCAAGCCAAAAAAAGTCGACTTATTGAATTTGTTAACGATCATGCAGGAATAAAGGTCGTATACGCTATAAGTGCCGGTGCATCATTGGGCATGAACTTGGTGCCCGAATTGCCCATGGCAACTGAATACCATTTCATTAGTGGTAAATTACGATATCCAGACAGTATTGGGCTTGAGCGCAACAAAAGGGCTCCAGCATTAAACGATGCTGTAGTCGCCAGTGAAGATGTTATAGATTCATATGATTTGAGCGAATACAATATTACTTGTCATGCTGGCTATCTGGACGGTGTTCTAGAACAGAAAGACATGCAAATTCCAGGAATACCATTCAATCGTATCCATATGGTCAACCATTCCATGACAATTGCACTTGCATATCTGACGGTTCTAAAAGATCTATAATGCCACGAGAATTTCAATAGTTTACTTTTATTATATTGTTGTGTAGTTCACACGAGATACTAGCTCCTAGATACTATATACTAGTGTCACATGGGGAAAGCGCTATACCGGGAATACCGGCCAACAACTCTAGAGACTGTAGTTGGACAAGAACACATTACTAACACTCTTCGTAATGCAATTAACAAGGGTGCTATCAGCCACGCCTACTTATTAACGGGTCCTAAAGGCGTCGGGAAAACATCAGTGGCTCGTATTTTGGCACACGAAATTAATGGCATACCATACAGTGATGAGTCGACACATCTAGATATAATCGAAATCGACGCAGCAAGTAACCGTCGAATAGATGAAATCAGAGACTTAAGAGAAAAAGTACATATTGCGCCAACAAGCTCAAAATACAAAGTCTACATAATTGACGAAGTTCACATGCTTACCCGTGAAGCATTCAATGCATTACTGAAAACACTTGAAGAACCACCAGCTCACGTTGTGTTCATCCTAGCAACTACAGAATCACACAAAGTTCCAGAAACTATTATTAGTCGTACCCAGAGATTTAGTTTCAGACCAATATCTGTTGATTCTGTAGTTAATCATCTCAAAATGATTGCTAAAAATGAAAAAATCCAAATTGAAGATGATGCACTAATGCTGATCGCAGAACATGGTGGTGGTAGCTTCCGTGACAGTATCAGTATGCTTGACCAAATTGCTGGGTTTTCGTTAGAAAAAATTACTTCTTCAGATATTTCTGCATTGTTAGGGGTACCTGATGATTCAATTATGAATAATATAATTTCTGCGGTTAGTTCAAATGATACAGATGCGCTATTTGTGGCAACCCAACAACTTAGAGAAAATGGAGTTAATCCTACAAAGACGGCTCAACAACTAATAAAGATGCTAAGAAACGATTTTATAGCAGATAGTAAAAATCTAAACCAAGACAAGTCCGTAAAATTAATGAAAGAATTATTACCGCTAACTGGGACTAATGGGACAATACAGGCTTTAGAAATTACACTACTAGGTGCAGTAGATTACACTCCTTCTGAGGTAAATCCTAAGCCCAAAATTTCTAATGTAGGTGATAGCAAAAATGATATAGCGCCTGAACCAGTCAAGACAGCAGAAGTTCACGTAGAAAATAGTGTCACCGAATTTGTTATTGAAGTACCAAATGAAGAAATTGAAAAAGAATCAAAGCCCCAGGGTACCAAACAACAAGCCGATAGTTCATGGAATGATGTGCTAAGAGTTCTAAAGACAAAGCACAATACTCTCTACGGTGTGCTTAGAATGGCAGAAACTACTGTAGATAACGATAAAATTACACTGATTTTCCAGTTTGAATTTCACAAAAAACAATTGTATCAGACTAAGAACTTGGCCACCCTCAGAGCAATCGTTGACGAAAAACTAGGCATAGGATACAAAATAGAATCAGAAGTGATAAAAAAACCTGTAACAAACCATGCATCAAAACAATTGCCTCAATCAGATGATAATTTGTCTAGCGTAAGCAATATCTTTGGCGGTGCAGAGTTGCTAGAATCATAGCAAGACTTATAAGCATATGAACCCAAAACAATACCAACCACCACAAAGCGTAGATGTCGAAGCAAGTTTGTTAGGTGCTGTAATAATTGACCCTGATGCAATAGTAAAGGTTGCAGATATTGTACGTCCAATTGATTTCTATGATGAGCGTCATAGGATGATTTACGAGGGTGCTCTCCGTTTATATGAGCAACAATCACCAATTGACGTACTAACTCTAAGCGAAGAATTAAAGGCAGAAGGAGTACTGAAAGATGTAGGTGGTAGTGGATATTTAACCCAATTGACCAACACTGTTCCTACAGCCACAAATGCAGAACAGTACGCCAGTATTGTCGCCACAAAATCAATTAGAAGACGCCTAATTAGTGCCAGTAATGAAATCGCCCAGATAGGCCACGACGAAAAGCGCTCTATCGCCGAGTTGGTGGAAGAAGCCGAGGCAAAATTATTTGAGGTCAGTCAACGCCATGTTGGGAACGATATTGCTAGTATGGAATCTATACTTGCTGATAGTTTTGATAGACTTGATAGCCTACACAAAGACAAAGGGACAATTAGAGGAGTCTCAACAGGCTTCAAAGACCTTGATGGCAAACTTGCTGGGTTCCAGAAAAGCGATTTGATTATTTTGGCAGCAAGACCGTCGATGGGTAAAACTGCAATGGCATTAAACTTGGCGCAAAACGTCGCCATAAAAGCAGAAAAACCTGTTTTGCTATTTTCTCTAGAAATGAGCAAAGAACAGCTTGTAGACCGCATGCTTGCAAGCGAGGCAGGGGTGAATTCTTGGAATTTACGTACCGGAAACTTGTCAGATAGTGATTTTGAAAAAATCGGACACGCTATGGG
>Ga0075163_10013408_pt1 | contig 10614 bp, 7 predicted proteins | sample JI1023141ADNA_FD_71478 | JGI IMG/M metagenome (GOLD analysis project Ga0075163, IMG submission 71478) | Wastewater effluent complex algal communities from Wisconsin, to seasonally profile nutrient transformation and Carbon sequestration -... | ecosystem: Engineered > WWTP > Effluent > Algae... | reverse complement strand
CCGACCTGGGCGGTGGTGATCCAGTCGTCGCCGACGCCGGCCGCGTCGGCCTCGGCGTGGGCGATCGCGCGATCGGCCCGGGTCCGGGCCAGCCCGGCGCTCTCGCGCACCGCGACCGCGATCAGATCGTCGAGCCGCACCGCCTCGCCGGCCGGGCCGGCGCTCGCCGCGCGGGGGGACGCGAGGGCGGTCGCGCACAGGCTCACGGCGAGGACGGAGGGCAGGGACAGCGGCGCCATGGCGCGGGCTTCAGCACCCGCCGTGCCACCGCGGGCGGGCCGCAACCGCGCGGGTGGCGGAGCCGCGGGCCGGGGCCCGCCGCCGCGGCGCGTAGACCTCGGTCGGCAACCTGCCGGCGCCGCCCCCAGGCGCGTCGGTCGCGCGCGGCGATCGCGCGGCGATCGCGCGGCGATCGCGCGGTGATCACCCGCGGCGCGGGTTGGCGAGGCGGTTGCAATACCGGTCGCCATGAGCCTCCCGCAGCGCCACGTGATCCGCCGCCCGGTGGCCGCGCCGGTGGCCGCCGCGCGCGGAGCCGCGCCGGCGCGCGCGCGCCCCACCACCGAGCGCCTCGACGAGCCCGCGACAGATCCCGGGATCGAGCGGGCGACGCGCCCGGCCCGGCTGCCGACGCTGTCGCCGTGGGACGAGGTCCCGACCCGGGCCATCACCCGGTCGCGCGGCACGCCGGTCCCGGCGGTCGCGGCCCCGCCACCCGCGCCGCGGGCCGCTGCGTCGCCGGCCCCCGCGATGGCGCCGCGGGTCGCCGCGTCGCCGGCCCCGGCGGTCGCGCCGCGGATCACGCCGCCGCCCGCGGTCGCGCCGCCGGTCACGCCGCCGCCCGCGGTCGCGCCGCCCGCGATCGCGCTGCCCGCCGAGCTGGCCGGCCCGGTGTACGGCCTGGTCCGTCGGCTCGCGCTGCAGACCGAGCTCGCCGCGGCCGACCGCGTGCTGCGGGTCGGCCTGGCCGAGCTGACCGACGCCACGGTCGCGACGTCGCGCTTCATCGGTGACGACGGCCAGCCGTGGGCGCTGACCGAGGCGAGCGACGGCGGGCCAGCCGACGCGCTGCTGGCGCAGATCGCGGCCGCCGGCGCGCAGGTGGTCGACGGCCACGTGCTGGTGCAGCCGATCGTCGCCGCCGGTCGCGCGGTCGCGCTGATCGTCTTGACCCGCCACGCGCGGCTGGCCGGCTTCGGCCCGATCGAGCGCGCGATCGCGATGCTGGTCGCGCGCGAGTGCGCGGGGCTGATGCACCAGCTGCTCGGCGCCCACGCGGTCCGGACCCAGGAGGCGGCGGCCGACGCGCGCTCGCTGTTCCGCCCGGAGGCGCTCGAGTCCCACCGCAGCCGCGGCAGCGAGGGCGCGCTGATGAACCTGTCGCCGCGCTGGGTGCGCCGCGCGTATCCGGTCGCGTGCGCGCTGGTGATCGCCGCGCTCGCCTTCGCGGTGTGGGCCAAGGTGCCGACCTACTCGACCGGCCCGGTGGTGATCACCGTCGACGGCCACGACGTGACCGCGCCGGCCCAGGGCACCGTCGAGCAGATCGCGGTCAACCCCGGCGATCGCGTGCTCGCCGGCCAGGCGCTCGCGCACCTGTACTCGGTGCAGGAGCAGGCCGAGCTGGGCCAGACCGAGCAGGAGTACCAGAACGCGCTGACCACCTTCCTGCTCGACAGCGACGACGGCGCCAAGCAGGCGCTCGCCGCCGCCAGCGCCAAGCGCGATCGCGCGCGGGCCGTGGTCGAGGCGCGCACGGTGCGCGCGCCCGAGGGCGGCGTGGTGTCCGACGTGCGCGTGCGCACCGGCCAGAACCTGATGCCCGGCGATCGCCTGCTGACGATCGTGCCCGAGGGCGCCGACCCGGTGGTGGTGGCGCTGTTGCCCGGGCAGGATCGCCCGCGGCTGCGCGTCGGCATGACGCTGCAGGTCGAGCTGCGCGGGTTCATCAAGCCGCGCGAGCGGGTGATCATCACCGAGGTCGGCTCCGAGGTGCTCGGCCCCGACGACGCGCGCCGCACGCTGGGCACGCAGTTCGCCGACCTGGTCGGCAACAACGGCGCCTGGGTGCTGGTCAAGGCGCGGCTGCCGCGGCGCACCTTCGCCGCGCAGCACCACACCTACCACTTCCACAACGGCCTGCGCGGCACCGGCGAGGTGAAGGTCGAGGACAAGCCGTTCCTGGTCACGCTGATCCCGGCGCTCGAGAAGGCGATCTACTGAGGCTCCGCCTCCGCGAAGGACACCCCATGGCCACCTCCGCATCTTCCTCGTCGCTCGTCGATCGCTTCCCGGCGCTGGCGCGCCTGGGCGGCGTCGGCGCGCGCGGCATCCCGTTCGTCCAGCAGATGCAGTGGACCGACTGCGGCGCGGCGTCGCTGGCGATGGTGATGGCGTTCCACGGCAAGGTCGCGCCGCTGGCCGAGGTCCGCGACGCGATGGGCATCGGCCGCGACGGCGTGTCGGCCAAGGCGATCCTCGAGACCGCCGACCGCTACGGGCTGCAGGGCCGGGCGATCAAGGTCGACGTCGCGCAGCTGCCGATGCTGCCGCGCGGCTGCATCCTGCACTGGGAGTTCAACCACTTCGTTGTCTTCGATCGCCTGGTCAAGGGCGGCGTGCGCATCGTCGACCCGGCGGTCGGCCCGCGCGACGTCAAGCTCGCCGACTTCGGCAAGCAGTTCACCGGCGTCGCCCTCGACCTGGCGCCGACCGCCCGGTTCACCAAGGCCAAGCCGGCGCGCGGCCGGCTCGGGCGCTACGTCAAGGAGCTGCTCAGCGAGCGCGCGATCTTCACGCGGGTCATCGTCATGTCGATGGTGCTGCGGCTGGTGGCGCTGGTGCTGCCGCTCCTGACCGGGATGATCATCGACAAGGTGGTCCCGCGCGCCGACTACTCGCTCCTGTACATCGTGCTGGCGTCGATCGGCGGGATGGTGGCGTTCAACGCGGTGATCGGCGTGCTGCGCGCCCACCTGCTGTTGCACCTGCGGATGGCACTCGACACCCGGATGACGCTGTCGTTCCTCGACCACATGGTCAGCCTTCCGTTCGCGTTCTTCCAGCGGCGCTCGACGGGCGACCTGATGCAGCGGGTCGACTCCAACGGCACGGTCCGCGAGATCGTGACCTCGAAGAGCATGTCGGCGGTGATCGACGGCGTCTTCGTGCTGACCTACGCGATCATCATCTTCTGGGTGAACGCGACGCTCGGCGTGATCGCGATCGCGCTGTCCTTGACCGAGGCGCTGGTGTTCCTGGCGGCCCGGCCGGCCAACCACCGGCTCTTGGCGGCCAGCCTCGACAAGCAGGCCAAGGAGCACGGCTTCATGATCCAGATGCTGGGCGGCATGGAGACGCTCAAGTGCGCCGGCGCCGAGCAGCAGGCGGTCGAGAAGTGGAGCAACCTCTACACCGACCAGCTGAACGTGACGATCCGCCGGGTGCGGATGGCGGCGGTGGTCGACGCGGTGCGCGGCGCGATCGCGTCGTTGGCGCCGCTGTTGATCCTGACGGTCGGCGCGACCGCGGTGATGAAGGGCCAGATGAGCCTCGGCACGATGCTGGCGATGAACTCGCTGGCGTCGAGCCTGTTCGAGCCGCTGAGCGCGCTGGTGTCGTCGGCGCTCGAGCTGCAGCTGGTGCGCGGCCACATGGAGCGCATCGACGACGTGCTGCAGACGCCGCTCGAGCAGGCCCGCGACCAGGTGGTGGCGCCGCCGGCGCTGCGCGGCAACCTGCGGGTGCGCGGCGTGTCGTTTCGCTACGGCGAGCAGGCGCCGCTGGTGGTCGACGGCGTCGATCTCGACATCCCGGCCGGCGCCGCGGTGGCGCTGGTGGGGCCGTCGGGCTCGGGCAAGACCACGCTGCTGTCGCTGCTGGCCGGCCTGCACCCGCCGACCGCCGGCGAGATCGTCTACGACGACAAGCCGCTGGCGTCGCTCGACCTGCGCGCCGTGCGCCAGCAGATCGGCATCGTGCCGCAGCACCCGTTCATCTTCGGCGCCAGCGTCCGCGAGAACATCGCGCTGACCGTGCCCGGCGCGCCGATCGAGCGGGTGGCCAGCGCCGCGCGGGTCGCGTGCCTGCACGACGACATCAGCGCGATGCCGATGGGCTACGACACGGTGGTGTCCGACGGCGGCGGCTCGCTGTCGGGCGGCCAGCGCCAGCGGGTGGCGATCGCCCGGGCGGTGCTGCGCAACCCCAGCGTGATGCTGCTCGACGAGGCCACCTCGGCCCTCGACAACCAGATCGAGGCGACGGTGATCGCCAACCTCGAGAAGCTGCGCTCGACCCGCATCACCGTCGCGCACCGGCTGTCGACCGTGCGCAACGCCGATCTGATCGTCGTGATGGACAAGGGCAAGATCGTCGAGCGCGGCACCCACCACGAGCTGGTCGCGCGGCGCGGCCTGTACCACGCGCTGCTCAAGGCCAGCGAGACCCCCGCGGAGTTCCACCATGTCGCCAAGGCTTCGTAGCGTGTCCCGGTTCGTCGTGTTCGCCGCGCTGGTCGCGTGCGGCGGTGGCGAGCGCGATCCGATCGGCGCCGATCCGTTCGCGGCCCAGCGCGAGGTGCGGCCGGTGGCGCCGCCGGCGCCGGTGGTGCTGGCCGGGGTGATCACCTCGGCCAAGAGCCAGGTCGTCGCCGCCGAGTTCGAGGGCCGGGTCGAGGACGTGCTGGTGCGCGGCGGCCAGCGCGTGACCGCCGGCCAGGTGCTGGCGCGGCTCGACGACAGCCAGCTGCGGCAGCGGGTCGAGAGCGCGCGCCAGGCCGCCAACGCGGCGCGCGCCGAGGCGGCCCGGGCGTCGATCGGCGTGGCCGAGGCCCGGCGCCAGCTCGCGACCGAGGACCGGCTGTACCGCAGCGGCGCCCAGTCGCGGCAGGCGGTGGCCGCGGCGCGGGCGTCGGTGTCGAGCTCGGGCGCGGCGGCGGGCGCGGCGTTCGCCAGCGCGCGCAGCTCCGAGGCCCAGGTGCAGGAGCTCACCGAGCAGCTGGCCAAGGCCGAGATCAAGGCGCCGATGGACGGCGTCGTCACGATGATCAAGGTCAAGCCAGGCGAGGTCGCGGCCCGCGGCACCCGGGTGGCGCGGGTGTTCGACCCGGCGGATCTGCAGGTGCGGTTCGAGGTGCCGCGCGGCCACCGCGCCGAGTTCGCGGTCGGCGCCGAGGTCGAGGTGACCCTGGCCGGCGTCGATCGGCCGCTCGCGGCGACGGTCATCGACCTGTCGGCCGATCTCGAGGCGCCGCTGCAGTTCGCGGTCGGCGTGGCCGACATCGACGACGCCGGGCTGTCGCCCGACGACGGCCGGGTCGGGGCCACGGCCAGCGTGCGGCTGCGCGCCGCGCCGGCGGTCGCGAGCGCCGCGCGATGATACCGTCGGCGCGATGTACCCCCGCGGAGCCGGCCGTGAGCAGTGACGTCGAGAGCCCGACCTGGGTGACCTCGCACCAGGCGGGCCTGCCCGGCCTGGCGGTGCGGCGCAGCCGCCTCGAGGTGGTGAGCGGGCCCGACGCCGGGCTGGTGCTGGAGTTCGCCCAGCCGACGATCTTGATCGGGCGGGTCGGCGCCGACCTGACGCTCAGCGATCCCAAGGTGTCGGGGCTGCACTGCGAGCTGCGGCTGACGCCCGAGGGCTACCGGCTGCGCGACCTCGAGTCGACCAACGGCACCCACGTCAAGGGCGTGCGGGTGATCGAGGCGTTCATCCCGCCGGGCGCGACGATCGCGATCGGCAAGAGCGCCGTGGTGTTCACGCCGCTGCCCGACGCGGTGGCGTTGCCGCTGTGGAACGAACCGCGGCTGCACAACCTGATCGGCGGCGCGCCGGCGATGCGCCACCTGTTCGAGCTGATCGAGCGGTTCGCGGCGTCGGACGCGACGGTGCTGATCCAGGCCGAGACCGGCACCGGCAAGGAGCTGGTCGCCGACGCGATCCACCAGCGCTCGCCGCGGGCCAACGGGCCGTTCCAGGTGCTCGACTGCTCGGCGATCCCCGAGCAGCTGTTCGAGGATCAGATCTTCGGCCACGAGCAGGGCTCGTTCACCGGCGCCGGCAAGGCGACGATGGGCGTGTTCGAGGCGGCCCACGGCGGCACGCTGTTCCTCGACGAGATCGGCGAGCTGCCGCTCGACGTCCAGAGCAAGCTCCTGCGCGCGGTCGAGACCCGGCGGATCCGTCGGCTGGGCTCGACCCGCACGATCACCTGCGACGTGCGGATCGTCTGCGCCACCAACCGCGACCTCGCGGTCGAGGTCAACCGCGGCACGTTCCGCGCCGACCTGTACTACCGGCTCGCGGTGGCCAAGCTGACGATCCCGCCGCTGCGCGAGCGCAAGGACGACATCCCGCTGTTGGTGGCGGCGTTCCTGCGCCAGCTCGACGGCGTCGAGCTGGCCGCGCTGCCGGCCGACTTCATGGAGCGGGCCGCGCGCCACGCCTGGCCCGGCAACGTCCGCGAGCTCAAGAACGCGGTCGAGCGCGCGGCGCTGTTGCCGCACCACCCGGCGCTGGCGGTCGAGCCCCACGCCGCGCCCCAGCACGGCGGTGGCTGGGCGACGATCGACGTCACGACGCCGTTCAAGGTGGCCAAGCAGAAGCTCGTCGACGAGTTCGACCGCCGCTACCTCGAGACCTTGCTCGAGCTGCATGACGGCAACATCTCGGCCGCGGCGCGGGCCGCCGGCATCGATCGCATGTCGATCTACAAGATGATGCGGCGGCTGGGCCTGTCTGACGACGCGCCGGCCGACGACGCGTAGCGCGCTACATCGGGATCGACTGCACGCCGGGCACCTGATCGCTGCCGGCGGCCAGCGCGACCCGCTTGGTCGGGCGGCCCGGGGCGCGCACCTCGACCACCGTCGGCGCGCCGATCTCGAGGGCGAACAGCCCGGCGGCGGTGGTGGCGGTGGCGGTCGAGCGGGTGACGGCGCCGCCGGCGATGTCGAAGTAGGCGAAGCCGAACGCGGCGCTGCCGGCGACCGGCGTGATCGTCGCGCCGGCCAGCGGGCGCCGGGTGGTGGCGTCCCACACCAGCCCGATCGACAGCGCGGCGCCGACGGTCTGCGCGGTGGCGAACCCGGCGAACATCGCCGGGGTGATCGCGATCAACTCGACCGCGCCGGCCGGCGCACACAAGGTCGGCGCGCCGGCGTCGATGCACGTGGTGATCGGCAGCGCGTCGGCGGGGACCACCGCGGTCCCGAGCGTCATGCAGCTGGCGTCGACCGCGCCGGTGAAGTGCGGGCCGGCCAGGGTCGCGGTGCCGGCGGCGGTGACCGGCACCGCCGGGAGCGGGCGATCGGCGCTGGGCACCAGGTCGCCGCTGAGATCGTACGGGTACTGGTGCTGCAGGAACACCTGGTAGCCGCTGGCCCCGGGCGGCGGCGCGCAGCGATCGGCGGCGCCGGCCGCGAGCTTGGCCAGGTCGAGCAGCTGCGCGGTGGTGGGGCTGGTCGTGAAGTCGCGGCAGTCGAGCGCGTGGGCCAGCGGCACGTCGACGGTCCAGCCGCCCGCGTAGTAGCCCTCGCCGTGGAACACGGTGTCGGCGTTGGCGACGCAGCCGTCGTCGTCGGAGCGCGCCCCGCGCACGTCGATCGCCGCGAACCCGGCCGGCAGCTCGAGGTCGAGCAGGCCGCCGAGGTGGTGGTCGCGCAGCGTGTCGATCCGGCCGGGCGCGATCGGCACGCACTCGGCGCGATCGGGCACGTTCGAGTACAGCACCACCTCGAGCTTGTCGACGCAGCCGTAGTCGACCGGGCGCGCCGACTCGCCGGCCGGCGCGATCAGGCGCACGGTGATCGCGTCGTCGCAGGCGACCAGCGCGAGCGCGGCGAGGACCAGGCGACGTGGCACGCGCTGAGTCTAACCTACAAGACCACGACCGCCGGCACCGGCCGGAAGTCGCCGAGCGACCCCAGCACGACCGTCCGGCTGCGGGTGCCGGCGGTGACGGTCACCGTCGTCGGCGCGCCGGTGTAGACGATGAACGTGCCGCTGGTGTCGGTGGCGGTGGCGCCGCTGGCGGTCAGCGTGACGCCGTTCATCCGGGTGTAGACCAGGTCGGCGCGGGCGCCGTCGACGCCGGTCACCGCGGCGTTGGCGATCGGGTTGCGCTGCGCGTCGATCACCAGCACGACCACGGCGCCGCCGCGGCTGTCGAGCATCGCCGGATCGGTCGAGTCGTCGAGCACCGCCGGCGACACGAACGGGTACATCACCTCGGCGCCGCCGCAGGCGCTCGGCTGATCGGGGTAGACGCAGCCGAGCTGGTAGCGGCCCTGATCGTCGTAGGCCTCGACGGCGATGCACGCGGTCCCGACCGCGCGGCGGTACAGGCTCGGCACGGTCGCGGTGCCGGCCGCCGTGAACGCCACCTCGGTGCCAGCGTAGGCCATGCCGAAGGCGTCGCCGAAGTCGGCGAGCACCCCGACCATGCCGCGCAGCGCGGTGGCCCCGGTGGGCGGCGCGCACGCGTGGTCGTGGACCAGGGTCATGAAGTCGATGACCTTCACCGGTGGCGGCGCGCTGACCCGATCGCCGCAGTCGAGCAGCGGCCGGGCCTTGAGCTCGACGCGGTCGCCGCCGTCGTAGAACGTCATCGCGCCGAACACCGGCCAGCCGCTGCAGTCGCCGGCGGCGCCGTCGATGCCGCCGGCGTAGAACGACGCCAGGCGGTCGGGGATCGGCAACGACACCGCCGCCGACAGCGGCAGATCGGCGATCGTGCGGACGCCGGGCGCGGCGATGCCGGCGCAGTCGGTGGTGAAGTCGGCGTTGCCGGCTACGTCGGGCGCGCCGTAGGCCCACACCGACACCGAGCGCACGCACGACAGGTCGGCGGTCGAGTCGGCGGTCAACGGATCGGCGACCATCGACAGCTCGAGCGTGGGCTCGCAGGCGGCCAGCGCGATCAGGGGCAGCCAGCGCGCGCGCATCAGAACCCCGTGATCCGGGTGGGCTCGCGCTGCGTGTACGCGTACACGCCGACCGAGCCGCCGGCGACCACCGCGCCGACCGCGGCCCACACGTACCAGCGCTTGTACCAGGGCGGCGGATCGGTGCCGAGCGCGCCGGCGTCGACGCCGAGCAGCGCGGCCAGCACGCTGGGCTGGGTGGCGCGCTTGAGCGCCATCGGCGCCGACTCGGTGTCGGCCACGGCGTCGTAGACCCGCACCTTGGGATCGACGTCGCCCTCGATCACCAGGAACCGGCGCGCGCCGGTGAGCTTGGCCAGCCGGCGCGCGCGCTTGAGGCGATCCTCGCGGGTGCGGGCGTCGAGCGTCTCGAGCCGCAGCCGGCGGGCCCGGCTGACGTCGTCTTCGTCGTCGAGCACGATCTCGAGGCCGTTGTCGCGCGCCGCGCGGATGTCGACCAGCGCGGCGAACGGCTTCTTCTTGCGCGCGGTGACCACCACCAGGTGGTAGCCGATCGCCAGGTCGACCTCGTCGGTCAGCGGCGCCGGCGCGCCGCCGTCGACGGCCAGCTCGGCGGTGCCCGGCTCGATCGTCGCGCCGTCGATGTACAGCATGCGGGCCTTGGGCCGGCTGCGGCGCGCGGTGTCGATCAGCGCGCGCACCCGCGGCGAGGTGGTGCCGCGATCGATCTCCAGGTCGGGCGCGATCCGGAACGCGGCGGCGAACCACGCCAGCGCGTCGTCGCCGCGATCGGCGTTGTCGGCGACCAGGCCGCGCCAGTACAGGAGCTCGCCGGCGCCGGCCGCCATCTGCTCGGGCGCGCCGTTGGCGAACAGCTCGCCGAGCGCCACCTCGATCAGCTCGTCGGCGCGATCGAACTCGAAGTTGGCGTACGCGTTCTTGATCGGATCGAGATCGTAGGGCGGCTCGTTCTCGAGCGCGGCGCTGACCGCGGCCGAGGTCGGCTGCAGCACGCCGAGCGCCTCGATGCGCTTGCGCAGCTTGGCCAGCTCGTCGGTGCTGGCGCCGCCGTTGACGACGATCACGCCGTCTGAGTCGTCGGCGGGCTGGGCCGAGGCGGCGGGCGCGGCGAGCGCGAGGCCGGCCACGAGCGCCAGCGCGTGGCGGCCGGGGCGGTTCACGGCGCGAACCTCACGCGCACCGGGCGGTTGTCGCCGGCCTTGACCGTGACGAAGCGGGTGGTCTTGGCGCCGAGCTCGGGGTTCTCGAAGCTCAGCGTGTACGAGCCAGGCGGCAGGCGCAGCGTCGCCGGCGTGAGCTGGCGCTTGCCGTTGACCGTCACGTAGGCCCACGGCACGGCGTTGACGTTGACGACGCCGAGGTCGCCGCTCGGCGCGGCGGCGCGCGGCTCGGCGCGGGACGGCCGGGCGCGCGCGGGCGCGGGCGTCGGCGTCGGGCGCGCGGGCGCGGTGACGTCGGGCGCGCGGGGCGGCGGGGCGTCGGGCGCCGTGACGTCGGGCGCGGCGGCGTCCGGCGCGAGCGCGGGCACGTCGACGGGCGGCGCGGCGAGCGGCGCGACGGCTGGCGCTTCGAGGGCGGCGGCGGGCGCCGGGGCGGTCGTCGGGGCGGGCGCGGGCGCGGCGGGGGCGGGCGCGGCGGCGGCGAGGGACGGACCGGGCTCGAGGGCGGCGTCGACGCCGCGATCGCCGGCCTGGGCGATCACCACGGC
>Ga0075163_10013407_pt1 | contig 10614 bp, 8 predicted proteins | sample JI1023141ADNA_FD_71478 | JGI IMG/M metagenome (GOLD analysis project Ga0075163, IMG submission 71478) | Wastewater effluent complex algal communities from Wisconsin, to seasonally profile nutrient transformation and Carbon sequestration -... | ecosystem: Engineered > WWTP > Effluent > Algae... | reverse complement strand
GATGTGCTCGACATGAATGCTGAATTAAAGATTCACATTACAGTGGATAAGGACGCGCGAATGCTCACCATTCAAGACACGGGCATCGGCATGACGAAAGATGAGGTCATCGAAAACCTTGGAACGATTGCCCAGTCTGGTGCGCGCAAATTTATTGAAGCAACGAAGGACAAGAATACAGATATATCTCAGGTTATTGGGCAATTCGGCGTGGGGTTTTATTCCGTGTTCATGGCGGCGGAGTGGGTGAGGGTTACATCGCGTTCCTTTAATCCCGAGGCGGAAGCAGTGACATGGTATGCCACAGGTGAGGATAACTATCAGCTTGGGCACGCAGATATGAGCGAGAGAGGAACGAAGATCGAGATCAAGCTCAAAGAGGACGCTGCTGAATTCGCGGAGGAATATCGTCTTAAGAATATCATCCACAAGCATTCAGATTACATTGGCTTCCCTATTTATCTGGGCGATGACAAGACGGCGGTCAACAAGCAGACTTCGCTTTGGCGAACTTCAAAACAGGAAGTGACCGAGGAGCAATACAAGGATTTTTACAAGCAGACCACGCTTGATTTTGAAGACCCGTTGCTACATGTGCATATTTCTACTGATGCGCCCGTGCAGTTGTATGCGCTGCTGTATGTTGCTGCCAAAGCCGAGCGCGGGGTTTTCTCGCTGCGAAAAGATGACGGCCTCAAGTTATACACACGCAATATTTTGATTGACGAATATAACAAGGACTTGCTGCCCGAATACTTACGCTTCGTGCAAGGCGTAGTGGACTCGGAAGACTTGCCGCTCAATGTCTCCCGTGAAACTGTTCAGTCAAGTGGACTGATGCCCAAGCTGAAAAAGGTTCTAACAAACCAGGTGATGCGCGAGTTGGAAAACCTTGCCAGGAATAACGCTGAAAAATATCAGGCGTTCTGGCAGGAGTTTGGGTTGTACCTAAAACAAGGCATCGCCTCCAACCCGGCAGATGCAGATACCATCAATCCGCTACTGCGCTTCAAGACAAATTTGAATCCTGAAACATGGTCTTCGCTGGAAGAGTATGTTTCGCGCATGAAAGAGGGGCAAAAGGAAATTTATTACATCGTAGGTGATGACTCAAAGTCTGTGCTGCGCAGCCCGCATTTGGATTATTTCCACTCGCAGGGGACAGAAGTTCTGTTGCTGACCGACCCAATGGATTCATTTATGCTGATGGGTCTGCACAAGTACAAGGAATTTGAATTAAAGAACGTGGCGCAAGCTGACGTAGATACGACCCAAAAGCCGAAGGACCAGCCTGAGGTTGAGAAGATCGCGGATACAGATTTCAATTCGCTGGTGGAGCATTTCAAGACAGTGTTGGGCGAGCGTGTTGCGGATGTGCGCGCCAGCACACGCTTGTATCAATCTGTGGCGCGTTTGGCAGATGCGGATGCCAGCGTTAATGCGGATTTACAGCGTGTGTATAAATACCTCGGCAAGGAATATGAGATTCCGAAAAAGGTGTTGGAACTTAATCCGTCACACACGATCTTGAAAGACCTGCTTAAGTTGGATACAAATTCAGAACTGCAAAATATTATCATTGAGCAGATCTACGACAGCGCTTTGCTTGTTGAAGGATCGCATCCTGATCCATCCAGCATGGCTTCGCGGGTTCAACAAATCATGGAAGCGGCGTTGAAGAAAAAAGCCGAATAAAACATAATTGACCAAAAAAATAGCCACGGATTTCACGAATTAACACAGATTTTGATTGCATCTGTGAAAATCGGTGAAGTCCGTGGCTGTTCTGTTACCAGTTGAAATTTAATCCGCTGCAATGCGGGCAGTAGGTGATGCCATCTTCGAGAAGGTTTTTGCCGCAATTGGCACAGCGGAATTTTAGTTTTGAGATGTGCCGGGCGATAAATTTTGCATCATTCATGCGAACCCCGAAACTGGTTTGCAGAACGAACATGGCATCTATATTTCGGTTGATGCGGGAAAGCCTTACTGCTTCAGTTGGAACGGAGTTATCCAGCTCGTCGGGCAGGGTGATGCTGAGGTTGCAGGTATTGCAATAGTACGTCTCGGCCATGTCTATTTTCGTTTGACATCGAGTATGGCAATTTTGGTGGAATGATTGAACGGAGCCGGGTCGGTGATGGGGCTGCCAACGGGGTTGTAGCCTGTGAAATCTTCAGGGACGGGGATCAATTCTCTGATCTTCAAGTAGCCATCTTTGCAAAGGTCTTCGAGCGTTTGCATGTATTCATTTCCGCTCACATACAATGCATTGTTGATCGCAATGAGATAACCCCCATCGTTGATGAGCGGACGTACTTTGTTAATTAATCGCGCGCTTTCCTTTTCTTGATCGACCCGTCCTTTGGATGTGGCGGAAAAAAATGGGGGGTCGATGATGACACAGTCGAAGAAGGTGTTATTGCGTTTTAGATTACTGACCTGCTCAAAAAAATCTCTTGAGATGAAATTCCCTTTTTGGATGGGGAAGCCGTTAAGCGAGTAGGATGTCTTGGCGATGTTGAGAAAGTCGCGGTCGAGATCAATTTGGACGACTCGACTGGCTCCGCCCTTGAGTGCGGCGACGCCAAAACTGCCTGTGTATGCAAATGTATTTAGCAGAGACTTGCCTTTTATATTTTCGATGAGCCATGTGCGCAAATTGCGGGTATCAAGATACAGACTCGCATCGCGATTCAGGGTGAGGTTGATGGAATACCAGATACCGTGCTCTTTGATTTTTTTGTCCAACTCGGCACCGAAGATGAGTTTTCCGCGCTTCTCTTCTTGCGTTGAGCTGTCGCGTGTTTTCAGGAGAATGGTACGCAGCCCGGGCATGGATGTGGTGAGGAATTGTTGTGCTTCCTGTACGAGTGGGGAGCCATCTTCTGGGTTGCTTGCGTAGTTGTAGATAACTGCGGTTGCTGCGTACATGTCGATTGCGAGGTCAGGGCAGCCTTCGGTGAATCCGTTGAAGAGGCGGAAGGCTGATTCGTTTTTAGGGTCAAGTATCGGGGCGCGTGAAGCGAGGGCTTTTTCGAGCAGGGAAGTCACGGGGGTCGAATTCATATCCTGATTGTACTTGATGCCAAAGGCTATTTCATCCACGGCAAGGTGACGGTGAAACGGCTGCCCTGACCGAAGACGCTTTCAACAGTGATATTTCCGCCGAATAATTGCGCGAGTTGTTTTGACAGCGCCAGCCCCAGCCCGGAGCCATCATAATCGCGGGCGAGGCGGGCATCCAACTGGGTGAAGGGTTGGAATAGATGCGGCAGGTCTTCGTTTTGAATGCCGATGCCGGTATCCCAGATTGTGACTTTGACATTTTTGTTTTCGAGGCTGCCAATTATATCTATGCCGATCTTACCGCCGGTAGGGGTGAATTTGATGGCGTTGCTGTATAGGTTGAAAATGATTTGTTCCACGCGAAGTTTATCTGCATGGACCATGATCTCATCTGGCGTTGTGAAAAAATTGACCTGCAGCTGTTTCTTTTCAGATGCATTTTTTGTTGATTCTAGAACGGAACGGCAGATGTCGCCCAGTGAGCAGGAAACCATGTTCAGAGAAGTATCTTTGTTTTGAAGTTTGGATAGATCAAGAATATTGTTAAGCAATTTTAATAGTTTTTCTCCGCTGGTTTCGATGGAGGTAACGGCTGTTATTTGTTTGTCGTTCAAGGACCCGTAGACTTCTTCTTCCAGTAACTGTGCCGACCCAAGCATGACATTTAAGGGGGTGCGTAATTCGTGCCCCATGATAGACAGGAACTCATCTTTTACCTGCGCTGCTTTTTCGAGAGAAGCAATGGCGGTTTGTAACTCTGCGGTGCGTTCGCGTACACGCTGTTCCAATTCTTCGTGGGCGGCACGCAATTCAGCTTCGGCTTTCTTTTGGGCGGTGACATCCCTTCCGAAGATTAGTACACACTCTTCCCCTGAAATGTTGATGCAAGCCATGGAAGCGTGCATGAAACCGGTTCGCCCTGTTCTGGAGCGATACTCTGCTTCAAAATTAGGGACGCTGCCCTTTTCACGGATGGTGTTGAATAGTTCGGCTCTTTGCTCGGGATTTGCCCAAAAATTCAACTCTTTGTTTGTGCGCCCGATGACCTGTCCGCGGCTGATTTCAAAAATGGAACAAAAGGCATCGTTGACATCAATGTAAGTGCCATCGGAAAGGCGTGAGATACTGATGGATTCCTGGCTGGAATGGAAAGCGGTGGAGAAGCGCTCTTCGCTCTCGATCAGTTTTTCTTCGGCTACTTTTCGTTTGGTAATGTCGTGGATAATCGAAAAGAGAACCTGCATGCCTTTTATATTGATTGGGGATGAGTGAACCTCAACGGTACGCATTTCCCCACTTGCCAGGCGATGGGGAAAAACGAAGAAATTTCGTTCTTCCTGTGCGGCATGTTGGAGTTCTGTATGAATGGTTTCGGGTGGAAGGGTATTAATTTTATTGATGGGCATTCCACGCAGCTGGTCTAGAGAATATCCATAGTAGTTGGTGGCGGCTGGGTTTGCATCTACTATCTGGCCATTATGGGGATCCACGATCAGCATGGTGGCACGGCTGTTTTCAAAAAGCAGGCGGAAGCGTTCTTCGCTTTCACGCAGTTTTTCTTCAGCTATTCTGCGCTCGGTAACATCGCGCGCCATTGAGCGGACGCCGTATCCGTTTTCTTTTTTGACTGGGAATGTAATTTGCTCGACAGTTCTTCTCGACCCGTCTGCCCTAATAAATTCAGCGGTATGAATATGATTGAAAAGCGGAGATTGTCCGGTCTGAATTATTTCAAGCATATTTGATTTGATTTTCTCTACGTATTCGGGGGTGCGATGTTCAGGGATGGTCAATTGTATTTGGATATCCCAATATGGTTTGCCAAACACATTCTCTTTTTTCAGTCCGGTCAAATTTTCAGCAGCGCGATTCCATTCTGTAATGTTTCCCAGTTCATTTACAAATGTGATGCCGTCAAAACTATTCTCAACAAAACTGCGGTATTTCTCTTCGCTTTCGCGCAGTTTTTCCTCTGCCAGCCTGCGCTTGGAAATATCGCGGACCACACTTTGAATGTGGAGCGGATTCCCATGCATGTTGCGTACTAACTCTACGTTGATCTCAACAGGGAAAACGTTGCCATCTTTTTTCTTGAAAAGGCGCTCGTAGAGGGGAACATGTTCGCCGCGTATGAGCTGTTCTATCACCTGCTGGCTTTGTTGTAATTCTGCCGAAGTTTCGTTAACAGAAAGCTCCCGCATTTCTTCGATGGAATACCCCATCATATCGGCAGCATGTTTGTTTGCGTCGAGGTGTGCGCCTTGTAAATCTAGTATAAAGATGGCATCATGTGATTGCTCGAAGAGGGATCGATAGCGAAATTCTGCTTCTTTTTTTGCCTCTTCTATTATCTGTTGATTTGTAATGTCGCGCACGCTGCCATATCGAAATGCGGTGTGGCTTTGCTCGTCGAGTGTGGTTGTAAAACAATCCTGAAACCAGCGATACTGATTGGTGCGCCTGTGTTTAAAGCGATATTCCACCTGATACGATTTGCCGGGGTTGGCTATGGATTCATTGATGGCCTGCTCTATCGCTGCAAGATCATCAGTATGCATATGAGCCAGAACCTTGTCAGTGGTCATGGCAATCGTTTCCTCGGCAGTAAAGCCCGACATTCGCTCAATGGCTTGGCTTATATAATCGTACTTATCGGTGTGCAAATTTCGGCGATAGGGGGCATCCTGCACATTTTCCAGAATTTCGCGCGAGCGTTCTTCATTTTCGCGGAGCTTATCTTCAGTTATTTTGAGTTCAGTAATATCCGTAAAAGTAGTTAAAGCAGAATTTGGGTTGGATGGATTTTCTAAAAACACAGGCTCCGAATTGATCAAAATCCATTTGAAAGAGTCATCTGGCAAATGAATACCCATGACCACATTCTTACAGGGTTTGCCTGTCTGTAAAGTGATCGAAACAGGCATCTCTTCTGTACGGAAAGGCGAGCCGTCCTCATGTGTGGCTTGCCAATTTGGCTCGAGCGGGGTCCTGCCGTAGATCTGATCGGCGGTTAATCCAAGAATGTTCTCGGCGCTGGTATTGCAGGAGATGATCGCCCCGCCCGAGTCGTGTACTACAATGCCTTCTGACATGGAAGCAAAAACAGAGCGGTAATGTTTTTCGCTCACCATGAGTGCAACTTCAGTCGCTATGCGTTCGGTAATATCGTGGACAAAGGCAATATTTGCCTGATGTCCGTCAAAATTGATGGACCCTGCATAAATTTCAACATCGCGTATTTCGCCATTTGCCAGACGATGGACGTGTCTCATCTCGCTTAATTCGCCTTTGGCAACTTTCCTAACCCTGGCAAAGGTTTCTTCCTGAGGTAGGGCTGAAATATCTGTAATTTTTAGTGAAGTCAATTCTGAATGGGAATATCCATAGAATGTGCAGGCTGTCTGGTTGGCGTCCAGGATCACGGCTGTCACAGGGTCGATCACAAGGATGACCGAATTTAAATCCTCGAACAGGCTGTGATACTCCGCAGCCACAGCATTCAGGGCGTTTTTACTTTTCTTGAAGTCTGTGACATTCTCAGCATACACGTTCACCCCGCTTATTTCACTATTTTTATTTTTAATCGAAGAGTATCGAATATCAAAAAAAGATTCTTCCCCCGATTTATCAACCGAATATTCTGATTCTATAAAATGTTCCCCAGCCAGTGCCCGATCCAGATTTCTTTTTGCTGTTTCGCGGTCTTCGAGAGTGGTGGTGCATTCCAACAAGCTTTGCCCAATTTCGATATGTACCCCATACATTGTCTGCATTCGTTGTGCGTGAATACAGTTGAACGCCGTGTAACAATAATTTGTATCTACAGAAAATATACTGGCTGAAAGCCCGTCAAGCAAAACCTGCATAGCCCTATTTTGTTCTATTAATTTGTCTTTTAGGGCATTTTTTTTGTCGATCAATTCCCCGGACGCTTTTCTTGAAGGAGGGATCGGCTGCATAATACACTGTCCTTTTTTAATGTAAGGTAGTGAATGTTTTGCCTACCTTGCATTATTATACAGCTATGCGGCGCCATTCCCCATGCTTGTATGACATATTTGTGACAAAAGACATCGTCACATGGAGCAATCGTTACACAAAATTGGTCAGCCAGGTATTGATAACCGCGAGTGACTCGGCTGTCACATTATGCCCCATATTGAACTCGTGATATTCAAGGTTTACTTCGAGTTTTTGCAGGGTATCACGACTGCGGCGCGCCCAATCCACGGGCAGCATGGGGTCTTGAATCCCGTGGGTGAGCAGGAATGGTTTGCCTTTCACACCTGCTTCGTCAATTTGCAATCCTGATTCGTGCGGAATGTAGCCTGACTGCGCGATCACCCCCGCCACACGCTGCGGTTTGGTCAACGCGTAAGACATCGAGACAATGCTCCCCTGACTAAAGCCCAGCAGGTACAGCTTATTTTTGTCAACGGGGTAATTTGCAATGATCTCATCAATAAATTTATCTATGGTGTTGAGCGCATTCGCAAGCCGCGTTGGGTCTGGCTTGCCGACCTGTGTGATCTGAAACCACTCGTAGGAATCAGGTCCAAGGTCAAATGTTCCGCGCGGGCTGACCCACAGGAAATTCTTCGGCAAATAATCGGCAAGTCCAAGCAGGTCACTTTCGTTGCTGCCACGTCCATGCAGGGCGAGAATGGTCGGGAAAACAGAATCAGGCGAAGGTGTGGAAGAAGCGGGAAACTGCGTCAGGTGGGTGAGGGAAAGATTTTTTGTCATCGATTATTGATCCAATAATTTCTTTATATTTTTCAAATTGAATACAGAAATTTGGCGCGTGCCCAGGAGAGCTTGCGCTTCGGCGCCCAACTCCACCCAGTAAAAACTGCGGTGTTCGGAGTACGGGTCGATCCGAAAAACCGAGCCCTCGTACCACCCCTCTTTCTCTCCAAACTTCGCATCCAAATAAATATTTACTCTGTCGCCAATTTGAATCACATCATTCATGTTTATTTTCGATTAGCAAACCAGAACAACCCTGCTCCAATAACGGCAGTGATCGCGCCGTTGATGGCCCATTGCGGGTCGCCGGTCATGAAACTGCCGGGCAGAATGTTGACGCCTTGCAGGATCCAAATGCCGCCTGAAATGATGAGCAGAACTGCGAGGATTTTCAATAATGTTTTGAGCATGAATTTTCTCCTGAGTTTATTTGATGACGAATTGGATTTATGACATCGCAGCGAATATGGTTCTTACAGCCGCGCTTCAAACTACGTCGACACTTGATTCTGTTTCTGCGTCATTCCTTCCGCTGGGAGTGATGCCAAACAAAAACTCCCTGCCATTTGACAGGGAGTTTGCTCTTTATTTTACGGATTAGGTGTGCCTTGAACGGCAACGCCCACCCAGGTGAAGACGCGTTTATCACTGATCGCGCCAGAGGCTACCCAAATGGGCTGCCCCTGATCATCCACACCAGCCTGGCGGACGGGAGTTGTCCACCAGCGCAGAACGTGCGCCACGTTATCTTTCGGGCGGAAGGATGTCGGCACAATGTATTTTGTGTCGGTTACATAATCTGTGAGACGGCGGGTTTGGCTGGAGGTGACATCTTCCACGGTAATCTGATAAGCCTCGCCATCACGCAGCACACCGACGGATGCCCATTGCAAAGTGACCACGTCATTTGCCAGGGTGAAGGCAGCTCCGTCCGCAGGCAGAAGCAGGTTCGGGGCGGGGTAGGGAGGCGGAAGCGTCGCAGTGGGGGTTGGTCCAGGGGTAGCGGCTCGCATACACAGAGGAATGCTCAATGCTTGCCCGAGAAATACGTTATCGGTTGTGAGACCATTGAATTGTTTGATGGCATCCATTGGCACGGCGTAGTTCAAAGCGATGCTGGAGAGGGTGTCATTTTCCTGCACAGTGATCGGCACGGTTTCACAAGCGATTCTGGTTGCATCCACTGCCAATGGGGTGTTGGTAGCTGGAGGGGGGATAGTGGGGGTTGGGTAGGGAATTTTGAGAGCCTGCCCTACGCTGATGGGGCAGGTGGAAGGCAGGTTATTGGCGATGATAATGCTTTGCACCGAGATGCCAAAGTTGAAGGCGATCTGGGAACAGGAGTTATCGCCTACTGCAACAACATAATCAAAAGGCGGCTGTGCTGTGGCGGTGGGGATATCTGTTGCTGGCAGAGTGTTGGTTGGCGGGATGGTTGCCGTTGGCGTTTCTGTTGGGGTGCCTGTGATTTCAGGTGCGAGCGCATTTGGATCTTTGGGCACGACAAAGAATGTGACGGCGGCAGCAATGATGATGACGATTGCCAGAACGCCCAAGGCGGCAGGGAGACTCAGACGAATCTCCGGCATACGGCTGGCCTGTACCGATTTTTCTGCTTTCTTTACAGCTTTCGGTGCGGGCTGTGCATTGAATTCTGTTCCACAAACGAGACAGCGCGATGCGTTTTCACTTAAGCGCGTTCCACAAGTGGGGCAGACCTTCGTTTTGTTACTGGAAATAGGTTCTTGAGTCATACGGGCGAGGATTATACCATTGAACAATTAAGGGCTTTTAAACGCCTTCAACGACCACCATGTTCGAGCGGGCGTATTGATGACGCAATTTTCGGGCTGGCGCGTACTCTGCTGAATTGACCCAGCTCTTTGCCTGTTCCACAGATGGGAATTCGAGGATAACAAGTCGCTTGGCTTGCCAGTCTCCTTCCAATGTTTCGTTATGTCCGCCGCGGGCAATGTACTTTCCACCGTACAAGGTCACGGTTGCAGGAGCCATTTGGGCATATTCCTTATAGCCTTCGGGGTCTGTCACTTCAATATCTACGATCACATACGCTGTCATTTATTTTTCCCTTTTTATGCTTGAGCAGTTTGCGGCTTAGGCAGGGTGGTAACGAGAACTTTGTCCACGCGGCGGCCATCCATGTCCATCACTTCAAAGCGGAAGTTGTTCCACTCGAAATTGTCGGCAGCCTGTGGCACACGCCCGAGGGATGTCATCACAAAACCGCTTAATGTCTCATATTCATCTTCATGAGGGAGAATATTTAAATTGAAGATTTCCTTGAATTCATCTATCTCCAACATGCCATCCAGAAGCCAGGAGCCATCCTGTCTTTGAGTGGCTTGTGGTTCCGCTCCCTCCATTTCACCGACGATCTCTTCCAGAATATCGTTAATGGTCAATAGCCCTTGCACGCCGCCAAACTCATCCACAACCAGCAGCAGTTCAGTATTTTTCTCTTTCAAGATTTCCAGCGCGCGTGAAGCGAACATGGTTTCAGGGATATAAAAAGCCGGTTTAACAAACTCTTTGAGTTTGATCTCATTGCCAAACAAACTAGCCACAAGCAGGTCGCGTGATTTTACGATTCCAACGATTGCCTCAAGCGTATCCTGACGCACAGGAAAACGAGAGTATGGGCAATCAGCTATTTTCTCGCGAATCTCTTCAAGTGTGTCGTCAATATCCAACCATACAATTTCAGTGCGTGGTGTCATTAATGAATACACTCGCTGGTCACCCAGGCTGAATACCCCCTCTACCATATCCTGTTCG
>Ga0075163_10013406_pt1 | contig 10615 bp, 8 predicted proteins | sample JI1023141ADNA_FD_71478 | JGI IMG/M metagenome (GOLD analysis project Ga0075163, IMG submission 71478) | Wastewater effluent complex algal communities from Wisconsin, to seasonally profile nutrient transformation and Carbon sequestration -... | ecosystem: Engineered > WWTP > Effluent > Algae... | reverse complement strand
ACGCCGAAGTGCAAAATGAAGGCAATAATATGGACGTGGTGCGTCTGGAGAAACAGCCTCGCGTGGCTGTGTACGTTCCGCCCGGCTTCAAGCCATGGGACGATGCCGTTACGCTCGTGATGGAATATGCCGAGATTCCCTACACAAAGCTCTGGGACGAGGAAGTAGTAAACGATTCACTCCAGAATTACGATTGGCTGCACGTTCACCACGAAGATTTTACGGGACAATACGGCAAATTTTTTGCCAGCTTTTCGACCGCCCCATGGTATATTCAGCAAGTGGCACTTTTGGAAAGCACCGCAAAGAAGCTGGGTTTCCGCAAGGTCTCGGAATTGAAGAAAGCCGTAGTAGAAAAAATCCGCTCGTGGATAGGCGGCGGCGGCTTTATGTTCGCCATGTGCGGCGCGACCGACACATTCGATATTGCCCAAGCCGCAAAAAATGTGGACATTTGTGATGTCATGTTCGACGGCGACCCGGCTGATCCGGGTGCGACTGGGAAACTCGACTTTACACGCACGTTCGCCTTTGAGAACTTCTCGCTAGTGATGAATCCTTACGAATATGAGTATTCCAATCTTGACTGCGATGCTAATTTCCGCTCCAACGACGCACAAAGCGACTACTTCACGCTCTTCGATTTTTCGGCAAAATACGACCCTGTTCCGACTATGCTCACTCAATGCCATGTCAACGTCGTGCGCGGCTTTTTGGGACAGACAACCGCCTTCCACAAAGAATTTATCAAAAAGTCGGTCATTATGCTTGGCGAAAAAGAAGGCACTGACGAAGTGAAATACATCCACGGCAATTTCGGGCGAGGGACGTTCACATGGTACGGCGGACACGACCCCGAAGATTATCGCCACGCCGTCGGCGACCCCGCCACAGACCTTGCGCTGCACCGCAATTCGGCGGGGTATCGTTTGATTCTGAACAATGTGCTTTTTCCGGCAGCAAAAAAGAAAAAGCAGAAGACGTGATTCACGTTCCTAAACTTGATAGATACTCGGCAGCCGCCCAGCCTGACAGCGCTGCGTCTTCAACGCGAGTAAGCAAGGGCGTTATACCCGCAAAAGCATCTCCTGCAAAGATTAGCGGTGCATTACTTCCGGCAGCAGCAAGAAATAATCCGGCGTGAGGAGCAATCACTCGGCTGTATCGCCACCGATGCAGCGAATACGATGCAATGGCATCCATTGACAAATAGGGATGGACATCTGCCAACAAAAGCGGAACAAGATCTTCCTCGCGCGTTTCCCAATGCTCCCTTGCAAAAGATGGTGTGGTGTGGATAGTCAGCGTTGCCACATCGGGCGAAATGCCTTTTTGCTGATTATCCGCTATCCACATCACGCTTCCTCCGCCCACGAAGACCATTCCGGGCGGCTTCACCTCGGAAGTTTTACCCTCCAGCAAAGCAAGCATAAGCGCGATAGAGGGTTCGTACTGAATTGCTTCCAGACTCATTCGCTCTGCCGCCGATAAAACCTCGTGCGCGAGCGTATCCACCAGCATCAAGGCTTGCGGCACAGGAGCGGTGATAAGTAGTGCGTCCGCATGAATACTTGCTTCCTTATCGGTCTGCACTTTCCAGCCCCCTTCGTCTCCGCCCTTCAGGCTAAGCACTCGCTCACCAAGCCGAACCGTAAGACTTTTCGCACAGTATTTCGCTACTGCCGTCATTCCCTCCGGCGCAATGTAGCGTGGGCGTTTTGCTTGCCCCACAGAAGAGAGCGAAGTCCCCCACACCCGCAGAGCGCCGTTGCGCTCCATTTCCTGAACAAGCGCTTCAAATCTGGGTTCGTAAGCGGTGATGTACTGTGCGCCGTGGTCTGCTTTTCCCGTGCGACCGTCCACCTCCAAACGGCGCGTTGCCAAGCGCCCACCCAGCCCACGACCTTTGTCAATAACCGTTACGTCGAAACCGCGCTTTTGTAAGTCCTGAGCAGCAAGAAGTCCTGCGATGCCCGCACCAATGACGAGAATAGATTGCATGAGGTGATGTGTGGTGGTGAAAAACTCCCAACAAAAAATTCTGAGGAACTGCAAAACTAAAAATTTTGTTCCTGATTCTCTACGCCAAAAATACGGAAGCAGAATTTTTTCGCTGCTAATCTTGTGAAGTCCGCTTGAAAAGTGTATTTTGGGCGATTGAAAATTATTGCAACCAAATCATCTTCTTCTCTTTATACCACTAAACTTCATGGAGGCTCTTGTGAGTGTCGTGGACAAATATTTCAAATACTCAATCGGCAAAAAACAAGTCATGGGCGTACTTGGCTTGCTGCTGTGCGGCTTCGCGTTCGCCCATATGACGGGGAATTTTCTCGTCTTCCAAGGCGCAGATAAATTTAATGCCTACGGCGACTTTTTGCATAATCTTCCCGCATTTCGTCTAATAGAATTGAGCCTTGCTGCGCTCTTCATTGCGCATATCGTCATGGGCATTGTGCTGGCGGTGCAGAACCGTGCGGCACGTCCCGAAGGCTACGTGAGCAAAAAAAGTTCCGGCGGCGCGACGATAGGCTCAAGCACGATGGCATTTACCGGCATTTATTTTATTCTCTTTTTGATTGTGCACTTGCTCAACATTCGTTTCCATATTCTGCCCACGCCCGTAGCAGGAGCAAGCGAATACGACGTTACGGCAGCAGTGCTGGCGAACCCGGGATTTGCGATTTTTTATGTTGTCTCGTCACTGATTTTGGGACTGCATCTTTCCCACGGCTTGCAAAGTTCGTTCCAATCACTTGGACTTTACAACCGTCAGTACACGCCACTGCTGAAGAAAATTAGTGTTCTGTACGGTATCGTAATTGCTGTCGGGTATAGCGCTATTGCGATTTTTATGCTCGTCAAGCACGGATAATGTTCGGACGGAAAAACGACAATCAACAAAAAAGGCTAATCGCATCGTTTGCGGTTAGCCTTTTTTATGGTTGTTTTGTGGCGCTCTCTCACCTGTCGTTTACGGCTCCACAAGCTGCACCGGAAGCGGATTTTGCTCCTGTGCAGCTTTGTTAAATTTCGCCACGCCTTCGCTCAAAAGCGGCTTCAAACGGGCAAGTTGCGTATCAATACGAACGGAGAGGTCTGCGAACATTTCCAGCATTTGTTTTGTCGGTCGGCTGTCGGCGCTTGCCACCATGCTGCCGAGCGCCATCATCTTGTTATTCAGCCGCACGGGATAGTTCAGCACGTCTTGACTGCTTTTGAGTTTGGTCTGGATGAGTTCATTTTCGACGGCGTTCAGGCTGTCCAGAAGCGGTTTTGCGGCTTCTTTGAGCGCGAGACCTTTTGCCGTGGGTTTGTCCGCATCAGCACTGAGGCGGTCAACGGCGCTGTTAATTTGCTTTTTCAGGTCGCGCACGGCATTGATTGCTTTGTGCGTTTCGGTTACTTTCGCGTTTATTTTTTGCAACAGCTCGAACTGTGCGGCAAAATCGGCATCGGCTATCTCCACGCGCGGGTCTTTGCGGATTTCAAAGGGCTGCGTGCTTACGACCTTGCCCGCAACAGACAAACGCACTTGATATTTGCCCGGAGGTGCCTTTGGTCCTGCCACCGAGCCACCCCAGTTGATTGCGCCCGGCACTTCCACAGCGTCAGGATACCGCATATTCCACACAAAGCGGTTCATACCTTCGTTTGCCGTCACAACGTCCGTGCGCTTTTCGTCAGGATTCGGGTAGAATTCTGATGACTCCTTAATAGCTTTACCCTTCTTATCGCGCTTATTGGAGTACGAAATCACCAAATCACCTTTTTCGTTCAGGAAATCCAATGCAACGGAATCACTCGTTTTTTCTTTGAGATTGTAGGAGACAATCACGCCGTAGGGCGGATTCGCCCCCGTCGCCAAGCCAAGCGGCAAATCAAAATCGGGATCGCCCCAACGGTAGGTGTGGCGTGGTGCAAAAAGCGCCGTTTCGCCCGCTTTTACTTTGCCGTCTGCTATTTGATGGAGCGGCGAAAGGTCGTCCAAAATCCAGAACGAACGCCCGTGCGTTGCCACCACGAGGTCGCTTTCACGCTTTTGGATAACAAGGTCGTGAACAGGTGTGAGCGGCAAATTCAGTTGAAGCGGTTGCCACGTCGTAGCTGCGCTTGCACCATTAAATGCAACATATATACCCGTTTCCGTGCCGGCATAGAGCAGACCACGCCGATTGGGGTCTTCACGCACCACGCGCGCAAATGCGCCGTCCGGGATGCCTGTCGTAAGGCGTGTCCATGTTTTGCCGTAGTCAGTGGTTTTGAAAATATACGGTTTTTGGTCGTCGAGTTTGTAACGATTTGCCGCAACGTAGGCAGTGCCTTTGTCGTGCGGGCTGCACTCAATCATGCTGATAAGCGCAAGTTCCGGCAAATCTTTTGCGCTCGGAGTAACGTTTTGCCATGTTTTGCCGTTGTCGCGGCTAACGTGCACAAGTCCGCAATCTGAACCAGTCCAGAGTACGCCTTGCTCTACGGGTGATTCGGCAATCGTGAAAATCGTGTTGTACGTCTCCACTCCTGTATTGTCTTTGGTGATAGGACCGCCGGAAGAGGCTTGTTTGCTTCTGTCGTTGCGCGTCAGGTCGGGGCTGATAATTTCCCAGCTCATACCTTCGTCGCGGGAACGGAAAACAACCTGTGCCGTTGCGTAGAGCGTGTTCGGGTCGTGCGGCGAAAACACAATCGGATATGTCCACTGAAAGCGGTATTTGCGATTGGCAGATGGTTCGCCGATAACTTCTTCGGGAAACGGCGAGACGTTTTGCTGCTGTTCGGTAAGAAGATTATGTTTGGTCATAAATCCGCCATAACTGCCACCAAAGACGATATGCGGCTTTGCGGGGTGCGGCGTAATGTAGCCGGATTCGCCGCCTGCGGTCGGGAACCATTCGCGTACGCCGATTTCACCGCTTCCTGAGCGGCTTGCGACCGACACACTTGTATTGTCTTGCTGCGCGCCATAGACGCGGTACGGTTGTTGGTTGTCCACCGCTACGTGATACATCTGTGATGTGGGAATATCAAGCGCTGTCCACGTTTTGCCACCGTTCTGGCTCACGCTTGCGCCACCGTCGTCGGCAACAACCATACGCTCAGGATTCGTGGGGTCGAGCCAGAGGTCGTGGTGGTCGCCGTGCATGGTGCGAATCGTCTTGAAGGTCTTACCGCCGTCAACGGATTTGTGGAAATTGACGTTGGTAGCGTAAATGGTTTCGGGATTTTTCGGGTCGGCATAAATGCGTGAGTAGTACCATGCGCGTTGGCGTAAGTTGCGGTCATCGGTGGTGCGTGTCCATGTCTTGCCAGCATCATCGGAACGGAAAAGTCCGCCATTGTCATTTTCCACCAGCGCCCAGACGAGATTGCTATTTACAGGCGAAACCGAAAGTCCGATTTTGCCAAGAATACCTTTTGGCAAGCCCGTATTGCGGGTGATGTCCGTCCACGTATCTCCGCCGTCGGTGCTCTTCCAGAGACCACTTCCTTCGCCGCCGGACGACATTTCGTGCGGTGCACGGTATGCTTGCCACATTGCAGCGTATAGGACGCGCGGGTTCGCAGGATCCATTGCCAACGAAACCGCACCCGTTTTTTCATTTTTGTAGAGAATTTGTTTCCACGTCGCGCCGCCGTCCAGAGAGCGATAGACACCACGTTCTTTGTTCTGCCCAAAGATATGTCCCATTGCTGCCACATAGACTACATCAGGGTTCTGAGGATGCACCACAATTTTTGCAACGGACTGCGTTTCTTTCAGTCCGATGTGCTTCCACGTCGTGCCGCCGTCGGTGGTGCGATACACGCCGTCGCCCATAGCGATATTGCCGCGAATGTCCGTTTCGCCCATGCCCGCGTAGAGTACATTCGGATCAGAAGGCGCAATGGCAATAGCTCCGACGGAACTTGAGCCGAAAAACTTATCGGACACACACGACCAGTTTGCGCCGCCGTCGGTGGTCTTCCAGACTCCGCCGCCCGTCGCGCCGAAGTAGTATGTGAGCGGCTGTGCAGGATGCCCAACAGCAGCAAGCGAGCGCCCGCCACGATAGGGTCCTAGATTGCGCCATTCCATTTTGGCAAAAAGTTTTTCGGGAACGTTCTGGGCAAACGCCAAGGCGGGCAGCAGACAAAATACGACTGCCGCAAAGAGTGATGCAGTGCGATGGTGAAGCATAGCAAAAAGGGAGAAAAGGTGAAAAAATGAGAATAAGAATGAACACACAATAGCAAAAAAACAGACTCTTAAAATGCGAGCAGTTCCCGCATAGCCACAAGCATTTTCGCTTTATTCGGCAAAACTTCCTGCTCTAAAGGTGGTGCAAAGGGCGTTGGCGAATCGAAAGCAGCCAAACGGCGCACGGGAGCATCAAGAAATGCAAAGGCTTTGTCGGCAATACGAGCCGCGATTTCCCCACCAAAGCCGCCTGTCAGCGTGGCTTCGTGAGCAATAAGGACGCGGTTCGTGCGCTTGACCGAGGCTAGCACGGTCTCTTCGTCGTACGGAATAAGCGTCCGAATATCGACGACTTCGATTTCAACGCCTTCTTTGGTCATATCCTCGGCAAGCGCAAGCGCTTCGTGGAGCATGGAGCCGTAGCAAACAATCGTCGCATCGCGTCCGGGGCGCACGACGGCTGCTTTGCCGAGCGGTACGATGTGTTCGCCATCGGGAACTTCATCTTTGATTTTACGATACAAGCCTTTGTGTTCGTAGAAAACAACGGGGTTATTGTCACGAATGGCGGATATGAGCAAGCCCTTTGCGTCGGCAGCTGTGGCAGGGCAAACAACCTTGATGCCTGGCGTATGGGCAAACCACGCTTCGGAGTTGCGAGAGTGAAAAGGTCCGCCGCCCACACCGCCGCCAGAGGGACCTCGCACCACAATCGGTACGCCCATTCCCCAACGGTAGGCAGTCGTTCCGGCAACGTTCACGATTTGATTAAAAGCATTCGTTACAAAATCCATAAACTGCATCTCGACGACGGGACGCATTCCGTTAAACGACGCGCCAACGGCAGCGCCAACGATACCCGCTTCCGAAATCGGTGCATTGATGACGCGCTGTTTGCCAAATTCTTCCTCAAATCCCTTGGTGACTTTGAATGCACCGCCGAACGTGCCGCCAATATCTTCCCCGATGAGAAAAACGGACGAATCGCGCCGCATCTCGTGACGGAGCGCATCGGAAATAGCTTGGATATAGGTCATGACCGGCATAAAATCTCCCTTTCCTGAACAAACAATGATGATAGTATGATTTGATATTTCTCGTGTGAACGCCCGAAACTCTTGAGTCCGGAGGAACGCGGATAGCGCGGATTTAGCGGATATTCGCGGATTTTTTAAGAGAGCAAAAAATGTGAGGACACACTTCATCACAATTTTGTAATCCTCTTCGTCTTTTTCATCCCTCGCATCCGTGTCCCTTCTCCAAGTTTATCCCTTCCGCTTGAACTCACGACTTTCGATGCCGTAGCGCTTCATCCACGTATGGAGCGTTTCGCGGCTGATGCCCATTTGCGAGGCGGATTTGCTCACGTTGCCGTTTGTTTCGGTCAGCGTAGCGATAATGCGTTGCTTTTTGAGTTCGTCTTCGTCGGCTTTAATCGTACTGGCTATAAAGGGTACAGAGTGCGTAGGCTGGAGGGCAGCACCGTTTGCTGTTGCCGATGATGGAGTGCTAACAAATGACGAGGACGACGAAAATCCTTGCGAGAGCGCTTGTTGGCTGAAGTTTTGGAAAAGAGACGAGTCACTTTCGACGATATCTGCCATTTCCACGCGGTCGTTTTGTGCGGTTTGCAGAACGCGCTTGAGCAAATTCGTGAGTTGGCGTACATTCCCGTCCCACGGAAGCTCCTGCATATACTCAATAGCCGCAATGGCAATATATCTCTGCTCGCCGTTCTTGTGGTTATGCTCGCTGAGGTAATACTCCACAATAAGCGGAATATCTTCGCGGCGCTCACGAAGCGGCGGCAGCGTAATTTCACACTCACGCAGACGATGGTAGAGCTGTTCGCGGAAGCGCTTGTCGCGTATGGCTTCGGGCAAATTGCGGTCAGTTGCGGAAATAATGCGCACGTTCACTTCTTCTTCGCGCACCGACCCCAAACGCTTGACTTTTTTGTCGTCAATTGGCAAAAGCAGGCTGGGCTGGAGTTCCAGTGGCAAATCGCCGATTTCGTCCAGAAAAAGCGTTCCTTTGTGTGCTTGCTGGAATAAGCCGATTTTGTCATCGCCCGCACCTGAGAATGCGCCTTTGGTATGCCCGAAAAGTTCACTTTGAAAAAGCGAAGCCGGGATGTTCGGAATGTCCACCGTGACAAATCCTGCCGACGCCCGGCGACTGGCGGCATGAAGCGCCTTGGCAACAATTTTTTTGCCCGTTCCGGTGTCGCCCGTTACCAAGACCGAAAGTTCGGTTCTGCCATACTTCAGAATTTTTTCTGCTACGTCCATCATCCGTTTGCTGCGCCCGATTAAACCATTCTCGCGCATAAACTGAAGCGTTTCTTCTCCGGCAATGCGCGTATTCAGGCGCTCCATAGCGGTATAAAGCACTTCTTTCAGTTTTTCGCGGCTAATATCGCTTTTGGGAATGAAGTTCTCCGCGCCCATACGCGTCGCCTGCACAGCCGCATTGAACGACCCCGTGCCGGAAATCATCACGACGGGAAGGTGCGGATACAGCCGTTTGGATTCTGCCAGCACGTCCAAACCCGTCATAGTGGGGTGGTTAAAGTCCACATCCAGCAGCACGAGTGCTATCTCGCTACTTCTCAGACGCAAGTATTCAAGCGCATCAGCGGGATTATGGACGGCATAATACTTCCACCCTTCGGAAGCAATGATGTCGCCAATAGTGGCGCAGTATTCGCGGTTGTCGTCGGCGATGAGGATGTTCATAAAATCCGATGTTGAGAATTGAATCGTGGAAGATTGAGGCTTTCGTGGCTAGTATCGGTGCAAACTCAAATTACAACTATCGGTTCACTACCAGCTTTTGGATTGTTACGCCTTCCGATGTACTTATCCGACAAAAATAGATACCATGCGCCAGCCCTTCTAACGCTATTGGTTCTTCATGTAATCCCACAGACTTGAGGCTGTGAGTCGCAACATTGAGCTGCACTTGACCTAAGCTGTTAAGTAGTTCTATCTTTACGGCACTTGATTTACTGATACTATATTTTACAGTAGCTTGATTAACACTTGGGTTAGGGAAAATAATAAATTCAGGGCTACTTATTTGTTGTACACCTGACTCTGTAAGTTTTGGTAATGCCGCTAAACTGTCAAATTGTCTGCTTATGATAGGAAAATCGGCATCACTTACACTGCCTATCGGAAGGCACGAGTTTGTTGAAACGAAATTGCGAGGACCATTTGGACTTCCGCCATAAAGTCCAGTAAATAGTATTATTCTTGAGGGATTTATTCCAAATGCAGTAATGAACCTATCGCAGCTTGTTGTTCCTTGATACACGGTTACCAACGAATCTGTTGCTCTGCCCCAGTTTTTTATCACGGAAAATGTAATAAAAAAACCTCCATTTGAATTACCTTGCAATGTAGCACCAGTAATACTAATTATTCTTCCGGCAAAAATATGTGTTATTCCAGTATTGGTAGTGCGAAGTAGGCTCTCAAAAGATGGTACATCACAAGAACACGCACGGGCATGATTCCCAAGCAAAAAGGAATACAGTATTACCGCAAATGTTATCGCTATTTTTCGCATTACTAGGGGCAGAAAAGTATCAAGAGTACCAGTATTTAGTGGATTGTCCTCAAAAGCGTATTATCAAGCATCACGGCAAATGAATAGCCTTCTCTAATGAGAATATCCGTAGCCTTGCGCCCGACAAACGTCCGCATAGATTCTTGCTCTTGCTCGTCTAAATCGCCACCGACGTTTATCCAAAAGCGGTCTGCTTGCTCAGGATGTTCTTGAACGTTAATAAACTGAATCGCCGGAAAACGTTGTTTGGTCTCTTCGTAAAGGCTTTTTGCGAGTTGTTGTACTTTGCGTTTCATGGCTGTATTACTGCAATAATGGTAGAATAGAACAGTTTTGCATCGCGTACTTGTTTTGCCGCCTCGCTTTTACTAACAGCAAGCGGTTTGTAGTCTGCTTTATCTCGAAGTTCTTGCATCGGCATCAGTATTGAAGCCATTGCTGCCGGGTAGCGTTTCCTGCGTTTTACTAACAATTCGGCGAATTGTGCTTGTACCCAAGAATGAGGATTCTTGGAGTGCAATACATTTTCCTTTGCCAGTGCCGCAATAGCAGCTTGAAAAGCTGAGTAATATGCACGATTGGCACAGGCATTAGGTCGCCCTTCTTCCAATGCCCGCTCTGCATCGCGCAGATTCTCTTGTGCTTTTGCTAAAAAATCTTGTATCACAATTTCGTAGTTTTGTTATTACCCACCAAACGCTTTTAATGCAGTCTCCACACGCTTCAAACACTCATCTTTGCCCAAAAGCTCCATTGTCTCGAACATACCCGCACCGACGGAACGACCCGTAATCACGAGGCGCAGCACGTTCATAAACACGCCGACTTTGATGCCGGATTCTTTTGCAAAGGCTTTTGTTACTT